>Ga0129302_1002218_pt1 | contig 14022 bp, 16 predicted proteins | sample BlaSprsedimmetaG_FD_94476 | JGI IMG/M metagenome (GOLD analysis project Ga0129302, IMG submission 94476) | Hot spring sediment bacterial and archeal communities from California, USA to study Microbial Dark Matter (Phase II) - Blank Spring... | ecosystem: Environmental > Aquatic > Thermal springs... | reverse complement strand
CATCTATATAAAGATATAGAGTGTTTCAGGCCGTTTATCCAGTACTTTTTCTGTTATCGGGCGTTTTTCTCCACTGCCGGCCCATGGAGGCCGAAAAGAGCTGGCCAATGGGAAAAAAAATCCCCGCAGGGCGGGGATAAGTGTCCAAGAGGCCTCTATACCGGAAAACATGCTCTGTTTCCGGACAGAGGGTTGGCATTATGGAAGTGGAAAGACAGGTCAAAATGCAACAGTTATATTTTAAATGCTTTTTTGACAACAAAAAAATTACTGTACAATAAAATTTAATTTAACCAGTTTCTGCCCGGTTCGCCCCGGGAAAGAGCCGCGGTTTTTCGCTTATGTCTCATCAAAGGCCCCCGGCCGATATTTTATTAATTTTGCGTTCAGTTTAATAAAGGGCTACTCGATATTAATACAGGATTCAGCTTTTGTTTTCTGTTATAGAGATATCGAGAAACGGGTACGCATCCATGTATATTTCATTCATTCCTGACCATCCGGAAAACGCCGTAAAAAGTGGTTTTCCGTTCGATGTGAGGGCCAACAACCAGATGCCGGCGACCGCCATGGGTTTCGAAGAAATTCTGAGCCTGCGGATAGGCGACCAGGGAAACCATGAGGTCTTCAGGCAGGACGATGCGCCGAGAGAAAACAACACGGTGGAGCTTAACCGGCGTGATATACGCGATACAAAAGAAGACAGTAAGGCGGCTGCTGTAAAAGACGATACTTCCCCGGCTGACAGCAGGGAAGCTGTAAAGGAAGTGTCGGAAGGGAAAAAACCGGAAAAGGCCGAACAGGCGCCGGTCCCGGAGGAAAAGCGGGAAGCAAAAACCGGCGAGGAGGACGATGCGGGCGCGAAGCTCGCTGTTACCGCCGGCGCCCGGGCTGAAGTCAAAAAAGCCGCCTCCCCGTCCCGCGCGGAACTTGCCGGCCTGCTTTCCGACCTGGCGGAGAAACTGGCAGGTTTTATGAACAAAAGCCATACAGGCCCGGACACGAAAGAAATCATGCAGGGCATTAAGAATACCGTCGACGCGGCGGGCCGTCACCTGAAAGAAGGGAACGACCGTAAAGCCGCGGCGCTCATAAAGACCCTGGTCGAACGCCTGGCGACGCTGCGGCGGAAGATCGAGGACGGCGCCGGGCAGCCGAAATCCCCTGCTGCCATGGCGCTTAACCGGCAGGTATTGATCGATACCGAAAGCCTTACGGCCGCCATAAAAAAAATAACCGCGAAAATCGCTAAGGCGGCCGGGGACAAACCCGGTGAATCGGCGGCAAAGGCCGAAGCCAGGGTCCAGCCGGATTTTACCGCCCTTCAGCGGCCGGTCGCGGGCAAAGGGGACGCGCCGGATAACGGCAGCCAGTTCCAGCAGGGTAACCAGGGAATGAACTTCACCGTGCTCAGACAGGGGAAGGGGGTCGACGCCCAGGCGCCGGCGCCCGGGTTATTGAAAAACCCCCTGTTTGATGAGCAGCTTCAGCAGATAACGCAGCACGCCCGGGTGGTAGTCCAGGACGGGCGCAACGGCACATTCACGGTGAGGCTGTACCCGGAAAGCCTGGGTAAAGTGAACATCAGCCTCGGGCTTGAACAGGGGACACTGAGCGGACGGTTTTTGGTGGACAGCCCCGAGGTCAAACAGGCGCTTCTGGAACAGCTGAACACCGTCAGGGAACATCTGGCCGACGCCGGCGTCACCGTGGGCGAATTCCAGGTGAACGTGCGGGACGGCGGGGACCGGGGCGTCTTCGGCGAAAACCATGAAAGGCGGCCGCGCCTGTTGAATGAAGCCGGCAACGCAGCCATGAATTTTGAATACGCCTCGGCGCCGCGGCATGACGGCGCCATTGATGTAATAATTTAGGAGAACGGCACAATGAAAACCGACGCCACTATGAACATGGAAGACCTTTCCAGGGTGCGGAAGCAGGCCGAGGACGTCAATTCACGGCTGAAGCGCAAAGACGGCAGCATGAAAGGCGACCTGGGGAAGGACTCGTTCTTGAAGCTTCTGGTGACCGAACTGCGCCACCAGGACCCGACCCAGCCCATGCAGGACCGGGAGTTTATATCACAGATGGCGACCTTTTCATCACTCGAGCAGATGACCAATATTAACGGGGCCATCCAGGACCTTTACCGCAGCTCCCGTTCGGCCGAGGCCTACGGGCTTCTGGGCAAAACGATACAGGGGCTTGACCCCGTAAACGGCAGGGTAGTGGAGGGAACTGTTTCCCGGGTCTTCTTCAAGGACCGAGAGGTGCGCCTGGCGGTGGGGAACAGAGAACTGGGTATGGATGACGTGTATTCGGTCTTTCCCCCGGAAAAGGAAAAGCCGGAACAGCCGGTGAAACAGGCCGGGCTGAGAGACAGGCCGGCCGCGGCGCCCCGGGAAGAAATGAAACCGGCCGGAGTTGAGGCTTTCTTCCGGGAGGCTCCGGAAAGTTCTTACGGGCAGGAGCACAGGGGGAATGAAAATGTTTCCCTGAAGGGCCGGGGCGGCACGAACGATATAGCCGCCGATGGAGCGGTGGAGTCGTACCGCAAAAGCGAAATGCCGGCGGTATCGCACTAGATAAACGGGTTTGTAGAATTCACATGAGAAAATTTAACGCAGGAGCATACGCCTTATGATGAGATCACTGTTTTCCGGGGTGTCCGGATTGAAGAACCATCAGACCAGGATGGACGTGATCGGACACAATATTTCAAACGTTAACACCTATGGCTACAAGGCCAGCCGTGTTACCTTCCAGGACATGCTTTCCCAGACGCTGGCCGGGGCGGCAAAACCTGAAGACGACAAGGGAGGGGTCAACCCCAAACAGGTGGGACTCGGGATGACGGTGGCTTCCATAGACCGGCTGTTTACCCAGGGGAGCCTGCAGACCACCGGAAACCAGACCGATCTGGCCATTTCCGGGGACGGGTTCTTCGTTCTCGGCAAAGGCGATAAGAATTTCTACACCCGCGCGGGGAATTTTGCCCTGGACAGGGACGGCACACTGGTCAATCCCGCCAACGGCCTCAGGGTAAAGGGGTGGATGGCGACCGTAAACCAGCAGGGTGAAAAGATCGTCAATGCCACCGGCACGCCCGAAGACATCGTGATCCCGGTGTACGGCAAGATTGATGCGAAAGAAACAAATTATGTGCGATATAAATGTAACCTGGACTCGAAGATGCCGGTAGTGCCGCCCAACGCGACCGGTCGCATGAGGGCCTCCGCCGGTGTCACTACCAATATTGATGTCTATGACAAGTTGGGGAACCCCCACCGCATGACCATGAGCTTCTGGCGCACCGACACGAACCAGTGGACGGCCTCGGCGGCCATCACCGATTCCCTGGGCCAGATGGTGCTTGACGTGCCGGCCGGTGCGAACCAGGCCAATACGCCCAATCCGAGCAGCCGGATCAACCTGCGCTTTTCTCCGGAAGGGAGGCTCATTTCCGTCGCCGATGACGGCAGCCCCGATGAGCTCAACCAGGGCGATCTGGTCATAAACGCGAATTACCGCGTGAACGGCGACCCGAATATACGCACCATCAATCTCGACCTCGGCAAAGCGGGCCTCCTGGAGGGAATCACCCAGTTTTCGTCCCTTTCGACCACCAAGGCGGTGGAGCAGGACGGGTACGGCATGGGGTATATGGAGTCCTTTAACATCGACAACTCCGGTGTCATAACCGGGGTCTATTCCAACGGCACCAAACAGGCCGTGGGGCAGGTAGCCATGGCGGTCTTCAACAATCCCATGGGGCTTAACGCCTCCGGTGAAAACCTGTTCGAGGTCTCCAACAACTCCGGCCTGCCCAATATCGGGCCGGCGGACCAGGCCGGGCGGGGTAAAATTATAGCAGGCACCCTGGAAATGTCCAACGTGGACCTCTCGGACCAGTTTACCGACATGATCATTACCCAGCGGGGTTTCCAGGCGAACTCCAGGAGCATTACCACCTCGGACCAGATGCTGCAGGAACTGCTCAACCTGAAGAGATAGTATTTTCCGGCTTAACATTCCGCGACAATGAAAAACGCTCCCCGGCATAAGCTGGGGAGCGTTTGTTTTACGGCGGGACGATTACGGGCGCCCGGCCGTCCCTGATGCCGGGCCAGGTCAGAGGGAGAGATTTTCGGCCACCAGTTCGGTCAGGGACCTGACCTCGATGTCGAGGCCGTAGCCGTCCCTGATGGTGTTCAGCTGCAACACGCAGTTCTCGCAGGCCGTGACCACTATCTTCGCTCCGGTCCGGTCGATCTGGTCTTTCTTCGCTTTGCCTGACTTGATCCTGAATTCCTCGTTGTCCAGGGCGACCAGCCCGCCGCCTCCGCCGCAGCACCAGTTGTATTCCCGGGTGGGGCTCATTTCCCGGTAATCGCCGCAGAGCATGCCGAGGAGTTCCCGGGGTTCCTCGAAAACCCCGGCGTTTCTCCCGAGCTGGCAGGGGTCGTGGTAAGTGACGGCCTCGATTATGGCTTTTTCATTTATTTTCAGTTTCCCTTCCTTCACATACTGGTGAATTTTTTCCACGATGCTGGTGACTTTGAAAGGCAGCGGCCCCAGCATGTATTTTGGTATGCGGTACGCGGTGCCGCACTCCACGATGACCACCTCTTTAACCCCCAGCTCCCGGGCCTCGTTGATCACCCGGTCGGCGATGAATCGCGTCTTTTCCGGGTCGCCCGCGAAGGCGCCGAAGTTGACCGCTTCGAAATATGAAAGGGTCCAGTTTTCTCCCGCGGCGTTAAACACCACCGCCGGGTGGACTATGGAGTGGGCGCCGGAAAGGCCCACGAAGAGGACATCGGCGTTTTTTTTCTCCATGGGGATGAGTCCTTCGGCGGAGCCGCGGCCCAGCCGCTTCCGCACCTCCTCTTCCAGGTCCCTGACGACCTCACGGTATCCCTCTTTGAAGTCCTGGATGCTTTTGCCTTTTTCCACCGCCGCGTCCGCCAGCATGACCAGTTCTTCGGGGGTGGTTTCGTTCTCAAGCAGCAGCGTTTTCGCGATGGAGAGCACATGGGGGGTGTCGATGCCGAAGGGGCAGTACACCATGCACCGCCGGCACCCGGTGCACGAAAAAGCGGCCTCGCACAGTTCGTCCATGACGCGGTCGCTGAATTTTTCCGCGTCTCCCCAGTAGGGCAGCAGCGAGCCCGACGGGCGAAAGTATTTCTTGAAAACCTTTCGGACTGTTTCCGCGCGGTTGACCGGTGAAAACTCCTTCTTGGGTATTCCGTAATAGACATGGCAGGTGTCGTAACAGAGGCCGCAGCGGGTGCAGAGGTCCAGGTAATACCTCATGGGTTTATTGAGCCGTTTCTTTATCGTGTTTATAAATTGTACTTCCTTGGCTTTGTCCATTAAAGACGTCCCTCCAGGTCAGGTTTGAAATACCGCGAACCGGAATATGCCGGTCATTTTCTCTTTACGGCAATGGTGAAAAAGACAAACACCGAGTGAATCATCTTGCTGAAGGGAAAAAGCATGAGGAAAAGATTGGCGAACAGAATATGGAGCATGATGATCACATAGTGCGGTGACGCGGTGATCATGGCCGGCAGTTCCGGTTTAAAATTCACCATGCTGCTCAGGTACGCCCGGTAGTCGTCCAGGGGGATGTCGAAACCCGCTATGCCGTACCGCGCGGCCAGGTGCATGTGGCTGCCGAATACGAAGGTAAGGAAGAGCAGAAGCAGCAGCAGGTAATCCTCGGGCACCGAGATTTCACGGTAAGGGCTCCTGAAACGCCTTAAGAGAAAATAGAGCACCGATATGGTCAGGACAATTCCCACCCATCCCGCGCCCAGAAAAACTTCGTGGGGAACAATCTGTAAGAACCTGAATTCCCTGATCAGCTCGAGGTGTCCCAGCACCAGCAGCCCGAAGGCGGCGTGGTACGCCATAAGGAAAATCCACAGCACCTTATCTTTTTTGAACACGGCGGGCATGGCGAAGACCTCGTAGAGAATGCCGGCCGGCATGGGCGCTTTCCTCGGGAAAGCCCCGAGGGAGCCCTTTATCGAAGGTGAAAAAAGAACCTTCAGCAGTTTAAGGATAATGCCCAGCGCGAAAGTCCCGAACGCGATATACACCATCGGGACCATGACGAAATAGTACACTTTGTCCCACATAGAAAACCCCTCTCCACGGGCAGGCCCCCGCGGCGCGTATTATTTTAATTTCTTTATATAGAACTTCGAGGACTTGTCTTCCTTCACCGTCTGGACAATCTCATTGCCGCTGGATTTCGCCCATGCGGGAAAATCGGCGTGGGCCCCCGGGTCGGTGGTCTCGGCCTCGAGAATTTCCCCTGTCTTCATCTTCTTTATCTGCTGGCTCACTTTTACCACCGGCAGAGGGCACGCAAGGCCCTTGAGGTCCATTTTCACATCGGCTTTTATCGCTTCACTCATGACATTCTCCTTTAAAATTTTTTATTTACCCGCGTCACATCAGAGAAAAAGCTGAATTTTGCTGTTTCCGGCCTCTTCGAGAAACTTGGCGACGCCGACGAACTCGACACCCGGATAATTGATCATTTCGTCCTGCTGAAAACCCATGAGCCCCATGGACATGTCGCAAATGTAAATCTTGACCCCCAGCTCGCCCGCCAGCTCCACCATTTCCTCGAGGGAGGCCACGTTTTTTTTCTTCATGAGGTATTTCATCATGGCCGTTCCCGTGCCGCCCATGTTCATTTTTGAAAGTTTCACCTTCCCCGTGCCCCTGGGCAGCATGAAGCCGAACATTTTCCCGAACAGGTCTTTCCCTTTCCCTTTTTTCTTTTTGTCCCGCAGGGCCGGGGTGGCCCAGAACGTGAAAAACATGACGGCCTCATAGCCCATGGCCACCGCCCCCGTGGCGATGATAAAGGCGGCGAGCAGTTTGTCCAGGTCGCCGCTGAAAACCACCATGGAAATTTTTTTCTGTGTCCCCTCTTTCATTTCTTCAATTTCTTCTCTTAACCGAGCCAGTTTTGCCGCCGTGTCCATGGTGTCCTCCGGGGTAAAGTATTTTAGTATATACTGTAATATAAACACCTATTCTGTAAATCCAAAATTTTTACTTTAAAATAAAAAATTTATAATCCCGACTGCTCACGGGATTTGAGATCGGTAACATCTATCGGTCGGAAACGGAGTACGTCGGCACTCTAATAATACCGAAATGCTGAAGGATTGCAAACCTGAAATCTCTGTGGGCGGATAATAACATCTTATTGAGAATGAGAACTATCGGGGCTCCCCATGGACTTGTTGGGCGTGGGGCATTGGGAGTCTTACCGCATTATCAGGATTGTTTTCCCGCGGGTTTGGACGCCGCGGGAAAATGTTCAAAAATTTAATTTTATAGAACGATAAAATCCCGACAATCAGTGGCCCGCGGGCGCGGATTTTTCCGGCGGTGCCGGCGCGGCCGGGCAGGTGTTTATCTTCAGCAGCGTATAGAGCCGGCAGGTTCCCGCGAATGAAGTGAACAGCAGAATGCCGCCGATCAGCAGAAGCAGTACCGATCCCAGTATCCCCGGTTTGAGGATTATAATGTTTAAAAGGAAACTGATTCCCACCATAAATCGAATGTAGCGGTCGGTCGGTCCAACATTTTTAACCATCAGAATCATCCTCCCTCGGTCTGGTGTATTGATTTCATAACCGGGTCCGCGGCGCTTCAGTTTCCCCGCGCAGGCCCGCGTCCCGATGTCAAACAGCCTGGTTCATCAACGGTACTTGTCAAGCCTTTTTATGCCGGCCCGCCGCGCCCACGCCACGGCTTCATCGAATTCATCCAGGGTGACGCGGCGGCGCAGGTCGAAGCATTCCCTGGCCCGGTATTCGGGGCGGTACTGGTCCATCAGGTTGAGGTAGGTGTCCCTTGAAAGGCCGGCGATAAAGGCGATGACCAGGTCGGTGGAAGCCCTGTTGTTCGGCAGCACCAGGTGTCGCACCAAAAGACCCTTCTCGGCGACGCCCGCGCTGTTGACGGTGAGGTCGCCGGTCTGCCGGTACATTTCCCGCAGGGCCGCGGAGGCGACGGCGGGATAATCTCGGGCGCCGGAGAGCTCTTCCGCCGTGTCGGGGTCCATGTATTTGAAGTCGGGCATATAGATGTCGAAGACCCCCTCCAGTATCGCCAGGGTCACCACCGCGTCGTAACCTCCCGAGTTGTAGACCAGCGGCACCCTGAGGCCGCGGGGTACCGCCAGTTCCAGGGCCTTGAGGATCGGATACACCATATGGGTGGGAGTGACGAAGTTTATATTATGGCAGCCCCGCTGCTGCAAAGAAAGCATGATGTCGGCCAGTTCTTCGTAGCTTATTTCCTCCCCGCGGCCGAGGTGGGAAATGTCGTAATTCTGGCAGTAGATACAGGCCAAGTTGCAGTTGGTGAAGAATATGGTACCCGATCCGTTTTTTCCCACCAGGCAGGACTCCTCGCCGAAATGGGCGCTGTGAGAGGAAACTATCGGGAGCTCGCCGCCGCGGCATTTGCCCGCTTTTCCCGATGTGCGGTTGACGCCGCAGCGGTGCGGGCAGATGACACAGCGCTCCATAAGATCGCGGAGCCGCCGTGCCTTGCTGCTCAGCAGGCCCTGGTCGTAAAGTTCGATATACCGGGGAATGAAGCTCATGGACAGCGGCTCCGCCCTTCGGTTGGTTCGGCCCTTACTGCTTAAAAATGCTCTTTATGGAATTAAGCACGTCCGCCGGCAGCACAACGAACTTGGCGTTGCTCGAAGCTCCCAGTTTAACGAGGCCCTTGACGTATTCCTGCCCCAGCAGATAGGTGAGAGATTCGCCGGTGCCGGCCTTCAGGGACTGGGCCACGACCGTAATGGCGTTCGCCTCGGCCTGGGCAAGCCGCTCCCGGGCCTCGGCGTCCCGTTCGGCCGATTCTTTTCTCGCCTCGGCCTCGAGGATCTGCGCCCGCTTGAAGCCCTCGGCCTTTTTCTCCTGGGCCTCTTTCTGGGCCTCGGCCTCGAGCACGGTGGCGCGTCGTTCCCGTTCCGCCTTCATTTGCAGGGCCATGGCCTGCAGCAGGTCCTGGGGCGGGACGATGTCCTTTATCTCGACCCGGGTGATCTTGGTGCCCCACGAATCGGTGGCCTCGTCGAGTATTTTTAACAGTTCGGCGTTGATCTTGTCCCGGGACGAAAGGGACTGGTCCAGGCTCATCTTCCCCATGATGGAGCGCAGGCTGGTCAGGGCCAGGTTGGATATGGCGAACTCCAGGGCCTGAATGCCGTAGAAGGCCTTGTAGGGGTCCATTATTTTGTAGAACACGACACCGTCCACCTTCACCGCCGCGTTGTCCTCGGAGATGATCCCCTGGGCCGGGAGGTCCAGCACCCGTTCCCGGATGTCGATTTTAGAGGCTACCCGGGAGAAGACGGGATTAATGAGATTAAGCCCCGGCTGCAGCGTGGAGGCGAATTTACCGAAACGTTCCACGATCCAGTTTTCGGCCTGGGGGACGATGCGGACGCCCTTGGCGACCAGAAAGACCACCAGGAGCGCTATCGCGATAATAAGGTATGACATTGCTTTCCTCCTTAATTGTATAAGTTAAGAGAGTTTTGCGACCACCAGCTTGATTCCCCGCGCCTCGACGACCCTGATTTCTTCGCCCTCGGGAATGTCATCTGTTGATTCGGCCTGCCATGTTTTTATGCCGTGGAAGTTGTCGAAAAGCTCCACCTCGCCGGGCATGCCGGGCCGCACTGCCCGGGTGCATACGCCTTTCAGATCGAGAAGTGTGGGGTCCCGCGAGTCGGCAGTCTTCCCGGCGGCAAGCTTTTTTTTCAGCACGCCGAACCACAGCCCCAGGAGCGCCAGGGATGACACGAAAAAGAAGAACCACTGGGCCTCAGCCGATTTCAGCAGCCCGATGTAGACCCCCAGGGCCGTCAGCAGGCCTCCCAGGCCGAACCAGAATATGACAAAGCCGGGCAGCAGAATCTCCATCGCCATAATGACGATACCCACCGCGAGCCAGACCAGGGGAGACAGATTCATGGCGCATCACCTCTTGATTTCAGGTAGCCGAATTGTACCACCGGCCCCGGCGCGGGTCAATCATATATTGAGCTTATTATTACGGCCGCCTCTTGAAATCCGCGTTTATCCGCGTCCATCTGCGGTTATCTTTTTTTATGTTTCGTATGGGGTGAGTATGGTCTTCTTAGATGAGGGTATTTAACGGATTACCCCGGAATAGTATTCACACCCGCCGACTGTCCCTCGAGTAGGCTGACGGGGATGCGGCAGGGGACAGTATAATTATCCTCTCGTGGGGGTTTTTTTCAAAATACGCGATCACCGGCCGCTTCATCCCATCTATGGATTCCTCCCGCCTAATTGAGGTATACAGGTTGTGGGAAAATTTCACGTTGCCGGAAAAGTAGAAGCAGAAACGGTGCCCCCTGCTTTTATGCAGCCGTTCCGGCAGGTAGCTGCCGATAAGGTCCAGGCCCTCCAGGAAAAGATCTTCAAGGGGCACGACAAGGTCAGAGCTTTGCCCTGCCAGGGCCTCCTCCAGGCAGCGGAAGATCCAGGGGGAAGCCGCGGCGGCGCGGCCTATCATGACGGCGTCGCAGCCGGTTTCGTACAGCCGCCGCAGCGCTGTTTCCGCCGATTTTATATCGCCGTTTCCTATGACCGGCACCGAGAGCGCCTCCCCGACTTCTTTCACCAGGGGCCAGTCGGGACTGCGGCGAAACCCCAGTTTACCGAACCGGGGGTGCAGGACGATGAAATCAACCCCTTCGTCCTGACATATTTTCGCGAGGGTGACGGTGGCCGCCGGGTCGTGCCGGTCGAAGCCGGAGCGCATTTTCACCGAGAGCCGGCAGGGCGCGGCGGCGCGGCAGGCGCGTACCACCCTGCGCGCCAGGTCGTGGTCTTTCAAAAGGGCGGCGCCGGCGCCGGTTTTGACGATGTCCGGCGCGCCGCATCCCATATTGATGTCGATACCGAAAGGCTGTTTTTCGGCCAGGATACGGCACGCCCCCGCCATGACATCGGGTTTGGCGCCGACTATCTGGTAGACCAGGGGGTCGTCGCCGTCCAGCTTCGCCGTGAGCGGTTCATTGTGGGGGGCCCGGGCCAGGAGGGCGCCGGCGCTGATCATTTCACTGTACAGCACCGCGGAGCCTGAAAATTTTCGCACAAGCCGGCGCAGGGCGGGCGTGGTCACCTCCGCCATGGGGGCAAGGAAAAAACGGGAGGGGAGCGGTCGTTCGGCAGGTTTCATCTCACTGGTCCTGGTTTCCGTGCATGAATGACGGCTTCCATTAGGTTAAAACAGGGCCGGCCCGGTCAAATGTTTTCCATATTCTACTTGACGGAAACATGACGATTGTTTGTGTTATTAGTTACTTTTCGAGCGGGGACAATCAATGAGAACATTGGCCGCGGCAGCACTTTTCATTCTGCTCCTGGGATGCGCCCAGGCGCCGGACAGGCTCGAGTCGCCCCGGATGGCGGTGCGCTCGGCCATAGAAAACGACAAAGTCTATTTTACGTTTTTCATCGTCGCCGGCCTGCGAAACAATCACAGCGACCGGGTCATCCGGGAAATGGCGGGGACGCTGTATTTTCGCGACGAAAGCGGTACTCTTGAAAAAAGCCCGGTAACCGCTATACCCTTCTCGGTGAAAGATGTTTTCCCGTTTGAAACGGCCATCCTGAAGCTGGAGGCGTGGGGCGGCGAGGAGCAGTGCCGTCCTCTCCTGGGCCTGTTGAAAATCGACCCCGACGGGCTGATCAAAGCGGGAACGGCCGAAGATATTTTTATTGACGAGAAAATCCTGAAGCTGGATGTGAGTACCTTTAAAACCGAGAAAATTTATTCCGTGCTCAAAGGAAGTTCCAATGCGAAAGATTAATGATTCACGGCTCTATCTCTATACCGCGGCTGTACTCACCCTCGTGGCGCTGGCCCTTGCGCCGGTCGCGTACTATTCAATTCTGGTGGTGGAGCCCCGGGTACAGTCATATCTGAATATGCCCGAACAGAGCGCCGAGGGCTACCGGAAGGCCTATCTTATGCTCAGAAAACCCCATGTGTTTGCCCGCTATGAAAATTTTGACGCCGCCGCCGAGCCGATCAAACCTATTTTACGTGATTTCGACAGAAGAACGGCTTCCGGCGAAGCGTTCATCCCCGACGATCGCATTTACCTGGAAATACTGCTGGAACGCCGCGCTCTCGGATCGCGCCTTACCCGCAATACGGTGGTTTTTTTCTCCCTGCTGTCCCTTTTGACCTGGGGAATGTTCCTGTACGAGAGGAAGAAAAACCTCCAGGCCGGGTAGGCCTTACTCCGCCTCAAACCGCCGGCGTTTTTTGCGACATATTTTTTTCTCTAAACCGTAATATTTTTCCGGATTATGTCCGAATAGGGTACTAGAGGCCGGGAACCGTTCCCGGCGGCATAATTCCTCTCGCGGAGAGAGTAAGGAGGATAGCCATGAAGGTGTACATGTTTTCAGAGCACTACGCCTCGCGGCAGTCCAATCATCCGGCGGACCGGAAAGGCGCCCGTGAGGAGCGGAAGAAGTATATCCGGGGCAGCAACGCCATGGCCGACACCATAGAAATTTCGCCCGAGGCCCTCGAGCGCTTTGAGAGAGAAAAGGTCAGGGACCTGAACCGTGAGCGCATCAGGAAGAGCGTGCAGGAGTACTACCCCATCATCAAGGAGTATGTCGACCTTACCGACGGCGATTTAAGGAAGCTCTACCGTCCGCGAAACGTCGATGAGATCAGGAACACCCCCTATGATTTCGGAAGGGATGAGGTTCTCAAACAGGCCGCCGAGAGAATTGAGCTCTTAATAACTCATTAAAAAGCGCCCGCCGTTTTTCAGCTCAGCAGGCCCTGTATTATGAGCTCCACCGCGTCGTCCTCCGAAAGCCCCCTGGACATGAGTGTTTCAAGCTGCCGCGTATCGACGCTGCCTATGGCCGCCTCATGGGTCACATGGGCCCGGGGGTCGCGGACCTCGACGATGGGAATGGCCGTCGCCACGCCCCTGTCCTGCACTATTTCCTTGCAGTCCACGTGCCCCCTCGCGTAAGGGGCCGTGGCGGTGATTTTGTTGTACACTTCCGCCTGCGCGTTGTTTCTCACGGCGATCCGGGAAGTAAGCACTCCCCGAGCCCCGGCGCCCACTAGGTGGCCGGTCTCCCGAATTTTAATACTGTCGTCATGGGTCCCGTTTATGCGGGCGTCCATTTCCATGACGCTGTCTTCCTTGCAGGTGGTTTCATAGTCGATCTCAATGGCGCCGACCCGCCCTCGTAAAAGCTCAAATTCGGTTTTAAACCGCGCCCCTTTCTCGAGAGTGACCCGCGCCCTGGGGACCACCTGTATGCCCCCGGTGCTCCCGTGTACATGCCGTTCGAAGTAGGCATATTCGGCGTTTTCGTCGACGGTGATGTCGGCTTCCATGCGGTGCACCACGTCCACCGCGTTGGGGAAGGTGCAGTGGGCCATGATGGAGACGCCGGCGTTTTTCCCGATATGCACGTTCATGTATATTTCCTGGACGCCCGTCTCGGGTATCATCCCGAAGCACAGGTGCACCGGCCGGGCGATGCGTACGCCCTCCAGTACTCTCAGATTCATGCGGATGCCGTTCTCCAGCTCCTCGATATCCGCTTCCAGGCCCGGCACCAGATGGGAGCCCAGCACCATGTTGTGGTGTATCTCCAGGTGCGCCACTTCAGGGTCGTTAAAAGTGTCGTGGCTTACGTCGGTGGTGTCGTAAAGGCTCCGGGCGCTCACTTCATAGTTTTTCATCGCGGTTAAATCTCCAGGGGCATGTTTTTGTGCTCGCAGGGAATACATTTCTTTTCGAAATAGTGGCTGATCTTGTTTACGGACCCCTGGTCGAATATCTCGCCGTGGCACATGAGAAAAGCGTGTTCGGCCTGTTTCAGCACGGCAAGGCTGTGGGTGATGAGCACCACCGTTGCCCCGTCTTCCCGGAATATCTTTATG
>Ga0129302_1002214_pt1 | contig 14042 bp, 16 predicted proteins | sample BlaSprsedimmetaG_FD_94476 | JGI IMG/M metagenome (GOLD analysis project Ga0129302, IMG submission 94476) | Hot spring sediment bacterial and archeal communities from California, USA to study Microbial Dark Matter (Phase II) - Blank Spring... | ecosystem: Environmental > Aquatic > Thermal springs... | reverse complement strand
CACGTTTTCCGCCGGAAATGGTTCATAAAAGAAACAATAGGAAGCCGTGTGCTCTGATGGCGGAGTACGCGGCTTTTATTTTCGACCCTGACAGGTGATTGTGAATCAACTTCGATTTCAGCTGTTTGCCGGTTTATTCAAGGCCTCGCGGGATTCTTTTTAACCGGATACCGGAATGCAGCCTTAAAGAAATGAACTTGACATAAAGGGACAAAAGTATTATTCTATAATCGAAAGATCCGGCCGCAGATGAATGACCCGTCCTTAAGGTTCATTTGACAGCTGCTCCCTGAATGACGGAAGGAGGATGGCATGTCCGATTGTTCCCGGAGAGAATACCTGAAGAAAGCCGGCTCGGCGCTGGCGGCTTCACTTCTGCACGTCACCGGCGCGTGCGGCGGCGGCACCCGAAATGATTTAAAAAAACAGACGGCCGAAACCGACAGAGAAGAAAAGCCCTTTGAACCCGAGTATGCGGCGCTGCATCGTGATGGAGTTTTAAAAGAACGCGGTGAAGAGCTGTGGGAGATCATGCGGAGCTGCCGATTGTGTCCCAGGGAATGCGGCACCAACCGGATCGAAGGAAACAGGGGTTTCTGCGGGGCCTCGGCGGAACTGGAGATCGCGTCTTTTCAGGCCCATTTCGGGGAGGAGCGGCCGCTGGTGGGACGACACGGCTCGGGAACCATTTTTTTCTCCAACTGCTCTCTGCGCTGCGTGTTCTGCATCAACTGGCAGATTAGCCAGGGCGGTGAGGGATATCGTCGAAGCATACGTGATCTGGCAGACATGATGCTTGCCCTGCAGAAACGCGGATGCCACAACATCAACGTGGTCACTCCAACGCACTATTCTCCCCATATACTTCTCGCACTGGACAGCGCCGCTGAAAGGGGATTGAGACTGCCGCTGGTTTACAATACCTGCGGATGGGAGCGGCTGAAAATACTGAAAGTGCTTGATGGCGTGGTTGATATTTACATGCCGGATTTTAAATATGCCTGTGAAAAGGCGGCGGCAACTTACTCTTCAGGTGCCGGAGACTATCCCGGAGTCACAAAAGCCGCCTTGCTTGAAATGCATCGCCAGGTCGGTGTCGCGAAGACGGTCTCCGACGGCCTGCTGTACAGGGGGCTTCTGATAAGACACCTGGTCATGCCGAACCGGGTTGCCGACACGAAATCGGTCATGGAGTGGATCGCGGAACACTTGCCCCTGGATACCTACGTAAACATCATGTCTCAGTACACGCCGCATTACAGGTCCATGGAATATCCCGACATCGCGCGGCGAATCACGCGTCAGGAATACCAGGAGGCCATCGAATGGGCCAGGGAAGCCGGGCTCACGAATATCGATGTTCAGGGCATGCCGTATTCCTGGTAGAAACAAAGGTTCATTCACATAGGAGGTCATAAATGATGCCTGTTTTTCGTGAGGTTCAAAGATTCCGTCAGATCTGGATATGGGTTCTGGTGGCCGTTATTGCCGGAACGATGTGGTATGTATCACTCAGCTCCTGCTGAACCGGCCGTTGGGCGGCCGGCCCATGTCCAACGTGATGGCAGTCATTTTTTGGCTTCTGTTCGGTATCGGCCTGCCCGCGCTGTTTCTGTTCGGCAAACTGATTACTGAAGTCCGCGAAGACGGCGTGTATGTTCAATATATTCCTTTTCATCGCGGTTTTCACCGCATCCCTTTTACCGATATTATAAAATGTGAAGCCAGAACCTATCGTCCGATTCGGGAATATGGAGGCTGGGGAATTCGGTTCGGATCCAGGGGCAGGGCCTATAACGTGAGCGGAAACCGTGGAGTGCAGCTCGTGTTTGAAAGCGGCAAACGGCTGCTGATCGGATCGAACCGGCCTGAAGAATTTTCCCGGGCGATTCAGACCGGAATCGGGCGAAAAAAATAACGGCCGAAATAAGAATTCATACAATAAAAGCCGAATCTTCTATTCCGGAGTGGAGATGAGTTTATTGTCTAATCGGTACATAAAGAAAAAAGGGGCCACTGTATGAACGATTCGGATCATCTGTGCAAAGGTCTCGGTTTGATCCACGTGTATGCAATCGCTTCGGGCGCCATGATCGGATCCGGTTTGTTTATTCTTCCGGGCATGGCCCACGCCATGGCGGGACCCGGCGTGATCTGGTCCTATGTCCTGGCCGGGCTGCTGGCAACGACCGGGGCGCTCAGCATGGCCGAACTTGCCACGGCCATGCCCCGGGCGGGAAGCGACTATTTCTACATCATGCGCGGCTTCGGGGCCGCCACAGGATCCATCGCCGGAATGCTGAGCTGGTTTTCATTGTCTCTGAAGAGCGCGTTTGCCATTGTGGGAATGGCCACATTTATCCGATTGATTTTACCGGTTCCGGGATTGCTGGCCGGAGCTCTCCTCACCGTTTTCTTTGTCGGGCTCAACATTCGGGGTGTTCGTCAGGCGGCCAGTGCGCAGATTGCGCTCGTGTTCGGCTTGTTGTTTATTCTGGTCATCTATATATTGGCCGGCTTGCCTCAGACACGGACCGAATTGCTCATGCCTATGGCGCCATACGGGATAAAGCGTATTTTTTCCACGGCTGGATTTGTGTTTATCTCTTATGGAGGGCTTTTGAAAGTGGCCAGTATTGCCGAAGAGGTCAAAAATCCCGGCCGGATCATGCCGAAGGCGATCGCCCTGACACTGGTTTCAGTCACGCTGCTTTACGCTTTGGCCGTTGTGGTAACCAGCGGCGTCCTTGAGAGTGAGATCCTGGACGGTTCATTGACTCCCATCTCGGATGGCGGGAGGATTGTCATGGGCCCATTCGGCTTTTTGGCCATGAGTTTGGGGGCGGTTCTGGCATTTGTGAGCACCGCCAATGCCGGAATCATGGCTGCTTCGAGATATTTGTTCGCCTTGAGCCGTGACGCGCTGATTCATCCGGCTTTATCAAAGGTCAGCGCCAGGTTTCAGACGCCGTATGTGGCTGTGTCAGTGACCGGTGCACTGATCCTGATGAGTCTGCTGCTCAGGCTGAAAGTCCTGGTTGAAGCGGCATCGTGTGTGCTGATGCTGACCTATGTACTGTCCTGCCTCGCCGTGATCGTTTTACGCGAAAGCGGGCTGCAAAACTACCGGCCGTCCTTCAGAGCCCCCATGTATCCATGGCTGCAGATCGCCGGCATACTCGGACTGGGATTTGTTCTTTTTGAACTGGGAACAGCCGCATTTGTGATCAGCGCGTGTCTCATCCTGATCGCTTTTCTGCTTTTCTGGTTTTACGGCCGCAAACAGGAGGCTCGTGAATCCGCTCTCCTGCATCTGATCGCCCGGCTGACGGATCGTCAGCTCGCTCATGGCGCGCTGGAAGCGGAACTGAAACAGATTATTCGTGACCGGGACGAAATCGTGATCGACCGTTTCGATCGGCTTGTGGAAAACGCGCCTGTTTTGGATATTGATCAGCCTTTGTCCGGAGAAGATTTCTTTCATGCGGCATCGGAACAACTGGCACCCCGTTTGAATATGAAGCCGGCGGAGTTCGCAAAACTCCTGCAGCGCAGGGAAGCGGGGAACAGCACGGTTCTCAGTCCCTTTCTGGCCGTACCGCATATTGTTGTGGAAGGGCAAGGCCGGTTTGATTTGCTGATTGCCAGAGCTTTAAAGGGAATTGATTTTGGTCCTGAAGCGCGGAATGTCCGCGCCGTGTTCGTCCTTGCCGGAACGGTCGATGAGCGCAACTTTCACCTTCGGGCGCTGTCCGCCATTGCGCAAATCGTTCAGGGGGGGGAATTCGAGAAACGCTGGATGAGGGCCAGGGGATCTCAGGGCCTTCGGGATGTGATACTCCTGTCCGACCGTATCCGCCATTCACCCGCGTAGGCGGCGCGGCTTAAGCGTCGGCAGCAATGAAAACAATCTATCCGCCGATAAATGACCAGAATGAAATGCATCAGGGGAGCAGATTCAATGAATGATTCCGACGGCAATCTATGCGGACATCCATGCAAAAGGGAATTGACAGAGGATTGTCCCGACGAACCTGAACCCGGATGGTTGCGCGGCATTGCGGGTGATGCAGACGGCAGGTGCGCTTTCGTACCGTAACCGGCCGATTCATCTCCTGCCGAATGCGCTTTTCCACGGAGCTCAAGGAGGAGGTGAAACATGAAACCGATGAAACTGCCAACCGAAGCGCGTTTGCGCCAGCTCATCGAGAAGAATAATATCAAAGCCCTCAGGGAATTCTGTGAGACCGGTCATCCGGCCGCTGTCGCCGAGATGCTTTCCGGGCTGAACAAGCAGGAGGCCTGGACCGTTCTCCGGAATGTGGATTTCCCGGTTCGTGCCGAGATCTTCAGCCACCTGGACGAAGACTTCGGAGCCAAAATCATCGGAATTCTGAAGCGTGATGAAGCGGCTCATCTGCTGTCGGACATGCCGCCTGACGACCGGGCCGACCTCTTCAAACGACTCCCCGAGGAGATCCGGGAATCGGTGCTTCCCTCTTTGGCAAAAGCGGAGCGGGAGGATATCCGGCGGCTGGCCGCTTATCAGGAAGGCACGGCCGGAGCGGTCATGACTTCCGATTATGCCATGCTCCTTCCGCACCTGACAGCCGTGGATGCCATCGACCACCTCCGGCATGTCGCGCCTGATCGAGAGACCATTTATTATGCGTATGTGGTGGATGAAAACCGGAAACTGCTTGGGTTTGTGTCACTCAAGGATTTGATCCTTGCCCGGCGGGACGCCAAAGTCGGGGATCTGATGAATCGAGATTTCATTTTCGCAAGAACCGATGAGGACCAGGAGAGCGCGGCCGATAAGATACAGAAATACGATCTGATCGCTCTTCCGGTGGTCACCGATGAAGAGACGCTGGTCGGGATTATCACGCATGATGACGCCATGGATATCATTACCCAGGAATACACCGAGGACATGGAAAAGTTCATGGCTATCGCCGGTCCTCACGAAGACGCGGTTTACATGAAGACTTCCTCCTGGGTCCATTTCAAGAACCGATCCATCTGGGTAGCCATGCTGGCCGTTGTCGGTTTGGTATCCGGTTTCATTGTACAGAGTTTCGAAGGTATTTTGATGCAGGTTGCTCTACTGGCGGCATTTATGCCCATGCTTGCCGATACCGGCGGCAACACGGGCAGCCAATCAGCGATACTGGTGATTCGTGCCCTGGCCCAGAAGGAAGTTTCTCCCCGTGACATTTTCCGTGTACTGATCAAGGAGTTCAGGGTGGGTTTGCTGCTGGCACTGATTTTGGCCGCGATCGCCTTTGTCAGAGTTCTGCTGCTGAGCGGCGGAACTCAAATTCCCGATCATTTTTCGTTATCACGCATCGGCCTGGCTGTTTCGCTGGCGCTGGGTTTGCAGGTCATTACCGCGACACTCATCGGTGCCATGCTGCCGCTGGGTGCAGCCCGGCTGAAACTGGATCCGGCCGTGGTGGCCAGCCCCGCATTGACCACTTTTGTGGATATCACGGGGCTTCTGATCTACTTCATGACCGTAAAATGGGTGCTGGGCATGTAGGAGTCAGGAATACTTTTATCGGCCTGTGAGGCGACGGAAAAAGCCCGGCTGTGATCAGCCGGGCTTTCGCAAAATCCATCTTTGAATTATATTTTAGAGACTTTGCTTGCTTGCAGTCCTTTGGGTCCTTCGACGACTTCGAATTGCACTTCGTCACCTTCATCCAGTGATTTGTAACCGTCACCTTCGATGGCGTTGAAATGGACGAATACATCTTCGCCCTGTTCACGGGAGATGAAACCATAACCTTTTGAACCGTTGAACCACTTTACTGTGCCTTTTTCCATTGAACTTTTCCTTCATTAAAATGTGGGTTGCGTACGTTTGATTTTTCAGCCCGTTAAAAAAAAATCGTTTTGAACAGTCTTGTACCATTCTCCACGATCGTTTTTCAAAAAATGTAGCGGAAAAAGAAACGTACAATACATTGACAGAACCAATATAAATGATATTCTCACAAAAAGCAACATAAATGTGTTCCATCCGATATTTTTTTTATTCTGCCGGTTTTTTTATTGATGCTTCTATCAGGGATCCGCGTCTAATGGCTGATAGGGGTTTAAACGGATCCAGGTTCAGCGGAGTCACACAGAACGTGTGCAGGGGTGCACGGAGAAAACGGTTTAAAGCGGATGCATCCCTTTTGAAAACCCGGATAAAGGCCAATAAAAAAGTTCTTGAACTTCGGGCGGTAAATGCGTATATTTAAACAATTGTGTTTCATAAACATCAGGCGGGTTGAAAAATGAAAATGGTTTTTATGTTCCTGGGAGCGCTCTTTCTTTCATGCGGCGCTTCACGATTCGGGGGAAAAGAAGCCCCTCCACAAAGGCCGGATGAGTCGCCCTATAACGAGGAATTTGATCCCGTTCCTCTTGAGCCGGAAATCATTGTGCTTCCTCGAGACAAAGAAGAGAGCCGTGAAACAGCCAGGGATCCGGTAACAATCCCTCAAACACCGGAGGCCGAGGGCCTGGAGATGACCCAGGGCTATCGCGTTCAGCTTCTTTCCGGTAAAGACGCCGAGGCGGCCATGGAAGCCAAACGTCGCGCCATCTTCATGTTCGAGGAGTCGGTTTATCTTGATTTTGAGAGTCCTTATTACAAGCTTCGCGTGGGAGACTGCCTGACCCGGGAAGAAGCCGAAGCGCTGCGGCGTAAAGCGCAAAGAAATGGATTCTCCAATCCATGGATCGTTCCCTCCCGTGTTTTCAGGAAAAAGGATCAGCATTCCGATGGGTAAGGGTCAGGACGGAATATGGATTGAAGCGGTATCTCGATGCAGGAGATACCGCTTTTCTTGTCTTGTGCGGCCCCATTTTGATCTTGGAAAATGCCCGAAAATTGATTAAATTCTTGTATTGCAGCCGAGTTGCCCGTATTGACAAAGCATAGTCTGTGATGGTTTCCTGCAAGGTTCCGAGTTCTGCACGGTATGATACCCGCACTGATTATGGAGCAGGAAAAGTTTTATGGTGATCGCGTGAAATCGGATCTATACGCTTCAGCGGTCACAGATCAAGAGGTGTTTATTGAAAGAACTGTCCCGGAATTTTTTCATCCGGGGAAATTGAATACAAGTGTTGGAGGTCTTTATGTCGGGTCACTCCAAGTGGAGTACCATCAAACACAAGAAAGAGAAGCAGGATGCGCAGCGTGGAAAGATGTTCACAAAACTGATCCGGGAGATTACCACGGCGGCACGTGAAGGGGGGGGTGATGAATCCGCCAATTCCCGCCTGCGGACGGCCATACTGGCAGCCAAGGCGGCCAATATGCCTCAGGTGAATATTGAGAAAGCGGTTAAAAAGGGCACCGGTGAACTGCCGGGTGTGGTTTATGAGGAGAAAACGTATGAAGGCTACGGTCCGGGAGGCGTGGCGATTTTGGTTGAGACGCTCACGGACAATACCAATCGGACCACCTCGGAAGTCCGGCACCTTCTTAGTAAATACGGAGGGAATCTGGGCGAGACAGGCTGTGTGTCCTGGATGTTCGAGACCAGGGGGCTGATCACCGTGGACAAGCAGACGATCGATGAAGAAAAACTGATGGAAATCTCGATTGAGGCCGGCGCTGTGGACATGAGCGGTGAAGATGAGGTTTATGAGATTATTACCACGACCGAAGGATTCGCGAACGTTAAAGAGATTCTGGCCGAAAAAGGCGTGGATATTCTTTCCGACGAAATCACGAAGATTCCGAAATCGAATGTTCACGTGGAAGGAAAGCAGGCCGGGCAGGTGCTGAAGCTGGTGGAAGCCCTGGAAGATTCCGATGATGTCCAGCAGGTCTATGCCAACTTCGACATGGATATCGAGTGAAGGGCGGGGACTGTTTGCTGATTCTGGGAATCGATCCGGGATCCTACCGAGCCGGTTACGGTCTCGTCGAAAAACAGGGGACACTGTGGACGGTTCATAACCATGGCGTGCTGTGTGCGCCCAGGCATTCCGGTCTTCCGGAGCGATTGAAAATGATTTATGAACAGGTGATGTCTCTGATCGAACAAACCAAACCCCAGGCCGCGGCCGTGGAAGAAGTATTTGTCAGCCGGAACGTACGCACTTCTCTGGTGTTGGGGCACACGCGCGGCGTTATTGTTCTCGCGGCCGCCCAATGCCGGGTGCCGGTTTTCGAGTATTCACCCCGTGAGATCAAACAGTCTGTTACCGGAAACGGAGGGGCCGCCAAGCAGCAGGTTCGATGGATGATGGGCCGGCTGCTTCCTTTTGACATGGCGAATGTCAAAGAAGACGCGGCTGACGCGCTGGCTGTCGCCTATTGCCATGGCGTAAAAAGTCAATCGGTGTTTTTTTCATGATCACCTATCTGCAGGGTACTTTGGTTGAAAAGAATCCCGCCTACGCGGTGATTGACATCGCGGGAGTCGGGTATCATGTGTGGATTCCCCTTTCCAGCTATCAGGCGCTTGGCGAGTCGGGATCCGGCATTCAACTTTTTACCCATTTGGTTGTAAGGGAAGACGCTCTTCAGATATATGGATTCGCTACCCGGCGGGAGCGCTCTCTGTTTCAACTGCTGATCGGCATATCCGGTGTCGGACCGAAACTGGCGCAGACCATACTTTCCGGACTGGCGGCCGACCAGCTGGAGAGAGCGGTTGCCGCTCAGGATTCGGAAACCCTGACCGCCATACCGGGTGTGGGAAGGAAAACGGCTCAGAGACTAATACTTGAGTTGAAAGATAAAATAACCCTGACCGACGCGGGAGAGGGAAAAAGCATGCCATTGTCCGGGCTTGAAGAAGAGGCTGTTCTGGCCCTGGTTTCTCTGGGCTATCCCAGGGCCAGGGCACGCAAGGTGGTTTCGGAAGTGATGCGGAAGGATGCATCGGGCTCGGTTGAATCGATCATTCGTCAGGCCTTGAGCGGGATATAGCGCGGCAGGGTTTGTGACCGGGCCGGCAGTTTCCAAATACTGAACGAGGAGCATTCATTCATGCAACCGTCACGAATGACCGATCCATTGCTGCTGGAGGAGGAGCTGTCCCTCGAACGTACGCTCCGGCCCCGGAGTTTGATGGAATTTGTGGGTCAGGAGAAGATGACGGCCAATCTCAGGGTTTTTATTCAGGCAGCCCGGGAGCGGGGGGAACCTCTGGATCACGTTCTGTTCTATGGTCCTCCGGGGCTGGGAAAAACGACACTCGCCCACATTATGGCCCATGAGATGGAATCGGGCATCAAAACAACCACAGGGCCGGCTCTTGAGCGCCCCGCTGATCTGGCCGGTATTCTGACCAATTTGCAGCCCGGTGACGTGCTGTTTATCGATGAAATCCATCGGCTCAATACGGTTGTGGAGGAATATCTCTATCCCGCGATGGAAGATTTTCGGCTGGATATCGTGATCGACCGAGGGCCTCACGCTCGAAGTGTCTGTCTGAATTTGCCCCATTTCACTCTGGTCGGCGCCACGACCCGTGCCGGGCTTCTGACGGCTCCAATGCGGGCCCGGTTCGGAGTCGTCAACCGACTCGACTATTACCAGCCTGAAGAGCTGGTCCGTATTGTCGAACGTTCCGCCGGACTCCTGGGTGTCGAGGTCGAATTGGAGGCAATCCAGGAGATCGCGTCCCGCTCCAGAGGGACTCCCCGGGTGGCCAACCGTCTGCTGCGCAGAGTCAGGGATTTTGCCCAGGTTGAAGGGGACGGCCGAATCACCCGGAAAGTGGCTGTCAGTTCCCTGGAACGTCTCGATGTGGACTGCCATGGTCTGGATGAAATGGACAAGCGAATCCTTTCAGCCATCGCGAAAAAATTCGGAGGCGGTCCTGTCGGATTGAACACGCTGGCCGTGGCTGTGGGAGAGGACAGCGGAACCATTGAAGAGATTTATGAGCCCTTTTTAATTAAACAGGGATTGATCAAACGGACTCCAAGAGGCCGTGAGACAACAGCCCTGGCCTGTGAAATTGTGGGAGCCGAATCGCCCCGGAACCCTCAGTCCTCGCTTTTCTAGAGACGGGGGAAGAATTGTTTGTCAGTGGATCAACAAAGGAGAGGGGAATGAAACTTTCCGATTTTAAGTATACGGTCCCGGAAAAACTCATCGCTCAATACCCCAGTAAAAAACGCGGGGATTCCAGAATGCTGGTTGTGAACAAAGAGGACGGCCGCATTGAAGATCGTCATTTTAAAGATATCATCCATTATCTGGAGTCTGGAGACTGTCTGGTCGTCAATGAAACCAGAGTCTTTGCCGCCCGGCTGACGGGAATCAAGGATAAGACCAACGCGGAAGTCGAAATCTTTCTGCTTCGCGAACTCGAAAAAGATCTGTGGGAAGTTTTGGTAAAACCCGCGAGGAAAGTGCGGGTCGGCAACAAGTTGAATATCGGCGGAAAAATCAATTGTGAAGTAGTGGATAACACGGTCTCGGGCGGACGTGTGGTGCGTTTCAGCTATCAGGGCGATTTTAATGCCATTATAGACAACATCGGCAAAGTACCGCTGCCTCCTTATATCAAGAGGGAGTCGGAGAATGTTGACAAGGACCGTTATCAATCGATCTTTGCCAAAACACGGGGAGCGGTAGCGGCTCCAACGGCGGCACTGCATTTTGACAAGAAAATCATCAAGAAGCTGGAGGCGCGCGGCGTCATCATCGTGCCGGTTTTGCTTCATGTGGGACTGGGGACGTTTCGGCCCATCGTGGTCGAAGATTTGACACGGCACAAGATGGATTCGGAATATTTTGAGGTTCAGCCTGAAACCGCGGCTACTATCAATCGGACCATTGATAACAGGAAAAAGGTCGTGGCTGTGGGCACAACGGTGGTCCGCGTCCTGGAAAGTGTTGTGACCACGGACAGCCATATCAAGGCGGATCAGGGCTGGACCGATAAATTCATCTATCCTCCCTATGATTTCAAGGTTGTCAGCAGTCTGTTGACGAATTTTCATATGCCCGCTTCCACGCTTCTCATGCTGGTTTCGGCATTCGGCGGTCGTGAGCTGATTTTCAAGGCGTATCGGTATGCCATTCGTGAATCATACCGGTTCTTTTCCTATGGCGACGCCATGCTGATTCTTTGACAGCGCTTCAGGACAGGTGCCATGAAAGTCACGGTGATCATTCCCGCGGCGGGATCGGGCCGCCGAATGGGGGGCAAAGTTGCCAAGCCCTTTCTGAATCTTCAGGGCAAACCCGTTCTGATTCATGTTCTGTCTGTTTTCCAGGCCTGTTCGGCCGTTCATGAACTGATTGTGGCCGCTTCGAAGGATGTTCAGAATGGTCTCGAACCGATTCTGAACGACTGTGGAATTTGTCGACCTGTCCGGATGGTGCCGGGAGGAGTGGAGAGGCAGGATTCGGTTCGAAACGCGGTGAGATGTATATCCAGCGACTCGGAAGCGGTTCTGGTTCATGACGGCGTCCGTCCGCTGGTCAGTCGGGATCTGATCAACCGTGTGATCGCCGCACTGGAAAGTCATTCGGCCGTGGTGCCCGCCTTGCCTGTACGCGATACCCTGAAGCGGGTCTGGGAAGGCCGGGTTATGGAAACCGTATCGCGGGCCGGTTTATGGCAGGCTCAAACCCCGCAGGGCTTTCGAAGAGAACTTCTCGCAGAAGCCCATGAAAAGGCGCTCGAAGATCGAGTTTATGGAACGGACGATGCTTCGCTGGTTGAAAGACTCGGAATATCCGTGCATGTGCTCGAGGGCGAGGTGAAAAACATCAAGATAACGACTCCCGAAGATTATCGGCTGGCGCAGGTTCTGATGGAGGAGTGAGGATGCGCGTCGGATTCGGATACGATATACACGCTTTGGTTCCCGGACGGCCTCTGGTTATCGGCGGTATCACTCTTCCTTTTGAGTATGGTCTGGACGGGCATTCGGATGCCGATGTGTTGACCCATGCCCTGATCGACGCCATGCTGGGCGCGGCGGCCATGGGAGATATCGGAACCCTTTTCCCCGACACAGAGGAGCGCTACCGCGGTATATCCAGCCTGCGCCTGCTGAAAACCGTGCTGAACACAATGAATAAAGCCGGGTATCAAATCCATAATATAGACGCCACGATCATTGCCCAGGCACCGAAACTGGGACCGCACAGAGACCGGATAATTCGAACACTGGCCGACGCCATGGGAATCCCGGTTAACCGGGTATCCGTTAAAGCGACCACCCATGAAGGATTTGATGCCACCGGACGAGGAGAGGCCATTGCCGCTTACGCCGTGGTATGTCTCTCCGGAGGCGATGGATGACCGCAGCATGGGAGGCTTTTCTCCGTTCTCTGGATGGAGGATGGGGTTATATTTTTCTTTTTTTCAGCTCGCTGGCGGAGAATCTGTTTCCGCCTTTGCCGGGAGACACGGTTTTGGTGGCAGGAGCCGTACTGGTGGGGATGGGGAAGATGACTTTTCTGCCCGCTTATCTGTCTGCAACAGCGGGCAGTTTTTTGGGATTTATGATTCTGTACCGGCTGGGAAGATACTGGGGGCCGGCCCTGGTCGGCCGGCTGCCCTTTTTTCGTGAAGATCATCTCGAGCGTGCCGGAGCATGGTTCGGCCGTTACGGCGTCTGGGTGATCGGCATGAATCGTTTTCTGTCAGGTTTCAGGGGCATCGTGTCTCTGGCCGCCGGTATGGTGAAAATGAACCCAAGGGTGGTTGCTCTTCTGGCTCTGGCAAGCTGTCTGATCTGGAACGCACTGTTGATGTTTTTAGGTGTCTGGGCGGGAATTCACTGGAAGTTGATACTGAGCAACTACCAACGGGTTGTTTTCATTCTACTGCTGCTGGCAGCGGTGTTTCTGGTGATCCGTGTGCAATTGAGAAAAAGAAAATCCAGACAGGAAAGAGAGTGAGTCAAATCAAACAAGACAAGGCAGAATCGGTCCGCACGAGGTTTGCCCCCAGTCCCACAGGGCGACTGCATATCGGCAATGCCCGAACAGCGGTCATGAACTGGCTGTTCACGTGCCGAATGGGAGGGCGACTCATTCTGAGAATAGAAGACACGGATGAGGAGCGGTCTGGCAGGGAATCGGAAACCGCGATCCTGAAAGATCTTCAGTGGCTCGGCATACAGTGGGATGAAGGGCCGGATTTGGGAGGGCCCTATGGACCCTATCGTCAGTCTGAACGGACGGAGATCTATCGGATCCATGCCGATCTCTTGCGGAAGGAGGAAAAGGCCTATCCCTGTTATTGCACTGCCAGAGAGCTGGAGGACAGGCGCAAGGAGAGGATACAAAGGGGCGATTCGGCGGTTTATGACGGACGGTGCCGTCATTTGACCCGGGAGGAGCGCCGCGGGCTTGAAGAGGAGGGAAGGCTGCCCGTTTTACGATTCCGGGCCGAAGCCGGTTCCGTGGAATTCGATGATCTGATCAAAGACCATGTGTCTTTTCCAGGCGATCAGCTGGGTGATTTCGTGATTTTACGGGCGAATGGTATGCCCATGTATAACTTTTCCTGCGCGGTGGATGATCATCTGATGCACATTTCCCACGTAATCCGGGGTGATGACCATGTATCCAATACACCGCGTCAGGTTCTGCTCTTTCAGGCTTTTGGATGGGATGTGCCGGTCTATGCCCATATTCCCATGATTCTGGGGTCGGACCGCGTCCGTCTTTCAAAGCGGCATGGCGCGGTATCCGTAGCCCAGTTTCGCGAACAGGGATATCTGCCTGAAGCCCTGGTCAACTTTCTTTCTCTTTTATCCTGGTCTTCACAAACCGGTGAAGAGATTCTGACGCTTCGTCAGCTGATTGACGAGTTCGATTTCAAACGGGTTTCTTCTTCGGCGGCGGTTTTTGATACGGAAAAACTGGATTGGATGAACGGCGTGTATATTCGGCGAATGGAAGCGGACCGTCTGGCAAATCTTGTCGAACCGTTTCTGAAGGAATCCGGGTATTCCGTGTCGGGTGAAAAACTGCGTGTTCTGGCCTCTGTCCTGCAGCCGAAAATGGAGCGGCTGAGCCAGATTTCTGAAAGGGCCAGGCCGTTTTT
>Ga0129302_1002209_pt1 | contig 14061 bp, 7 predicted proteins | sample BlaSprsedimmetaG_FD_94476 | JGI IMG/M metagenome (GOLD analysis project Ga0129302, IMG submission 94476) | Hot spring sediment bacterial and archeal communities from California, USA to study Microbial Dark Matter (Phase II) - Blank Spring... | ecosystem: Environmental > Aquatic > Thermal springs... | reverse complement strand
TTGGGAAGTTCAGGGGGGCGTGATCAGTCGGTAAGGTTGGTATATTGGTATATTGGTATACCGGTATACCAATATACCAATATACCAACCTTACCGACTGATCACGCCCCCCTGAACTTCCCAAAGGATGGCCCGCTTTCGAAAGTCGGGGCTGAACATATCCAGGTCTGTGGCCGTGAGCAGCCCTTGTTCCACGCTTTCGACCCGATCCAGCAGGTAGCGACGTCGCGACGCGTCCAATTCGGCCAGTACCTCGTCCAGCAGGAGCACGGGGCTTTCGTTCGTCACGTCCTGCATCCACGTCATCTCGGCCAGCTTGAGCGAGAGCACCGCCGTGCGCTGTTGACCCCGCGAGCCGTAGGTTCGCAGATCGACGTCGTGGGTGCCGTGGACGGGACTGCCGGCGACGAAGGCCATCTCGTCCCGGTGGGGGCCAACGCTCGTCACACCTCGCAAAATTTCCTCCTGCCGCTTGTTCTCCAGCATTTCTTGGAAGGCGGTGATCAGTTCCTCGTCCTCAATTTCAATCTTGTCTTGAATCTCGCCCCCGAATTCTGTGGAGGATGGTGGGCCTGTTGGGGGGGAGAGACTGAGATCGATCTGGTAATCCCGGTTGGGAGGCGCGGCGGGATCGAAGCTGGGTTGGTAATCCAGGCGCAGCCACTCGGTTTCGCCGGTGAGTTTCTGGTGGATGTGACCGGCCCGTTGCGAGAGAGCGGCGATCAAGAGGCGGCGCGTATTCGTCACGACGACGCCCTGGCGCGCCAGGATAGCCTCAAAGGGGGCGAGCTGGGCGGGATTGCCGCCTTCGTCCCGTATGTGCCTGAGGGCCGCGTTGCGCTGCCTGAGTGCATCGTCATATTGGTCCAGCGCCGTGCTGTAGGTTGGATCGACCTGGCACAGTGTGTCATCCAGGTAGCGACGACGACCAGAGGGAGAACCGGCGATCAGGCCCACGTCTTGTGGCATGAAGATCACCACGTTCAACTGCCCGCTCAGGTCGGCGCGGCGTTTGTGCGCGCGGTTGATGCGGATGCTTTTCTGGGTGCGCGTGCTGCCGTTCGTCAGCGGCTTGTTCTCGATGACGATTTCGACCTCGTGGATGCGTTTCTGGTGGACGACCTCGGCCCATACGCGGGCGTAGGGCAGTCCCTCGGCCGCGGCTTGCCAGCGAATCAACTGGTGGTCGCGATTGGCGAGAGGAGAAGAGCCGGTCGCCAGGAGATAGATCGCTTCCAGCAGGCTGGTCTTGCCCTGGGCGTTGGCGCCGTAGAGCAGCAGGGGGCGTTCGGGCAGCGTCAACTCCAGGCGGGCATAGTTGCGGAAATTGGTTAGGCTGAGATAACGGATGTGCATAACTGTCTTATTGTACAACGACTGGGCAAAAGTGGAAAGGTCAAGTGCGGGGGATGGGTGACAAACGGCCTCGTTGTTCACTTGCATACCTGAAAAGTTGTGCTATAATATGCGTCGCTTGAGTTTGTGCGGGCGTAGTTCAGTTGGTAGAACACCTCCTTGCCAAGGAGAAGGTCACGAGTTCGAGTCTCGTCGCCCGCTCTGAGATAGAAAAACCGAGAGGCTATGGCCTCTCGGTTTTTGTTTTTGAGAAGAGGAAGTCGAGTGTTTGCCTAGCGGGGTTCGAGGGCGTGGTTGACGGCCCGAATGAGCATCGGCCCCTCGGCGCGCCCCTTGATCAGATATGCCTTGGCGCCTTCTCGTATCGCTCTTCGCGCCACCGATTGGCCGGGTAGGCCGCTCAAGACGATGATGGGTATGTGTGGGGCCTGGCGGCGTATCTTGGTGAACGTGCTGAGACCCTGACTGTCGGGCAGCGACAGGTCTAATAGAATGAGGTCCACGTCGACTTTGGCCAGGCGTTCTAGACCGGCCGAAAGGTGATCGAGATGTTCCAGGATCATTTTCCCGTCCCACATGACCGTCAGCAACGTCTCGATGATTTGGGCATAGTCGGGATCATCTTCAATTAAGAGAATTCGAATTGGCTTGGTATCCATAGATCGACCAGCACGCGATAGGCAGGCGGCCTGCTATTCCCTCTAGCATTTGTCCTGAGTTTTTTGAGGGGAAGTTGGTGATACAGGGTCGTGTGAGTGATGCTTGTGAGTGTCCTCGGTCTCTATGTATTGTAGCGCAGAACCGCGCGAGGGAGGGTTACAGTTTGGTTGCAGTTTCTTAACGGGGAAAATCAGGATCAAGTGAAGCGGCCCGGGTATCTCGAAGATACCCGGGCCGTTGTGCCTTTCGTGCTCTTTTTTGACTACGCAGTTTCGACCCCGCAGTGTCTAACTGATTTCGCCCCGCAGGGCGTTTACCTGTCCTGGAGAGAGAGTGCTCAACCGCTGTTCGACCAGGGGGCCGGCTTTAAGGGCCGGCACCTGTTCCTCGTAGGTGGGGAGTGGATCTCCCCGGTAGAAGATGCCGATGGGGATACGCTCGCCCCATTCCTGGGCTTTCGCCCACGCGGCGGCACGGTCATCGGGATCGTATCCCGCTTCATCCTCCAACTTGTAGACCCGTTCATTGTAGAAGTCGTAGGCATATGACCGGTTGAACGTCACGCAGGGTTGGAGCACGTCTATCAGGGCGTAACCGGGGTGATCGAGCGCTTCCCCGATGAGCCAGACCAGGTGCTTGAGTTCGCCGGAGTAGCCCCGGGAGACGAAGGTGGCGCCGGCCGTGATGGCCAGCGGCAGCGGTTCGACAGGTTGTTCGATGGCCCCCTCCGGAGAGGTAGGTGTGACCTTCCCCTTTTCGCTGGTGGGCGCATACTGGCCCTTGGTCAGGCCGTAGATGCGGTTGTCCTGAACGACGTCCACGATGTTGACATTGCGCCGGACGGCGTTGAGGAAGTGGCTCAATCCCTCCCCATAGCCGTCACCGTCGCCGTGAACGGTCATGACCGGCAGACCGTGATTGGCCAACCGGGCGCCGGTCGCCACGGCCAGCGTTCGCCCGTGGAGGGTGTGGAAACCGGTCGCCTTCATGTAGTGAGGTAATTTGCTCCCACAACCGATGCCGGTGACGATGAAGAGTTGGTGCGGCTCCATATTTTGCTCTACCAGGGCCATTTTGATCGCGTTCAAGATGGCGTGGTTGCCGCAACCGGGGCACCAGGTGGGTCGTTCACGTCCTTCGAAGTCTGCACGTGTGGGCATGTTATACCTCCTCCGTTGCGTGGCGCACGATGTAGGCGGGCGTGAACGCGCGCCCGTCGTACTTGTGAATAGCGCCGTCCACCGAGCGGCCCGTGCGGGCGCGCAGCAGCGTCTCGAATTGGCCGGTGCTGTTCCCCTCGACGACGATGCGCCGTTGGGATTGGGCCAGGGCTTCCTCGACGGCCGCCACGGGGAAAGGTTCGAGAGCGCTGAAGTGGATCATATTGGCCTTTTGAGAGCTCTCGGCGTTGAGGCGATCCACCGCCTCGCGCAGGGGGCCGTAAGTGGAGCCCCAGCACAGGAACGTCATTTTGGCGGTATCTGGCCCGTACCGGGTGGGTTGAGGTGTGTCCCGGTCGGCGCCCGTCATCTTCCGCGTCCGCTTGTCCACCTGGGCGATGCGATTGGCCGCGTCCTCGCTGACGGCGCCGTACTCGTCGTGCTCGTTAGCCGTCGTCGTCCATACTGCGTTGGCATGGCCCGGGGTAGCCCGGGGCGAGATGCCGGATTCGGTGATCTCGAAGCGCTTATATGTTTCTTCCAGCGCGTTCAGTTCCTCTTGTGTCAACAGTGCGCCCCGGTCGATGTGGACCGCGTCGAAATTCAGGCCGTCGCGCTCGATGGTTCGGTAGGCCACCGCCAGGTAGTGGTCGCTGGCGACGAGGGCCGAGGTCTGGTACCGGTCGGCCAGGTTGAACGCTTCCCACCCCGCCTGGAACGATTCCTCGATAGTGCCGGGGGTCAGCAGGAAACGGGGGAACTCGTCTTGCGAGGCGTGTAACATGAACAGGAGATCCCCCTGGGCCGAGCGGGTGGGCAATCCGGTGGCCGGCTCGGGTCGTTGGGCGTTGTAGACGACGATGGGCGTCTCGCTAATACCGGCCAATCCCAGGGCCTCTACCATCAGGGAGAAGCCGCCGCCCGATGTCGGCACCATAACCCGGGCGCCGGCGTAGGCCGCGCCGATGGCCATGTTGATGGCGGCGATTTCGTCCTCGGCGTGCTTGGTGACCGCGCCATATTTGTCAGCGTGGGCGGCGAACCAATGGAGGACCGGCGATCCGGGCGTCATCGGGTAGGCGGACACGAAGCGGCATCCGCCGGCCAATGCGCCCATGGCAAAGGCCTCATTGCCGTTCAGGATCAGGCGGGTGGGCGCGTCTTCGATGGCCTCCATCTTGAAGGGATAGTCGGATTGGAAAGGCTGAGAGGCCTCGACGCCGGCCTGCGCGACCTGCAAGTTGGCGTCGATCACCTGCTGGCCCTTGGGGGCGAAATTGTCGCGGATGACACTCTCCAGGTAGGCGACGTCGAAACCCAGCAGGCCCGCGGCGACGCCGAAGATGACCGTGTTGCGCATGATCTCCCGCCCGCCGCGCTCTTTGGCCAGTTCGGTGAGCGGGACCGGAAAGAATTGGACGTGGGGCCGTTTTAGATCGTCGGGCAGTTCCTCCGATACGTCGTAAACGACTGCGCCACCCTCGACGATTTGATCGACGTGTCGCTTGATCGTCTCCCGGTCGAGGGCGAGTAACAGGTGGACCGGTTCGGCGTGAGAATACAGGGGCTGGCGGGCGACGCGGATGGAGAAAAAGTTGTGGCCGCCCCGGATGCGGGAATAGTAGTTGGGGAGCCCGAAGACGTATAGGCCGCCCCGGGTCAGCGCCTTGGAGAACCCGACGCCACTGGATTCCAATCCCATTCCCGCCTCACCACCGATACGAATGGTCAGGTCATTGGGTGTCATATGAGACTCCTTGGGTGCTTTTTTATCACGAATCGCGCGAATGCTCGAATTTCACGAATGGATTTTCATCGTAACTACTCAGCCTGCTGCCCATTCTCCGGCCCAGCAAAGGGCTGGTCTAGTTACCTTTCATCATAGTCTAGCCGATGAAGAAAGGATATTCTTCGCTATCCCACCAGGTTTGGTTGTCGGTGAGATAGTCGTGGGTGTTCTGGAGAAGTTGGTAATGCTTCTCTTCCTGGTCGATCAGGAATTTGTAGGCCTCTTTGGCCCGGGGGTCGTCCGTTTCCTCCGCGCCCTGGACGTATAGCTCGCGGGAGATTTCCTCCGTCTCCATGCCAAACGCCAGGGCGGCGATGTCACTCTCCAGCGATATTTCCCGGTCGGGCGAGAAGACCGGCATATCGTCCGGTGGCTCCTCTCCTGGCAGATCGGGATCGGCGGGGTTGATGGGAAAATCGGATCCCATCGCTTGTTCGTAAGGCAGCCAGCCCTCGCCTGCGTCCAGTGCGCGATACTCGGCCATCAGCAGGCGCAGGTGTTCCTCTTCCTGGTTCGCCAGATCGAGGAACATCGCCTTGCCGCGCTCGCCCGAAGCCCGCTCGGCTGCCTGCTTGTAGAAGTTGTATCCATCTCGTTCGATACTCATGCCGTGTCTCAGTATTCCTTTTGGCGTGTTCCAATCCATTGCTAGTTACCTCCTTATTGAGTTCCTCATTTCGATTGTCATTTTTTAGTTCGCCCAACGATGGTTATAAGTATATCAGGACTTGAGCAAAAAGAAAAACGGCTCTCTGGTAGTTCGCCTGCTTGGCTTAGCAAGTGGTCAATTTTTTGCCACGAATCCTTCGACTACGCTCAGGACAGGTTTACACGAATTGTCACTAATCTTTGGGGTTTTCGTGTTAATTCGTGCAATTCGTGGCTAATCTTTCACCGCGACCATGCGAAATCCCAAAGAACCAGAAAAACTTATTCGTGTTACGTTTGTGTTCAAACATTCCATCCAAAGGGATGATCTCCACCTGATGCGTGCCCGAAGCGAGCCGCAGCCGGGCGACGGTGGGCCGCTCGGCCCGGGTCGGGCAGACGCCGCCGGGGTTGATCAGCAGTTGGCGTCCAATCTGCCGGACGTAGGCCCGGTGGGTGTGGCCGAAGACGATCACGTCCGCGTGGGGGTAGCGCTGGGACAGGCGATGGGCGATGGCGTGGTTGAATTTGCCGTTATGCGTCAGCTTGAGCCAGCAGGCGGTCAGGTTGATCCCTTTCTCCAGGAATCCCAGCAGGCCGGGGCGGTGTCCGTGGGTGACGAGGACACGGTGGTCCATCAAATCCAGTTCGATGAGGAGCGGCAACGAGGCGCCGCCGTCGGATAGATCCTGGAGATGCCAGTTGCCGCGCACGGCGTGGACCGGCGCGATGGCCCGGAGTGGTGCCAGGGCGGCGGGGTCGTCGACGTCGCCGGCGTGCAGGATCAGGTCTACCCCGCTCAAAGCGTCCAGGGCAGCCTGAGGGATGCGTTTCAGGCGATAGGGGAGGTGGGTGTCGGATAACAGGCCCAGCGTGAGCGCGTTTTGCATACGTCTGGCGGCTCGGTTTCAGCCGTTTCGCATCACGAGAGGCAGGTACAGTTGGTGCGGTGCTGCGCCGGTGATCCACAGCGTGTAGCTGGTGTGTGTACCGGTCACGCCGTCCTTATTTTCGACGAGGGCGTAGTAGACGTTCGCCGACGGCGCGCTCCAAACGATGCGCGATGCATTGCTCGTCGTGTAGTCGTCGTTGTATGCCAGGAGTGTCTCGCCGTCGATGTCGAAGACCGAGAGGAGCGTGTCGGCCCGCGCCCCCCAGATCGTCGTCGTCAGGGTGTAGACCAGGTTCGCCTCGGTCCGGAATTTGACCCAATCGTGGGCGTCGTCGCAGAAATTGTGGGATTGCACCGTGCCGATGACGAAGGTGCTGGCCTGCGCAGGCGAATCGTCCGGTTCGTAGAAATCGGGCGGACAGTCGCCGCTTTCCACGTCGCCAAAATCGACGCGATAGCCCCGCTTCAGTTCGACCGCGACGTGCCGCGTGTTGGGCGTCGTGGAGACGTAGCCAGGGGGATCGGTCTCGACGAGGGTGTGTGTGCTGGGTTCCCAGGTCGAGAAGGTGTACGCGCCGTAGAGGCTGGTCGTGCTCGTCTGCGTATCGTTCATCGTGATCGTCACACCCGGGATGCCGGTCTCGTCGGCGTCGAGGATACCGTTGCCGTTGACGTCGTCGTAGACGACGCCGTAGATCGACGCGAACTCGGCGTCAGATGGCACGTCGCCAAAATTCACCGCGTACCCTCGGCCCCGGTAGATCCGGATTTGAATCTGGTTCGGCGTGCTCGAAAAATAGCCCGGCGGGTCGATCTCTCTCACGGTCTGGACGCCGCCTGGGGCGGTCGTGATGGTGTAACGGCCGTAGAGATCCGTGGTGGTGGTCACGGTGTGATTCAGGGAGACGAGCACATTGGACAGTCCTGCTTCCGTGTCGCCCTGCAGGCCGTCGCCGTTATCGTCCTGGAACACCGTGCCATAGATGACGGCGAAGGGGACCCGGGTCGAGGCGTCCCCAAAATTGATCTGGTAAGCGCGGCCCAATTCGACGTCGACGACGACCTTGTTGGGCGTAGTGGAGAAATACCCCACGTCGAGGACGGCGAGAGGCTCTTGACCTGGTGGAATGTATCGCGTGGGATCGGTCTCGACCACGGTGTGATAACCGGCCTCCGTCGTGGTGAAGACATAGTGACCGTTGACGTCGGTGGTGGTGGTGATGGTGTGATCCAGGGTGATGAGCACTTGATAGAGTCCTTCTTCCCCTGGGTCCTGTCTCCCATTGCCGTTGGCGTCCAGGAACACCGTGCCATGGATGACGGCCGGGCCGGGCGGGGAGATCGAGGTGACCGCCTCGTCGGTGTCGTTATCAGGCTGCGGGTCGGCGGTGTCGGCCGCGACGGCGACGGTGTTGGTGATCTGCGGGTGGGTCTCAGCGGCGTCCGGGTGGACGGCGACGGTGAAGACGACGGTGGCGGACGCGCCGGGGGCCAGCGTGGGCGTGAGCCAGGTGAGCGTCTGCCCCTCGACGCTGAAGGTCGGCAGGTCGGATGAGACGATGTGATCGACGCCGAAATCGACCGCGCTGGCGGGCGGGAGCGTGTCGGTGAGCGTGACGGCGTGGGCGGTGGATGGGCCGAGGTTGGTCAGTGTGACGGTGTAGGCCAGCGACTGCCCGGCGACGCCGATGGCGGGCGCGCGCTTATCGAGCGCCAGGTCGGCGAGCGCGCCGATCTGGGTGACTGCCTCGTCGGCGTCGTTATCGGGCTGCGGGTCGGCGGTGTCGGCCGCGACGGCGACGGTGTTGGTGATCTGCGGGTGGGTCTCAGCGGCGTCCGGGTGGACGGCGACGGTGAAAACGACGGTGGCGGATGCGCCGGGGGCCAGCGTGGGCGTGAGCCAGGTGAGCGTCTGCCCCTCGACGCTGAAGGTCGGCAGGTCGGATGAGACGATGTGGTCGACGCCGAAATCGACCGCGCTGGCGGGCGGGAGCGTGTCGGTGAGCGTGACGGCGCGGGCGGTGGATGGGCCGAGGTTGGTCAGGGTCAGGGTGTAGGCGAGCGACTGCCCGGCGATGCCGGTGGCGGGCGCGCGTTTTTCGAGCGCCAGGTCGGCGGAGGTCGTGATCGTTATCAGCGCCGGCGCGCTCACGATTTCGGCTCCGTAAGGATGGCTCAGAGCCGCAGTGTTGGCGGTCGTTGTGCCGGATAGCACGTCGCTGTCGACCAACGCGACGTAGCCGGCTTCGCCGCTATTTCCTGGCGCCAGCATTTCGATTTGCCACGTCAGGGTGGGGGGCGTGCCGGCATCCGCGCCGGGCCCCCAGATGCTCCCGGGGATGTATTGGGTGTGGGTGGGTGGCACGTCGCGTATCTGGAGGTCGTAAGCGTGGACGCTGCCCTGGTTGCCGTAGGTGATGGTATAGGTCACGGGATCGCCCGCACGCATGCTGGGTTGATTGGCGCTTTTGTTCACCCACAGATCCACAGTCCCCACCTCGACCTGGTTCGACGGGATCCATTCTGGGAGGTATGCGCCGGTCTGGGTGCTGGAGATGTAGGCGATGTTCTCGATCGTCGTTCCAGGGGGGAATGTCTCGCCGAGGCGGACCGTGAGCGTCACGCTTCTGTGTGTGTCGGTGGGCACAAGGGGATCGTGCCAGCGCACGTGCGTCACAGGCGTGACCGGTTGGGTGGGTAACCAGGTCGCGCCGTGATTCCACGAATAGGAGATGGGGGTGGAGGCGGTGACGAAATCGGTGTAGTCGGGGATCGCCTCTCGCACAAAGACGTTGCTCTGCTCGCTCGTCGTCGATACGTTCGCGTAGATCATGGTGTAGGTGATCAACTCGCCGGGGGCGACGGCGAGCCGCGGGACCCGGGCGCTGCTGGCGGTCTCTGCCTGTTTGTCGATCAGCAGTTCGGTGATCCGGGTGACCGACAGGTTGGACTCCCGTGGAATATCGAGCGCCCGGTCGAGCGTGGCCCAGTTGTGAATGATCGAACCCGGGGACAACCCCTCTTCGACCTGGACGGCGAAGCGAATGCGGCCCTCACTATGGCCGGGAATGACGCCTGGTGTGATCACGAGTGTGGGCGACAGGTACGCGCCGATGTCGTCGCCGGGCGCGTCGGTCAGGCTCACCCATTCGGTATCGGTGATGATCGCCAGGCTGCCGGGGACGTAGGTGGTGGAGATGGGGATCTGATCCTGGATGACGACCTCCGTGGCTGGTACGCTGCTGACGTTTTCGTAGGATAGGGTATAGGTCATCACCTGGCCCGGGTTGATGGCGGTGGGGCCGGATTTGGCGAACAGAACCTTGGGGGCCGCCACGCGCGTGCGCACTTGGTTGCTGCTGACCTGGTTCGTCTGTTTGCTGCTGGCGTAAGCGGTGTTGTTGATCATCGTCCCGTCCTCGACGAAATTGTTCACAATCACGCTGAAGGTCCGGCTGACACTTGCGCCGGGGGCCAGTTCGTCGGTAATCGTCCAGGTGATGGCGCCGCTGGCGCCGGCGTAGGCGCCGTCGTGAGATGCGGATATGAATTTGACGTGTTGAAGTGGGATGGCGTCGGACAGGGTGACGTTGGTGAGGCTGATTTCTTCGCTGAGATTGGTGCAGGCGAGGGTGTAGACTAACGTATCGCCGATCTGGGCTTCGAATTTGTTGACCGATTTTTCCAGGCTGAGGTCGCTGACGTAGACGCTCGCGCTGTCGTAGGGATTGAAGAGCACATCGGCGTATTGGTGCCTGCCGATGGCTTCCCCGTGGTTGACGTTGACGGCGATGGCGTCCCTGATCTCCACCTGATCGACGTTCAGGTAGGTGCTTGGCAGGCTGTTGCTACTGCGGAAGCGAATGCTCGTGCCGGGGCCGGCGTATGCACTGAGGTCGACGCTTTCCTGCTGGTAGCTGATACTCGCGCTGGTCATCGTCAAGGCGGTGGTCCACGTCGCTCCATCGTGTACGTCGAGATAGAACGGGTTGTCGGTCGTGGTGCTGATCTGTTGCATAAAGCTCAGTACCGGCGCGGTGAAAGCGTTGAGATCGGCTGTCCGGCTGATGGCATACTCGGCGTCCCCCGGGATGTTCAAGTGGTAGTCGCCGACGAAGGGATTGTCGCTCAGGATTCGAATGCCCGCGCCTGTGGTGTACCAGTCGGAGGCCCAATTCTGGCCGCCGGTGTAGTCGCCGCTCTCGAAACCGTCGGTGATGGGGACGCCGACGGAACCGGTGCTCGTCAGCTCGGCCTGGAAGGTCAACGTGAGGCGCTCTTTCTCCTTGAGATCGTGACCCAGGTTCCAATAGAGCTTTCTCTCGTCGATAGCGGGATCGGTGGCCTGTGTGGATCCGTCGGGATACGTCACGAGGGCGCTGCTCGGGACGTAGGCCCAGCGCAGGGGCAACGTGTCGGTGAAACTTACGTCGTCCAGCGGGGCGTCGTAGGCCTGGGCCGTCAGCGTGAACGTCACCACGCCTCCGGCCGGCGGGAGGCTCGTCGGCTGGGCGTTCTTTTCCAGGACCATGACCGGATCCAGCCAGCGCTGGATGAGCGGGAGGATGGAGACCCCCATATCCAGGTAAGGGACGCCTGGACCAGCAGTGAGCGGATCCACCCCCCAGACGATGGCGAACTCGCCGGTCGCCCAGACGTGCATGCCGGTGTTGTCGTTGTCGGGATCGAAAATACGCCGCTGTTCGAGGGCGTCCAGGGTGAAGGTCTGGTCGACGACGCCGTCCAGCGGGCTGAAATCGACGTAAAACGTGGTCCCGTCGGCCAGGGGCGTGACCCACAGCGGCGATCCGTTGTTTTCAGGGGGGATGTTAGCATCCCCCGGCGCCCAGGAGACGTAGTAGTCCTGGGTCAGGTATTTGGCGGGGACGCCGGCGAATCCCCAATCGTAGGCCAGTTGACCACTATCGGCGCAGACGACGACGCCGAACACGCCGTCGGGGGAGGTGAAGCGGGTTGCAGAACCTGTGGGAATGTTCGCGCCGATGGTGTTGGTATAGGGGATGGTCGCGCTGATGGGGGTGGCGGTGGAATCGATGGTGAAGGTGTGGTGAGCGCCCTGGTGATAGGCGTCGATGTCGATGGGAAAGTTATTGGGATTGGAGAGGTATATCTGGGCCTCGTGCTTGACACCGCCGCCGGGCACCGGCGCGACGTAATCCGCTCCCCAGAGTTGGGTGGGGAGGATGATCAGGAAGCGTCCTTGAAAACCTTCTGTAGGCGAATGGCCGCCGGTGACCAGGCCGACCTGGACCGGTTTGTTGGTCCGCACGACAGCGCCGGCGTTGATGGTGATGGAGGGCACGGAGGTCGAGTTCAGATGGCCCATACTGGAGTAGGCCTGTCCCCGGTCGAGTGTCAGGTTGACGACGTAGCCCGCTCGGTTGTCGATGGAGATGGTGGTGTTATTCTCGAAGGCGTTGACCTGGAGATAGACGTACTTGAAGTCGGCGTAGGCAGCGCTATCCAATTGGTACAGGTCTTCTCCGATGGGAATGGTATAAGCGTAGGCGTTGGCGTAGGCCTGGCGGGAGTAGACCTCCCACGCGCCGCCGACCCACGACTCGTCACAGGGCCACATGGCGTGGACCAGGTTGATGGGGCCGCCGCTGCTGATGATACGATCGCCCCCGTCGTAGCGAATGTAGGCGGGGTCGCGGGGGTTGACCGGCACGTAGCCGGTGATCGTGTTGGTGGCGGTGATGTTCTGGTTGCTGGTGAGGTTGATTTTGTCGCCAGCCATCAAGATGTCGGCGCCTTCGCCGCCGTTGCTGGGATCCCCGTCGCCGAAGATGAGGGTCGAGCTCTGCCGGGGATTGAGCAGATCCGCTTCGTAACCGTCCTCCCAGTGATCGTAGTAGATGACCTGGTGGTCGGCGGTGGCGACGAGGCTGACGGTTGAGCAGATATTCTCAGAGACGCTGCCGTCGTAAATGGCGTCGAAGGCTCGCCAGATGTGCTCCTCGTAACCCAGGACGTAGTATTCCTGGTAACCGGTGGGCTTGGCGCTGACCGGCGTCGCCATCAGGCATATAAGCGACAGTGAGATACAGGCGAGCAAAACGAGGAGGGTGTTATGAGTCCTTGAGCGTTTATCTTGAAAATGAGTCATTTTTTTGGCATAGAAAGTCAGCTGGAAAGTTTGGTGAGTATTTCTGCCACGAATCCGTGTGTCCCCGTGTTCCAAGCTAAAGATATAGCACTGGCATCATTCTATCACATGATTGTCAAACTCAAGTAAGAGAAAGCTTAAAAATGGTTGGGATATGCGCGCAATCACACGAATTGCATGAATACCAGATTCCCGAGCAGGCGTCCACGGGCAGTCAATTCAACGGTGCGCCCATCCCACGTGATCAGATTCTGACGGCTGAGTTTTTCGATCTCTTCACCAAAGGTGGCGACCAGGTGGCAACCGAAGCGGGCGTGGAAGCGCTGGTCATCGATACCCTCGATTAAGCGGAGTCCTAACATCATCGTCTCTTCCATCTGTCGCTGGCGGTCGACGTGTGCTTCCTCGGCTACAAGGCTGATGTCCTGATCCAAGGCATCGACGTATGCCTGTGGATGGCGTACATTGGCCCATCGCTTGCCATCGAGCCACGAATGCGCCCCGGCCCCCAGACCCAGCCATGGCTCGTTGCGCCAGTAGTGGAGGTTGTGCCGGCAGACGTGGGGAGATTGATGGACCGTCATCTCGCTCGCGACACGGGAGAGCGACGAGGCTGGCGGCGATTTGGCCCAGTTGGAGATCTCGTAGTGGATGAATCCTGCCTCCGCCAGCTTTTCCTGGGCCAGTTCGTACATCTCGGCGGCCCAGTCGTCGTCGGGAGCGGCGTAATCGCCCCGGTCGATTTGGCGCGCCAATGGCGTCTCTTCTTCAAGCGTGAGGGCATAGAGAGACAGATGGTCCGGTGCCAGGCTCAAAGCCGCGTCGAGCGTCTCCCGCCACCTCGTCTTGCTTTGGCCGGGCAGACCGAAGATAAAGTCCATGTTGATGTTGTCGAAGCCGCTCGCTCTTGCGGCTTGTAGCGTTGCGACACTCTCTTCCCACGTGTGGATGCGGCCCAACAGGCGAAGTTCGTCCTCGTGCGCCGATTGAACCCCCAGACTGAGCCGGTTGATGCCTAACGCTTTCAATCCCCGGAGGTCGTCGCTGGTGATGGTGCCAGGGTTGGCCTCTAGCGTGATCTCGGCCCTGGGCAAGAGTTGGAAGGCGGCGTGTAGCGCTTGGAAAAGCGCATCCAGTGACTCGAGGGATAGAATGGAGGGCGTGCCGCCGCCGAAGTAAACGGTATCCACCGCTCGTGAGCGCCACCGTTCGCCGGCCCTCTCGATCTCCCGGCACAGGGCCGATACGTAAAAGGGGATGACGTCATTCAACCCGGCGTACGTATTGAAATCACAATAGGCGCACCGGGCCTGGCAAAAGGGGACGTGGATGTAGACCCCCATGGCTGTGTCTGATTGGTGATGCTGGACAAACTGACTTTTTGGTGTCATAATCGTTGGTGGGTTGGTAGGTTGGTAGATTGGTA
>Ga0129302_1002205_pt1 | contig 14065 bp, 12 predicted proteins | sample BlaSprsedimmetaG_FD_94476 | JGI IMG/M metagenome (GOLD analysis project Ga0129302, IMG submission 94476) | Hot spring sediment bacterial and archeal communities from California, USA to study Microbial Dark Matter (Phase II) - Blank Spring... | ecosystem: Environmental > Aquatic > Thermal springs... | reverse complement strand
GCTCATTATAAGTATGTTACAATTCTGTTTCTTAGGAGAAGGGCGACAGCCCGCCGAAATACGGGGTTAAGAGATTGCTTCAGTCGCAGCGCTCCTTCGCAATGACGCAAACTGATGATTGACGTTTACGCCAGACGGCTAAAATGTTACCAAAAACGGTATAATTCTGCATCTCAACCGGACACAAGATTATGCGATTGCTTGATATTTCTTATACGGAACCCGCCAAAAACCTTGCCATGGACGAAGTAATACTGGAAAGCGTGGAACAGGGACGCGCCCCGGACACGCTTCGTTTGTGGGAAAGCCCTGTGCCTTTCGTGGTGATTGGTTCGGGACAGCGTTACCGACAGGTGGTGGATTATTTCAACTGCATGCGCGACAACATGCCCATACTGCGGCGTTGCTCCGCGGGCGGCGCTGTGTTGCAGGGGCCGGGATGCCTGAATTTCGCGCTGGCGCTGCGCTATGCGACAAATCCCGAGGTGGCCGACCTGCACGGTTCCTACGAATATATTCTGGAAAAAATGGCGACGGCATTCAGCAAAGCGGGTATTGTTGCGGTGCGCTCGGGGATTTCCGACTTGACCGTGGGCGACCTGAAAGTGTCCGGCAACGCGCAACGACGCAAGCGCAACGCCTGCCTGCATCACGGCACACTGGTATACGGCATGAAACACGACGTCATGACGCGCTACCTGCCCGAACCCGAAGACAGGCCGGACTACAGGGGAACGCGCACCCATTCGGAATTTGTAGGCACATTACCCTTGTCGCCAGAAGCCCTGCGGGAACTGGTCTGGGAGGCATTCGCGCCGGGCGCGACGCCCGATAAACTCGTGCCGGAAGAAACAAAGGCCGTGGACTATCTGGCGCTCACGAAATATGCCCGGCCTGATTGGACATTACGGAGGTAAACGCTAACAAAATAAGGCAATGGTTGCGATTTGAGCGGCAGCCCTGCTCAACGCCGGAGCACGGGCAGCGCTGGTACTGACAGCATGACGCGACCCCGATGCGTCACCGTTTACGTTAACTCATGGAACATGTCAGATTATTTGTTTTTGGCTGGGACTTGTAATGCCAAGTTCATCCCAGTCGTCCCAATCCTCCCAATCTTCACTCTGGTCAGTAGTATCCTGCACAGCATATTCTTCAACAGCAACAACCTGTGCATTCTTATAAAGGACTCCCTTCAGAAATACAATCTTGTCCAAGTGGACGGCGCCCGTCATGAGTTCCGTCGCGGTATGCGGCAAATAGTGCAGGATTTTCCCTTCATATTCCTCAATAGTGTTGCCGTCGGCGTCTTTGATTTCCGTCGCCAGCAACGCATTCAAATTCACCTCGGGCGCTTCCTCGCCGCAAAGGGTCTTGATCAAATTGATGTTCTTGCCGGTTATTTCGACGGCGATATCGTTTTCGTTCCCGCGCGCAGTTGGAATAACAATCCCATGCGCCATAAACAGGCTCACTATCATAACGTGAAATAGTTTCATACGACTTTCCTTTCTTTTTTTCGGCTGTCAAGAAAAACCGTGTGTTTCACTTAGGTGATACGGCGACATGCGCGCGTCCTTCCGCACATACAACGCATTTTCCGGCGTTTTTCGTCAGACTTCCCAGGTGCCGCTAAACACTTCCGTGGCGGGCCCCTGCTGGTAAACACAATCGTCTTCCGCCCACTCGATCATTAATTGCCCGTAGGTGAGATGAACGGCGACGCGCCTGTTGACGCGGTCGGTGATCATGGACGCCAACGCCGCGCCGCAGGAACCGCTGCCGCTGGCCATGGTAACGCCGCTGCCGCGCTCCCAGATGCGCATTACGATATTGTCGCGGTCAATTACATTCACAAACTCCACATTTGCGCGCATGGGGAAAGCGGGATGATTTTCAACTTTCGGGCCCAGATCGTGCAAATTTACCCTTGTTGCATCGTCAACAAATATAACGGCGTGGGGGTTGCCGATGTTTACGCAGGTAACGCACAACTTCCGGCCATCATCAAGCCGCAACGTTTCTTCCAATACGTGTCCGGGCTTGCCATTCATGGGAATGTCCGCCCGCTCAAATTTTGGCCTGCCCATGTTTGAGCGCACAGAGGTCACTTTATTCTCTTTCACCTTCAATTGGACGCGGTTGGGTCCCGCCACGGTTTCGATGACAAAATCTGTCTCGCTTGTCATGCCCCGTTCATAAACGTATTTTGCGAAACACCGAATACCGTTGCCGCAGGTTTCCGCTTCGCTTCCGTCGGCATTGAAAATTCTCATTCGGAACGGGTGTGATTCTCCGGGCAGCACCAAAATGATTCCGTCGGCGCCGGCGCCAAGGTGGCGGTGGCTCATTGCCCGGGCCAACGGGGCCGGCGCGTCCACGGGATGCTGCGATGCGTCAATATACAGATAGTCGTTGCCCAACCCGTGCATTTTTGTAAAACGAATCTTCACTATTCCGCGCCTTTCCTGTATTTATCGTTAAAACGTTGCATACCGTCCTCAATGAGCAGTGTGATCAAGTTATTGTAAGAAACGCCCTCTGCCGCAGCGGCCTGGGGGAAAAGCGATGTTTCCGTCAATCCCGGAACCGTGTTGACTTCAAGCCAGACGGGGCCGTTGTCGTCAATGATGAAGTCGCTGCGGCTCCAGCCGCTGCATCCGAGCGCGTTGTGGGCCGCAACCGCCATTTCCCGCACTGTTTGCGCCAGATGTTCTCCAATACGGGCGGGCGTAATTTCGAGAGAAGCGCCGGGCGTATATTTGGCGTAATAATCAAAAAAAGGAGAGGTGTTCGGGCATATTTCCGTTACGGGAAGCGCCCGGGCGCTTCCCTGCGTTTTGACGTCCAGCACGGAACAGGTCACTTCCAGCCCTTTGACGTATCGTTCCACCATAACGACATCTTCCAAGGGCATTATTTCGTTTGTGTCGCGCATAAAATCGTGCTCGTTGTGGGGTATCGCCATGCCGCAGCTTGAGCCCTGGCTTGGCGCCTTGACGACAACCGGAAAGCCCATGCTATCCACCACACGGTGCAGTATGCCCGTGCGGTTATGCGCCCATTCATCATGTTTGACGATGAAATGCGCCGCAGTCTGTATGCCTGCGTCGGCGACCACGGCCTTCGCGCGTATTTTGTCAATGGAAAGAGCGCTGGCCGCGCATCCGCTGCCGGTGTATGGCAATTCAAGGCAGTCCAGAAAGCCCTGCATGCGTCCGTCCTCGCCGTTGGGACCATGGAGCGCTATGAAAACACAGGCCGGATCGATTTGCGCCAACCGTTCCGCCGCACGATAAGCGGGTGTCGGCGGGGAATCAGGGAATTGCCAGCATCCGTCTTTGGTCAATACGATTGCGACAGGCTCGTAATCTGACGCCGATAATGCGCTCATAACTCCCCTGCCTGAACGAAGCGAAACCTCATGTTCCAAACTGTTGCCCCCCATGAGTACCGCTACCATTTTGTTCTGTTTGTCGGGCATAACCGTTCTTTCTTGTGTTGAATAAACAATAAGACGCTTAGAAATTGACAACGTTTGAAATGACGACCGGACTTTCGAGACGATCACATCCATATAGTGAATGTTTCACGGCATTGTTGTCAAACTGGAACTTGTGTATAATGTGTGCATGTAGAAAGTAAACGGACGGATGTCCCTGCAAACAACGGAAGGAGTAGCGTCGTGTTCTGGGGTTCCAAAAAAGGTGACGTGGAAAACAAGCCCGCACCAAAGCCGACTATGGAGCAAGGACGGGCGCCTTCGTCGCCGCGGGGCGTTGCTTCGTCTTCTCCCAAAGCCGCGCCCCTGCCGCCCGCCGATCTTGCGAATGCTGCGCGTCCTCCGGCAGCGCCCGCCAAAACGCCGCCGGCAGCAGCGGCGCGCCCGCCAGTGGCGCGCGATGATTTGCCGCGCTTTCTGGTCGCGGAAGGCCATATTTCGGAACAGGACGTCCGGTATGCCCTCAAACTTCAGCAGGAAACCGGGGTGTTCTTTGGCGAAATTCTGGCAAAGGAAGGCATACTTGGCGAACAATCGCTTGTAAGCTTTCTGGCAAAACACTGTAAGATACCCCATATCGGACTTTTAGATTACCTGATTGATAAAGAGATTTTGACTTTGATGCCGCAGGATGTATGCTGGAAGTATCATTTGCTTCCTGTGGACAAGATGGGAAAAAATCTTACCATCGCAATGGTGAATCCCTTGAACCATGCCGCCCTTCAAAAGGTGCGCGAACTCTGCCCTGAACTGCGCATTAAGCCCATTTTATGCAGCCACGAGCATTTTGAAACCGTCGCCGAACGGTTGTTCGGGAAACACGACGGGCATGACGAGACATCTTGGTCCGAGGTGCCGATGGCCGGCAATTTGAAACCGTCCGATCAGCCGGAAACACCAACTCCCGCAGTTTCTCAAAAGGAAGAGGAAGAGGGGGGTATGGGAAAACAAGCCGTTTCGGAACAACCGGCAGCGCCTGAAACACCGTCTGCGGAACACGCACAAGAACCAACGCCCGGCGAGCAAAAGAAAACAAAAGCGGCGGAACCTGTTGCGGCGGACACAGCCCCATTACCAGTTGAACCGGAACCAACGGTAATGGACAGCGATCGCTTGCTGGACAGCGTTTTTGGTGAAGTACAAATTCCACCGGAAGATATTCCCGATGCTGTTCCTCAGCAGGATGTCGGGCTTACTTCCTCTGAAGCGAACACGCTCGAATCCATCATGCATTCCTATACAGACGCCATGGTGAACAGTATGCACGACACGTACGAATTGTTGGCGCGAAAGATAGGATTCTTCAACGGCTTGGCGCCGGAAGACATCGCCAAAATTTTCTCACAAGGCAAAGTGGTGGAGCATAAACCTGCTGAAATGCTGTTTGACAAAGGGGATTCCGGCGATACGGTGTTTGTCATATTGAATGGCAGGGTAAAAATTCGGGATGGCGCGAAGCAAATCGCCATATTGCACACCGGTGATATTTTCGGAGAAATGGCATTGGTGAGCGACAAGCCCCGCAGCGCCACGGCGGTTACCATGACACAATCGGATTTCCTCGTGTTGAGTTTTGACGATATACTGCACAATATCCCGCCGAATGTGGCGGCGCAACTTTTGGTCAACATTATCATTACGTTGGCGGAAAGACTGCGAATCGCCAACCAACTTTAGCGGCGCATTCACCGTAACCTGTACATTTCACGGCGAATCGCCATTTACCACAGGATGCCATCAGTGAATATTTACCGGAAGCTGAAGAAGAATTATTACATGCCGGGAGTTGATGACCGGTGGTGGGCGGACGCCGCGAAACGAATCATTTGCCGGCGTGTGCCGGCATTTCCGCGCATGGTGCAGATTCAAACACGCACGGGTTGCAACGGCGCCTGCGTGTTTTGTCCCTATCCCGACGCCCATGAAAAAGTGCCAAAGGGGGACATGACCGACACATTGTTCCGAAAAATCGTGGATGAAATCGCGGAACATAATGTCACGCAACGCATCAGCCCCTACCTTATGAATGAACCTTTCTTTGACAAAACCATTCTCGAAAAGGTGCGATACATAAAAGCGCATGTGCCCAAAGCGCGCATTGTTCTCACGACCAACGGCAGTTTGTTGACGGAAGCGGTCACAGACGATCTTGTGAAAGATAATCCGCTGCGCGCGCTTTACATTTCCATGCAAGGAATCGAAAAAGAAGCTTATGAGGCGTCCATGCGGGGCACTCTGGTTTTCGAAAAGACCAAGGAAAATGTGGAACGGTTGATTGATAAACGCAACCGTTACGCACCTGAACTCAAGATTGTCGTAACCATGATCAAGACCAATCGCATCAACGCCGAGGCGGCTGTGGCGCACTGGAAATCGCGCGGAGTGGATTCCAAATATACCATGCTTGAGAATCGAGGCGGCAACACGGAAACCTTTGACGCCTTGAACGCAGGGAACAAGCGCGTGTTTCGGGATTGCGTACGGCTTCTGAAGAATGCGTACATTCTGTTTAATGGCGATATGGTGCTGTGTTGCACCGACTATTACAAGCAAATGGTGCTTGGGAATGTGACTGATTCATCCATCGCGTCGGTATGGAACTCGGAACGGGCGCGCTCCATAAGGCGGGACTTCCTGCGGGGTGATTTAAGCAATAATCCCCTTTGCGGCAACTGTTATATCTCGTCTTGTGAGGGCTGACATCAAAAAACTGCGCATAACGATTGGATGGCGCGCTTCTTAGTGAACATCCTTATGTTCTGCGCCATTCAATAATACGCAGGTCTCATAACTCCCATAATTTCCAGCAATCAAAGCACTGCAGTCGCTGGACTCATTTCCAGGCAGTGGGTCCCATCTCGCTGCCGAATTGGAATCGGCGCAATAAACGCGCTGAAAAAAAGAATGCAAAAATGTTTGACATTGCCCCTCTGGTTCCTTTACGATAACACTTAATTGGAGAATCGTGTAGAGTTGTCATTGTAGCGTTTACTTGTCGTTAGGTAAATAAACCTAGGTTATAAAATGAGGGTTGAGTTATGGCTGAAGACACACAAGCAAAAGAAGTGGCAATGGAAATGGCGGAAGATGCCCGCGAAACAACGTGGGAATATAGAAGTTTCACCGCCGAAATGTTCAAAGGTAATTTTGCCTGGGATTTGATGCACCCATTCCCGGCGCAGTCTGAAGAAGACAAGAAGATTGGCGACGAATTACTCGTCAAGGTAAGAGAAGTACTCGAGAATCACGTTGACCCCTATGTGGTTGACCGGGATGGTGAATATTCGCGTGAAGCGCTGGACGCGCTTGCGGAAATTGGCCTTTTCGGGATGAAAATCCCGAAAGAGTATGGCGGTCTCGGTTTGTCCGTGCAGAACTACTCGCGTGTACTGGGTTTGGTGGGAAGTTACTGCGGCAGCACCGTCACTTACCTGTCCGCGCACCAGAGTATCGGCGTGCCCGAGCCGCTGAAAAGTTTTGGCACGGAAGAACAGAAGCAGAAGTTCCTGCCCCGTTTGGCAAAAGGCGAGATTTCCGCGTTCGCCCTCACCGAACCGAATGTCGGCAGCGACCCGGCCAAGATGATTACATGGGCAGAACCGTCGGAAGACGGCAGTTATTACATCCTGAACGGCGACAAGCTTTGGTGCACCAACGGCTGGGATGAACGCACATCGCTGATTGTGGTGATGGCGCGCACACCGGACAAGATTTCCAAAAGCGGCAAGCCGATCCCCCAGATTTCCGCATTCGTTGTCGAAACCAATTCGCCCGGCGTGGAGCGCGTACGTCGTTGTCAGTTCATGGGACTGCGCGGGATCGCCAATGGCGCGTTGACGTTCAAAGATGTCAAAGTTCCGGCAGAAAATATGATCGGCAAGCCTGGTCAGGGTCTTAAGATCGCGCTTACCACGCTGAACACGGGGAGGCTCGGCCTTCCCGCCGCCGGTATCGGCACTTTGAAAATGTTTATCAAGGAATTGGAAGAGTGGTCCACCGGACGCGTTCAGTGGGGCCAGTCAGTTGGCAAACACCAGTCTATTTCACGCAAAATCGCCCTTTACACGGCGCATCTTTTCGCCATGCAGAGCATGGTCTCGCTGACCTGCGCTTTTGCCGACCAAAAGAACGCCGATATTCGCTTGGAAGCGGCTGCCGCCAAGTATTTCTGCTCCGAATACGTATGGAAATGCCTTGACGACTATATCCAGATTCGCGGCGGCCGCGGTTATGAGAACCCGCTGTCGCTTTATGGGCGCGGCGAAAAACCGTCTGCCGCCGAAATCGCATTGCGTGATATGCGTATCGGACGCATTTTCGAGGGTTCTTCCGAGGTCATGCATTTGATTATGGCCCGCGAAGCGCTTGACATGCACTTCAGCCTTGCCATGCCGTTAATGAAGCCCAAGAAGGGGGTAAAGGTCAATAAAGTCGCTCTGTTGGCAAAGATTATCGCCTTTTATGCCAAGTGGTACCCGAGCACCTATATGCCTGCAGGCGCCTCCTTTAATGTATCCAAACTCAGCAGCGCCAACCAAGCGCACCTGGCGTTTGTCGCCAAGACTTGCAAGAAGCTTGCCCGCACCATCTTCCATACCATGGGCAAGTACCAGTTGGCGCTGGAATATGAACAGGTCATTCTGGGCAACTACGTGGATATCGGCACGGACCTGTTCGTTATGGCGGCTTCGCTGGCGTATGCCGAACACCTGCTGAAAGAAAACCCGGACGACAAGACGCCACAGGACCTTGTAGATCTCTTCTGCTGCGAGGCAAAGCGCCGTATTGCCAACAACTTCGCACTGGCGAAACAAGGTAAGCACAACAAGAAATACACCAAAGTTGCCGGGTTGCTCATGGACGGGAAACTTCGCTGGCTGGCCAAAGACGCCATCACCGATGTGCCGCCCAAGTATCGCGATTATGCGAAAAATGATTATGATCATCCCGAGACAAAACTAACGCTGGAAAATAAAAAGAAGGATGCGTAATCGGTAAACGCATCAAAAAGAACACCACGGGAGTCGCTTTTTGGCGGCTCCCGATTTTTGTTTTCCGGCAAATGCGCGACAAAATACGAGAACTCCTGTAACTACCCGGCAAGCATAAAAAGTTGAAGCCGTTGCATGCCCAGAAGCGACTGTCATTCCATTCCCGCGAAGGCGGGAATCCAGAAAGTGGCGGATACGCTGTAAGTATGGCCTTGGATTCCTGCTTTCGGAAGGATGGAAGATTTTTGGTCATTACATGCTGTCTGGGTTGCTGGCAACCTCCACATCAGGGCATAATGTGCGACCAGCCAGAAGGTTCCGGCATCGGCATTGCGACAACAGGAAATCTCATTCATGTTACATGAGAAGACTCTCTTCAACTTTTGGGAATAGAAATACTTGACAATGAGTGTGTATTTGTTGCAAAATGATAGACTATATTGTTATCGCTATTATAGATGGGAGAGTATGGTGTGCATCTGATTGAAGAACAACACATGCCCGCCGCGGGTTCGGATATCCTTGTGATTGGCGGCGGCAAGGGCGGGGTGGGCAAAACCTGTTTTGCGGTGAACCTCGCCATCGAAATAGCGCGACGCGGCTGGCGCACAGTGCTGCTGGACGCTGATCTGAGTTGTTCCAATGTGGAGACCGTGCTCGGAGTGGAATGCGATACGCGCCTTGACGACTTTTTTTATCAAAAGGGCGCCAAGAGTCTCGAATATGTTATCCGCGACACGGCTTATGAGAATTTGCGTCTTATTCCCGGCACGTCCGGTTTACTGGATGTGGCCAATCCCCGGTATCAATTGAAGGTGGCTTTGATCCGGGAGCTTCGCAAACTTGGCGCCGATCTGGTATTGGTTGACTTGGACGCCGGAGCGCATCTTAATACGCTTGATTTTTTTCTTTTGGCTGCGGACAGCGGGGTTCTGGTCATTACGCCCGAGCGCACCAGCATAGACAATGCGTTCAAATTTTTGCGCGCGGCCTTGTTTCGGAGGGTGACTCGGTTTTATAATTCAGCGGAAGTAGGGCTTTTGTTGAAACGTTGTGAAAGCCTTTCCGAATTTATTGCGTGTGTACGCGAGAGCCATGCGCTTGAGGACGAGACGCGCGAGCAAGTGATTGAAGAGATGAGCGCGCTTGCCCGTTCGATGCGGCCGCGTATTGTGGTGAACAAGGCGGCCAATGTTTACGAAGCCAAGATTGCCGCCAACATATTGAGCAAGCATGTGCGGCAACATCTTATGATAGAACCGGAGTTGCTTGGGCATCTGTACTTTGATCAGCACGTGTCAGAGGCTGTAAACTCAGGCATGCCCTTTGTGATAGGACAGCCGCATCGTAAGATAAGCGCCTGTATCGCTGACATGGCCAATAGATTAGGATACTTTTAACCATGAATCAAGAAAACGAAAAGAAAACGCCCCCCCCGACTACGAACCGCCCCGCAGGTTCCGGCGTAACCGCCGACAAGGATTTCAAGAAGCTGAATGAAGCCAAGAACACCGGTTTGTTTTCCCGGCTGAGCGGTCGTTTCAACGACGCCTTGCAGAGCGGGCGCGGGTCAACTCATGCGCCGGCCTCCAAGTCGTCTCTGGCGCAACGCAGCGCCGACGACATTGCTTTGATTCGGGCGCGATCCACCAAAACCCAGAAGATGTATATTCCGGACGGAGTTATCATCGAGGGTTCTCTGACAGGCGGTTCCGAAACCGAAGTCAACGGTCGTATAGACGGCAATGTAACCGTGGACGGCGTTCTGTTTCTCGGCAAAACCGCACTGGTGACCGGCAATGTGCGCGCGGACACGTGCCAGGTTGAAGGAATGGTTGAAGGCAAGGTGGAATGTTCCGACAATCTGATTGTGGCGCCGTCCGGTCGTCTTTCCTCCGACGCGGTGGCCGGAAAACAACTGCGCATTGCGGGCCGTATTGACGGCAACGCAACCACCCCCGGCGCATTGCGCATCGAGGCGGGCGGCGTTGTCAACGGAGACATCAAGGCGCGCGTTTTTTCGATGGATGAAGGCGCTCAGCTGACCGGACGCTGCATCATGCGTTCGCCGTCGCAACGTGAAGGCGCGCCATCGGAAAAAAACGAGACGAATTAATGCCTTTCTTTTACATGTTACATCCGTCTTGTCTGTTGATGATTCCCGCAATCATCATAGCGATATGGGCGCAGATGCGCGTAAAGTCCGCGTATCAGCGATATGCGCGTGTGCCGACGCGCAACGGGCTAACCGGCGTGGAGACGGCCGAGAACATATTGCGGGCGGCAGGGGCGCTTGCCGTCGCAATAGAACCCATTCCGGGGCAGATGACCGATCATTACGATCCGGTGAAAAACACACTACGACTTTCTCGTGACGTATATGCGGGAAATTCCATTGCCGCCGTGGGTATTGCAGCCCACGAAGCGGGCCATGCCCTTCAAGCCGCGCAAAACTATGCGCCCATGCGGCTGCGCCATTTTATGTATCCCATATCTTCGCTGGGTTCAACACTGGCGTTTCCTCTTATTCTAATCGGAATTTTTTTTAATTCCACCGTTTCCGGTTTGCTAATCAATCTGGGAATCTGGCTCTTCAGCGCCGCCGTGGCATTTACGCTGGTAACGCTTCCGGTGGAGTTTGACGCGAGTCGCCGAGCCGTAAAGGCGCTTGCGGCCGGCGGCCTTCTCAGCGCGGAGGAATTGTCGGGTGTGCGCAAAGTGTTAAACGCGGCGGCCCTCACCTACGTCGCAGCAGCGGCAGTGGCTATTCTGCAACTGCTTCGCCTGCTGCTTCTTGCCCGAAGCCGCAATTAACGGACACCCATGTGTTATCGCCTTCAAACGCTTCTCCAAAAACCCGGCATTATGCCGCTGATTCCTTTCTTTCTCATCATTCCGCCCCTTGTCGCCTGTGCGGAAACCACCTTCACTGTTCGGATGAAGGGGTATGCCGAAGGCGTTGGGCTTACCGCCCGCCGGCTTGCCATTGAGGACGCCCAGCAGCAGGTTATGGTGGATATTTTGCATTCGATGACGAACGCCGAGGACATGGCGCCGTTCCGGGGCATGTTGCGGCAGACCTCGAACTATTTTCAACGTTACGACATACTGCGCAGCGACGTAATCGGTCAGACGACGGAAGTGGAAATAGACGCATACGTTCTGGAACGTCCATTACGCCGTGACGTTGCAACCATTATGCTGCCGCGGCTGCCGCGGCTTCCATCCATTCTGGTGCTTATTGCCGAATATATCGGAGAGGAGTCATACGCGGGCGGCCCCACCTTCGACATAGCCGAGGGCGTGTTTCGAGAACGCCTTAAAGACTTCAAATTCGAGATTAACGGCATCCACGATTTGATGACACATTTTGACATGGTGCGATTGGTGGATATTATCAACGGCGATGTGTCGGAAGGCGCCGCATTCGCCCGAGCCAACCAGGAAGACGTGGTTGTTATCGGTCAAGTAACCACAACCCATGAACCATTGCATCTTGACTCGAACATGTTGCGCAACCGTGCGACGGCCACCCTGCGCGTCTTTGCCGGTCATGACGGAAAAATGACCGATCTTATGACCTCACAGGCCGTTGTGCAAAGCATGGAACCCCTTGACGGCGGCAAACAAGCGGTGCAAGACGCCTGCGCAAAACTGACCGGTGACTTTATCACGGCTGTCGTGCTCACCATGTTGTCGCTTGAAGACGAGGGACGCGTTCTTATGGAGGTTACAAACCCGTCAACCCGAGATGACTTGTCTGGGCTTATACGGATTATTCAAGAAGTCCCTCACACGTATGATGTGGAAACCCTCCTGTTTACGGAAACGTTGGCGCGCCTGGCAGTTGAATACCACGGTTCCATGGCTGACTTCACTGATCGAATTACGGAACAAATAATCAACGGCAGAAAGATCGAAGTTACCCGATGCGTAAAACGGGAAATCACCGTTGCTTTCCAATAATGGCGCGCAAGATTCGCCCGCAACGCGGAAGCAGGAAAACGTATCAGCGGGCCATTCCTCTTTTGCGGTGTTCCTCTTGAACGGCTCTCAAAAGAGACGTTTCATCATCCGCGTCCATGCTGAGTTCCCAAATCATCACACCCGCCAGCCCCTGCTCCAGCGCATACCGAGTTTTTCGCCGAATGGTCTCGATGTTGTTAAAGTAGAAGCCGCCTGCCTCGTCTTCATCGGGCCGCGGCGCGAACTGACTCACTATGTTGTTGTACGCCATGGCGGCGTCCCGGTCGTCCATCTTGCGTCCATAAAAGGGAACGCCCAACACTATTTTTTCTTTTAACGCGCCCGACCGAACAAGGCGCCTCAACGCCGCCGCCGCGGCCCGTTCGGTGGCGTGGCGCGCGCCCATGTCGTAGGTCATCAGGTGGATGGCGTTGACAGCATCATACGCCGCCTGGTCAAGCTGCCGGGTGTGGCCAAGCGCGACGGCAACTCGAAGCCCGTGCGGATGGAACGCCGCCGCTGTCTCCCGCAATAATTTGCTGTATGCGCTGTGTTCCTCCCTGTTCGCGGGAAACTCCCAATCATAATCCGCGCCGTCAAACCCGTTGTTGAGACACCACTGAAGGAGCGCGTCAATAAATCTCCTGCGCTTTTCCACATTACTGGTCATCTCCGAAAAGCCGTTGGAACGTCCCCAGCCGCCGAAGCAAAGATGAATGCGTACGTCGTGTTTCCGTTTAATCGCCTGAAAACGCGCCACGGGAAGCGCGGCAATGCCCGCTTCCGGAAAACCGCCCGTCAAGTTTCAGCGCAACATCGTTTTCTCCCCAGTTGGGGAGTTCGGGGGACATGATACTTAATTCCATCAACCTGCAAAGAGGTAGCGCTTGACGGATTCTGACCATGAATTAAGTGATCATGTCCCCCGAACTCCTGCGCGCCGTCCGCATGGTCAATCCGCGAGATTTCATTGCCGTCGGTCAGCGTATACGCGAAGCTGTCCAGCACATCCTCCGTGCTTGCGTCCTTATGATAAATCCCGATCAACCGATGCCAGGCGTCATAATCATACTCCGTGCGCATCCCGTTCGGATGCGTGTACTGCCGAAAACGGGGACTGGCATACGGCGCGGCACATACCGTTTCGCTTGCACCACACGCCCCACCTCGCGCCGGTGTCTGTACCCGCTTTCGCGACGCACAATATGTCCCAGCAACCAATTCCATCATGAAAATACCTTACCACAAAACATTCAAAATGTCAATCCGCGTGAATTCCGTAGTCTGTCCCTGAATTTTCCATACACGGGGCTGTTGCTCTCGCCCGGGAAATCCGACGTAACCTGATACAACCGGTCGCCGTAGCGATAAGCGTACGCCGCGCTGTAGCCGCCCTGCGCACGCGTCGCCAGCCGCCCCCAGCCGTCATAAGTGCGCGTCTCCGCCGCGCCCTGGTTCAACGTCATGGACACCTGCTCATTGCCCGCGTTGTACGTGTAGTCCCACGTGTCGAACAGCTGCGTGGACGTGTCATACCGCCAATACTGGGTCATATTGTCCGCGTCGTCATAGGTGTACTGATACAAGTGTTTGATCGCGTGGGCGT
>Ga0129302_1002196_pt1 | contig 14094 bp, 7 predicted proteins | sample BlaSprsedimmetaG_FD_94476 | JGI IMG/M metagenome (GOLD analysis project Ga0129302, IMG submission 94476) | Hot spring sediment bacterial and archeal communities from California, USA to study Microbial Dark Matter (Phase II) - Blank Spring... | ecosystem: Environmental > Aquatic > Thermal springs... | reverse complement strand
TCCATGATGTTTTGCTGGACAGGGATTTTGAGCTGCCCTGCGATCTGCTGGTCCTTACCAGTGGGTACACCGGGGATGAAACGGTCAACGAACTCAAGGGACAGTTGAAGGTTTCCTCTGATTCCGAAGGTTTTTTCCAGGAGCGACATATCAAGCTGGGACCGCTGGATTTTCCCACGAGCGGTATAAGCCTCTGCGGGTGCGCCAGGTCGCCGAAAACCTTGAAGGAAAGCTGTGAAGAAGCGGTGGGGGCTGCGATGCGCGCTTCGATCCCGATGAAAAACGGGTTTATCGAGGCGGAGGGGATCGTCGCGGAAATCGACAGGAGCCTGTGCAACGACTGCGGGCTGTGCTGGAAACGCTGTCCCTACAATGCCATCGAACTGGACGAAGAGAAGCACCCGCGGGTGATCAAGGCTCTTTGCAAGGGTTGCGGTTTGTGTGCGGCGGATTGTCCAAAGGAATGCATAACCATTGTTCACTACAGCGACGACCAGATCCTGGCTCAAATAAAAGCGGCTCTCGAGGATTCCCCCGAAGAGAAGATTATCGCGTTCGTATGCCACTGGTGCGCTCTCGGAGGCGTGGATATGGCCGGCGTCAGCCGACTCCAGTACCCGACCAATGCGAGATTGATCCGGGTGATGTGTTCGGCCCGGGTTTCTATAAAAATGATCAGGCACGCGTTTGAGCTGGGGGCCGCAGGTGTGCTGGTGGCAGGGTGCGAGTTTCCTACATGTCATTATATTTCGGGTAATTATGCAGCCGAAACGCGGATTAAGCGTGCGAAAAGAATTCTGGCAAAAAACGGCTTCGAACCGGACAGACTCTGGAATGTCTGGTGTTCGGCGGCCGACGGCCCCAAGTTCGCCTCGACGATGAGAGACATGGTCCGGGAGTTGGGGCTGGGAGAGGGAGGGAACTGAAATATGGACCTTGCGACCCACTTCGCCGAGCGTCTTTTCTGTGATGTGGAAATGTTTCGAAGCTGCGAGCAATGCGGCCTTTGCAGCTCGGCCTGCCCCTTGACGGGCACGGATGGATTCAATATCAGGAGGATCCTGAGATATGTGGAGCTGGGGCTCGTGGCCGAAATCGCAGGCACCAGGCTGCCTTGGATCTGCACAACCTGCGGTAGATGCGAGGGGGTGTGCCCGAACGGGATCGCGGTGCTGGGGATCATACGCCCCCTGAGGGCGCTGGGTCCCGAAGAGTTTGTCCCTGAATCGGCGCCGTGCGCAGCGGCATGCCCGGCCGGCATAGATGTGCCCGAATACGTTCGCTTGATCGCCGCAGGAGACCCTTCCGCCGCCCTCTCGGTGATAGCCGAAAGCGTCCCTTTTCCCGGTGTGCTGGGCCGTGTATGCACTCATCCCTGCGAGCTGGAATGCCGGAGGGGAGAGGTCAACCAGGCCGTTTCGATTTGCGCGCTCAAGAGATTCGCCGCCGACCAGGTCGGTGAAGACCTGCCGATTCATCGTGCCGGAGCCGATACCGGGCGAAGTGTTGGGATTGTCGGGGCAGGCCCGGCAGGGCTCGCCGCAGCATGGTTTCTGCGCAGGAAGGGACACGAGGTAAGGGTTTTCGAGGCTAGAGAGAAGGCCGGGGGCATGTTGCGCTATGGGATTCCCGCATACCGGTTGCCGGAAGATGTGCTGGACAGGGAGATCAGCGGTGTGTTGTCACTCGGGGTGGAATTGAAGTGCGGCATGAAGCTTGGGGAAGATTTCGAGCTCGAAAGGCTGAAGAAAGATTACGATGCGGTGCTGATTACCGTGGGTCTCTGGCGCAGCCGGAGACTGCCGCTTGAGGGCGCTGAGCTTGACGGCGTATTGCGGGGTCTTGAATTCCTGATTTCATCCCGCGAAGGCGGCGCACCGGAAACCGGTCAAAATCTCGTTGTCGTGGGGGGTGGAAATGTGGCGGTGGATGTGGCGTTGACAGCCCTTCGCCTGGGCGCCGGCCGGGTCACGATGGCCTGCCTGGAAACTTTGGAAGAGATGCCCGCCAGTCCACGCGAATTAGAAATTGCTGTCGAAGAGGGGGTCGAGGTGCTTCCTTCATGGGGGCCGTGCAGGATTTTCGGAGATAATGGTTGCGTAACAGGGGTTGAACTCGTAAGATGCACGTCGGTTTTCGACGAAAAGGGGGCTTTTTGCCCGATGTTCGGGGAGGAATCCCGGGAAATAAAGGCCGATCGGGTGATCCTGGCGGTGGGGCAACAGGGCGATATGTCGTTCGTGGGCGACGATCAGAAACTGGTAACTGCGGAGGGGCTCATTGCGGCCGATCAGACCACTCTCAGGGCCGGGATGAATGGAGTGTTCGCAGCAGGGGATGCCGTTTCGGGTCCCGGAACAGTGGTGGAAGCCATTGCCGCCGGTAAGCGGGCCGGTGCCGAAATTGATCGTTTTCTGGGCGGGGACGGAATGCTTGAAGCGTCCGGCCGGAAGGAAAAATGGGACGGATCCTACGACGGAAAAAGACCGGAGGGATTCCCTGACCAGGTGCGGGGAAAGCTGCCCGCAGCGCCTCTGGAAGAACGAAGAAAAACATTTGTCGAGATAGATCGGTGTTTTTCAGCCGAACAGGCGGTCAAAGAAGCCTCCCGATGCCTTCAGTGCGATCTGGAAATCCGCCTGGCTATGAATATACGGAAAAACATGTGAACAATCTTAAACGAATGATCCGGGTGGCGCGTGGGGAAGAACCCGCTGACCTTGTTTTGAGCGGCGGCAGGCTTGTCAATGTTTTTTCCGGCCGGATCGAGGAGGGGGATCTCGCTGTTGCCGGCGACACGATAGCCGGAGTCGGCCGCTACGATGGGAAAGAACGGGTTGATATTTCCGGCCGTTTTGTTGTCCCAGGGTATATGGACCCACATCTGCACCTTGAAAGCACCCTGCTTTGTCCCGGACGGCTCAGCGAGGTGCTCCTTCCAAGGGGAACGACAACCGTTGTGGCCGATCCCCACGAAATCGCAAATGTACTGGGGATCGAAGGCATCCGGCTCTTGATGGATATGAGTCGTGGACAGCCTCTCGATTACTTTTTCATGGCCCCGTCCTGCGTTCCCGCGACTCACCTGGAAACCGCAGGGGACGTTCTCGATTCCGGTAAGATCTCGACCTTATTACAGGATCCGCTGGTGCTTGGATTGGCGGAAATGATGAACTTCCCCGGAGTTCTGGGCACAGCGCCGGAAGTTATTGCAAAAATCGAGGCTTTTTCCGAAAGGCCCATCGACGGACATGCACCGCTGTTGTCCGGACGGGATCTATGTGCCTATGCGGCCGCCGGCATCGGAACCGAGCACGAATGCACCCGTCTGGATGAAGCCGAAGAAAAACTCGCCCGGGGTCTTCGAATATTCATACGGGAAGGGAGCCAGGCACGGAACCTGGCGGACCTGCTGCCATTGGTGCGGGATGCGACCTTGAGGCGGATTTCATTCTGCGCTGACGACAGGCATCCGCAAGACCTGATAGAATCCGGCCATCTGGATTATATTATCACCCGCGCCGTATCCCTGGGCCTGGACCCGGTCGCAGCCATTACGATGGCGACACTCAACCCCGCTGAAGCTTACGGTTTGAAGCACCGCGGAGCGATTGCCCCGGGGTACAAGGCGGATTTTTTGCTTCTTCCGGATCTGAATCGGTTCACGCCGGAAAAAGTATATAAAAACGGCCGTCTGGCCGCCGAAAACGGTAAACTTCTCGTCGATGCCCCGGTTCAGGAAATACCCGGATGGGCTTCTCCCATGAACATCGGGGAATTGAACCTTGAGAGGCTTAAAGTCCCTGTGCGGAGCTCGAAGGTCCGGGTGATAGGTCTTGTGGAGAACCAGATTATCACCGAGCATCTGGTGGAAGACACACCGGAGGGCGGAGGGCTCTTGGTTGCAGACCCGGGCCGGGACCTGGCCCGGCTGATGGTTTTCGAGCGGCACCAGGGCTCCGGCAGGATTGGTCAGGGCCTGGTCAAGGGTTTCGGTTTGAAAACCGGTGCCCTTGCCTCATCGATCGCGCATGACAGCCACAATATCGTGGCGGCCGGTCTCGACCCGGCGGACATCCTGTGCGCGGTGGAAGCGGTAAAAGAGATGGGCGGTGGGCTGGCTGTCGCCGTGGGCGGCAGGGTTTCGGCTTCCCTGGCACTGCCTCTTGCCGGCCTGATGACCAGCGCAGGTGCAGCCGATACAGCCACGGTGGAGCGGAAACTCAAGAGGGGCGCTGCTGAACTGGGTTGCCGCGCCGGAAACCCGTTTATGGCCCTGTCCTTCCTGGCTCTCCCGGTGATCCCGAACCTGAAGCTCACCGACAAAGGGCTGGTGGATGTCAATCTCTTCGACCTGGTGCCGTTGTTCATTTGAAAACCGTTCAAAGAGGTTCTTCTTTTTTCAGCGTTTCAACGGCCCGGGTGCTTCCGATGACGATCAGGCCGTCGCCGGGTTCCAGTTGTTCCGAGGGTTTCGGGCTGATGATCCGGTTTTCCCCTCTCCTTATGCCCACGGCGGTCACGCCGTAGGTCTGGCGGAACTGCAGTTCGGCCAGGGTCTTTCCGGCCCTGTCGGAGCCGGATAAAACCTGTATTTCGGCGATTTCGAAACGGTCATCGCCTTCTCCGGCGTCAGCGATTTCTTTGCGCTCATTCAACAGGGATTCAGCCTTTCTCAGCTCTTCGGGCGATCCCATCAGAATCAAGCGGTCCCCGGGAAGGACGCGGAACGTAGAGCCCGGCTCGTGGTAGACGTGCCCGGCGCGACTTACGGCCAGGATAGAGACGCCGGTTTCGGATCTGAGCGGGATGCTCCTTATCTTTTTGCCGGCGTATTTGGCTCCCGATTGAACCCTGATTTCCCTGAAGGCGATCGGCCAGTCGATTTTTTTCGGTAACACGCCCATGGCATGACTTAGCGCGTCGGCGGCCTGTTCCGCAGCGTCGTTGAAAGGCCGGAAAACGACGTGGGCACCGGATCTTTGGAATTCACCGGCTTCTTTTTCATCGGTGGCGGTCAGCGCGACTTTACCCTGATAGCCTCGGGTTTTGAGCAGGTTTAACAACGAAAGATTCAACTCCCTGGATCTGACCGTGCTCACGACCCAGGCAGCCTTGTGAAGCGGCAGCTGTTCATGGATTTCCGGGTCGGCCATTTCCCCGTAAAGGACGGATATTCCACGGGATCGCCATTTTTCAAGGGCAACCGGATCGAAGTCCACCCCGATGAGGGTTTTCCCCCGGCGGATCAGGCAGTCGGCCAGCCCGGTCCCATAGTTCCCGAGGCCTAGAAGGATCATGTCCACAGCCGGTGTGGCCTGAACGAAATCAATGGCGGCTTCGCGGTATGGATTTCTCATTTCAAAGATTTTCAGTGGTCTTGACAGCAACTTGTAGAGCGAGGCCGAATAAAGAATCATATAGGTGGAAGCGAAGATCGTGACAACGCCCACCAGGGTTATCAGCCCCATGGTTTCCTTGGTGATATGGCCTATGCTGACGCCCAGGGCGGCCACGATCAGTGAAAATTCGCTGATCTGGGCCACCGTGAGTCCGGCCATGAAACCCGTGCGTCGCCGGTATCCCATAAGCCCCATGATGACCAGCACAATAAGGGGGTTGCCTATCAGGACGAAAACCGAAAATATGGCGGAGGCTCCCAGTTGATCCCCGACCGTGGACCAGTCCAGCCGGGCACCGAGATCGATGAAGAAAAAAAGCAGCAGGAAATCCCGGAGGCTTGTGAGCCTTGCGCCGATGGCATCCCGGTAGCCGGTGGAGGCGAGAGAAATTCCTGCAAGGAATGCCCCCACCTCTTTACTGAAACCAAGCCATTCACTGGCAGCGCCCAGAAACACCGCCCAGGAGATCGCAAAAAGTGTCAGCAGCTCCTGGGAGTTCGCCAGCCGATTGGTAAGCCACGGGAGTACATATTTCATAAGCAGCCCCACAGCAGCGAGCAGCCCGATGCCTTTTGCCGCGATCATGGCCGTTGACCAGAATGCCGAGTCCCCGTCCGTCAATGTGGAGCCGAAAGTCGTAAGTCCCACAAGGGCGAGGATCGCGGCGATGTCCTGAACAATCAAAAATCCCACCGCTATCTGGCCGTGAAGAGAATCTATCTCTTTTTTGTCGGATAGAAGCTTCACGATAATGATCGTGCTCGAAAAGGTCAGCGCCACGGACACATAGGCTGCACTGATAAAAGACATGCCCATGGCCCATGCGATCAGGAATCCAAATGCGGATGTGAAAATTATCTGACCGAGCCCTGTTGCCAGGGCCACCGGGCCGGTGGTTTTGATGAGGTTCAGGTCCAGCTTGAGCCCTACGATGAACAACAAGAGGGCGATGCCGATATGGGCGAGCAGCTCTATTTTATCGTAGCTTTCTATGATGCCTAGAAAGGCTGGGCCGGCGAGGATTCCGGCCGCCAGGAACATGATGATCAGCGGCTGCCGCAGCTTCTGCCCCGCCATGCAGAGAATGGTCGCCAGAGCCAGGATGGAGGCGATTTCGTAGAAGGTGTTCGCGTGATCCATGAGTTTCTCCCGGGTAAAACCTGTTCAAGGTCTTCGAGTCCAGTAACCGGTTGCTTTTTCGAATGAGTGTGCCAGCTGGAGCACCGAAAAATCAGCCTGGTGGCGGCCCACGATCTGTATACCCACCGGCAGGCCGTCTTCTGTGAAACCGCACGGCACCGAAATGGCGGGAAGGCCTGTCGCGCTGATGAAGTAGCAGGTCTTCATCCAGTCGACATAGGAATCCATAGCAATCCCGGCTATTTCAGTGACATAGCGCTGTTTCACGTCAAATGGAGGCACCTGGTTCACCGGCAGAACCAGGTATTCGTATTTTTCAAGAAACGTCCGCACCCGGTGATAAAGCGCGGCCCGAGCCGCTTCAGCCCTGCCAAGCTGGGGGCCGCTCAACTTTCGGCCCTCCTCGATGTTCCAGATGACCGTGTCTTTCATTAAATCCTTGTGGTTCTGCAGTAATCCGCCGTAGACCAGATCGAACCTCCAGGCGCGCCAGGTTTTGAAAGCCTCATCGGCGCCTTCAAAATCGGGTTCGGCATCCTCCACCGAACAACCGAGGTCTTGAAACACCTGCCGCTGTTTGTCAAAAACGTCGGCGACCCGGGGATCGACAGGCAGTCCTCCCAGATCCCTGCTCCAGGCGATTGGGACGTTGGTGAAATCACGATCGAGGTTTTCCCGGAATTTCTCCCCGGGTTCGGTGATGGAGATCGGGGAGCGCGGATCGAAGCCGGCTATGGCGCTCAACATCAGCGCGGCATCCCGGACGGTGCGCGCCATGGGCCCCTGGACGGAGAGCGGAAACCACGGCGTGGGATTGGGCCAGGAAGGAACCCTGCCGGGTGAAGGCCGGAAACCAACGACATTACAGAAATTGGCCGGGTTTCGCAGAGATCCGCCGAAATCGCTTCCGTCAGCGATCGGAAGCATCCCGCAGGCAAGGGACACGGCTGCGCCCCCACTGCTCCCCCCGCAGGTTTTGGTGGTATCGTAGGGGTTGAGTGTTTCACCGAATACTTCGTTGTAAGTCTGGGCTCCGGCGCCGAATTCCGGGGTGTTTGTCTTGCCGATCGTAATCGCGCCGGCGTTCTGCAGGCGCTCTACGATCAGGGCGCTCTGTTCGGGGACGTAATCCTTGTAAATTCTTGATCCATAAGTCGTTTTTATCCCCTGGACCGGTACGAGATCTTTATGGGCGACAGGGAGCCCATGCAGGGGGCCTGTTGGATTTCCGGCGGCTATGGCTTCGTCGGCCTTGCGGGCTCCATCCATGGCACGGTCCGCATCCAGGGTGACAATGGCGTTCACCCTTGGGTTTATTACTTCGATCTGCGCAAGATGGGCTTCCATCACCTCTGCTGCAGAAACTTTCTTTGTTCGAATCAGCGATGCAAGTTCGGTAGCGGTTAAAAAACAAAGATCCTGGTTTGTATTCATTGAAAATCTCCTGTTCACGATGCAGAGTCAAGACGGTGTTTATAAAATTGACCGGGTGAAGAAGGCGGTCATTTCCATCCATTTATTGTCTTTTCTGAAATCATTGCCTGGACAATCATTCTATTGAGTGTTTTTGTGTTTCAATAACACAACGGATGCCTTCGCCGGCTCTTATGGGATTGTAACACAGGTTTTCCGAAATACATTTTGATGGGCGTGTGTCACCTTTCTGCCAACGGTTTATCAGATTCGGCTCGCATACGAGGGGTCGGCTCAATGCTGCATAATCCACAACTCCAGCGTCAACAAGCCTTTCGGCGGTTTCAAAGGAACGTATCCCGCCAACCAGGATCAAGGGAATCTTCACATGTTGTTTATACAGCCTGGCGGCATGTTCATAATAGGCTTCTTTGTCCGGAGATGGGGCTTTTAGTTTTCGGGCCGGCGGGTGGCGGCCGTCTCTGCAACCGCCGCTGATTTCAATGGCGTCGATGCCGGCTCTTTCCAGAAGCAAAGCTGTTTTGACCATGTCCTGAGGAAGGACACCGTCATCAAGGGTGTCGTCGCCGTTGATTTTGACAAATACCGGAAAGTCCCCGCCCACCTCGCGGCGAACAGCCTCTACTGTTTCCAGGAAGGCACGTGCCCGACCGTCATGAGAGCCTCCGTAACTGTCTTTTCGGCGGTTATAGTGAGGAGAAAGGAACTGACTGAACAGGTACCCATGGGCCGCATGGATTTGAACACCATCGAAATGAGCCTCTTTCGCTCGCCTGGCGGCTCTCGCAAAATCGGCTGAAAGCCTCCGGATATCTTCCTGAGAGAGCTGCTTGCACGGCATCTCGCCGCCCATGATCGGCGATGGGCCGACTGCCGGAAGCCCTGTCAGGTTGGTGGCTGCTTGACAACCTGCATGAGCCAACTGCAGAAAAATCCGGCCGTTTTCCCGGTGCACAGAGTCAGCCATGGCCCTTAACCCGGCCGTGTGGTTGTCCGTGTTTACACCCAGCTGCCAGGGGCCGGCTTTGCCATCAGCTCTTACAAATGCATGACTGGAAATGATCAGGCCCACGCCTCCACGCACGAGTTCTTCCATATACTTAACTAAATCGGATGTGGCTTTGCCCTCCTCATCGGCAAGCCCCTCCCATGTAGCTGATCGAACGAATCTATTTTTTAGTGTTATAGATTTAATTATGGTTTTATCAAACAATGACGGCATTTACTTCTCCTTCCAAACGTTTGTTTCGGTTCAAATGAAAAACGCTGCTTCCGCTTGGAAAACATGGTTCCCGGGGAGCGGCAATGACTGCATTTCATTCAAAAATCTTGATTTCAAATTCCGGAGTTTGAACCTGGGGGGGCATGTCCGGCCAGAGATCATCGCAAAAACGGGCAACTATTTTATAGCGTCCGGGTTTTAAATCCACCGGCAACGTCCATGTTATATGATTCATTTCATCGATGTTTTTGAATTCCAAACAAGTACCTGTTTTTCCCCCCGGGAAAACCGGCACGAAATTCATGCATTGCTCGGTTTCGTTTTGCTTTTTCCACCGTAACAAAGAAAACTCAGCATTTACATGAATAGGGAATGCTGTCATTCGAATAAAACGGAGTGTGACCGGCATTCCCGGCCCGTAAGCATCGTAGTCGGTGACCATCCCGATGAGCTTGTTGTCGTCGGAAATCCCAGTTCCCACCCCGGAGGTGGTTTCGTCCCATGATCTTGCCGGGCCGACGTCGATGTGAACGATTTGCCCGTGGTAGTACCCCGCACCCCCGAAGTTCAGATCTTTTACATAATTCCATAGCTTTTCAGCTTTTACTCCTTCGATTTTAAGGTCCGCGGCCATCCCGTACTGGTGGAGGCTGGCCTTGGCGGCGAGGTTTCCCCTTTCTCTCAGCATGGTGTTGTATTTCGGTTTTCGGTAGCCGGACGTGATGGTGATTTTAGATCCTTTGTTCAACCGGTCTTCGAGATAATCGATAAATTCGACAAGGCGCAGCGAAAGCGCCATGGAGGCAGGCTCGTATGGCGCATCGAACAAGCGGCTTATCTGTCGCAAGGCTTTTTGGTCATAGTTCCCCGGACTGTTGCGGTAAACGCCGGAAAAGAGCCTGCCGTTTTTTTCGCTGTATAATGTGATTTTTCCGTCCCCGGAAAAGAAATACCGCGAGATTTCGGGGTGTTTTTCTTGTGCCGCTGAAACTGGTACGGCAAACGCAGATAACACCAGCAGGAATGCAATTATTCCGGAAAAACTTTTAACGTATGGATACAAATTCATAGGCCCTCAATCGTTCCTGAATAAACCAGGGGGAATATTCGCCCCAGGATGAAAATTTCATTCCGGCACTATCGACATCGAAGTCAAAAGGAGCGGAGCCAAACTTTGATGCCGATGGAAAGATCGCGTAAAACCGATTTTATAAACATATCATTTTCATTGACACAGTGCACCCCATGTCTTTATTCAGAAGATAAAATTTTGATGGCCTTGTAAAAAGTCAAAACAACGATGTCCCTCGGGGTCGGGTTCGCTATCGGCATCGGTATCGGAATTTGATTGGCGAGGTTTTCGACCCCGATACCGATCCCGACCCCGACGCCGATAAGCCGGGGATGGTACTTTTTACGGTGTCATCAAAATATAAAAGGACGGATGATATGAACGGTGCTGTCAGTTTGCTTCAGACGCTCATAAATGGTGGAGTCGAGGTCTGTTTTACCAACCCGGGGACCTCTGAAATGCATTTTGTTGCCGCACTGGACCGGGTCGAGGGGATGCGCACCGTTCTGGGTTTATTCGAAGGTGTCTGCACGGGGGCTGCCGACGGCTACGCGAGAATGACCGGAAAACCTGCTGCAACGTTGCTCCATCTCGGTCCGGGATTGGGAAACGGGCTGGCGAATCTTCACAATGCCAGGCGTGCCAGAAGCCCGGTTGTAAACATCGTGGGGGACCATGCCACATATCACCTGCAACACGATCCGCCCCTGGCTACAGACATCCAATCCATGGCAAAAACCGTTTCCGGCTGGGTTCGGACATGCAGCGACGCCTCCAGTGTGCCGAAGGATGCTGCAGCTGCCATAGCCGCATCTTTAAAGCCCCCCGGCCGGGTGGCGACACTTATTTTACCTGCGGATTGTTCATGGAATGAAAGTGCGGCCCCTTTTCCAGCTCCTGAAATACCCAAACCGGTTTCCGTGGATCCTGGGACAATTGAGCGAATTGCCAGGATATTACGCAGGGGGGAGCGCACTGTTATTTTAATGGCTGATCCATTCTTGATGGAAAAGCCTTTGTGGCTTGGCGGACGCATTGCACGGGCAACCCATGCCCGGTTGATCGCAAACCGGGTCAACAGCCGTGCCCAGCGGGGTGCTGGAAGGGTAAACATAGCACGCCTCCCGTATCCCGTTCAGCCGGCCCTGAAAATGCTGCAAGGCACCAAGCACCTCGTTTTAGTCGGCGCAAAACCACCTGTTTCTTTCTTTGCCTGGCCGGGGATGCCAAACTGGTTGACCCCTGACGGCTGTCAGGTCCACACACTGGCAACACCGGAGGAAGATGGTGTGACGGCGCTTGAAATGCTTGCCGACGCCGTTCATGCTCCGGCGGAACCGGATGGTGTAAATGCCATGAAACGCCCCCCGCTGCCAACGGGGGAAATCACGGCTGAAAAAGTGTGGATTTCGCTGGCAGCCCTCATGCCGGAGAATGCGGTAATCTCGGATGAAGCTGTGAGTTCCAGTCGAAATGCGGATGAATGGATGACCGGTGCGCCCCCTCATGACTGGTTGAGCATCATGGGCGGCGCCATAGGGCAGGGCCTGCCGGTGGCAACCGGTGCTGCTATTGCATGCCCTGATCGAAAAATATTTTCCATGCAGGCCGACGGTTCGGCAATGTACACCCTACAGTCCCTCTGGACCCAGGCACATGAAAATCTTGACATTATCACGGTGCTTTTCGCCAATCACTCATACAAAATTCTTGCGGGCGAATTGAGACGTGTCGGGGTGGAATGGGCCTGTCCAAAAGCTGAAAAATTGTTTGATCTGGATAATCCCCGGATAGACTGGGTTCACCTGGCAACCGGCATGGGAGTCCATGCTGAACGGGCGGCGACCGCCGAAGAATTCAACGGGCATCTGAAAGAAGCCATTCAAACCCATGGTCCGCATCTGATCGAAATTGGCCTTTGAGAGCCGGTGCGCGGCGGTCTATGAACAACGAACTTGATTAATGGCCTGGATATGTAGCGTGGGCATCGCCCATCCTACGTTTATAAAAATCTGTAGGAGCGACGTCCCCGTCGCGAAATCCGCTGTCTTCTTAATGTTCTGTGGGAGCGGATTGTATCCGCGAAATCCTCTTGCCCGGTTAAATACCCCGTAGGGGTCAGCGTAGGGTATTTAACTGGGTCCATCGGCGTCGGCGTCGGTATCGATCTTTTTGGAGTGCCGAAATGAAATTTTGGCCTGGTCCGCACCTCCGCTATTGGTATCGGCGTCGGTATAGTCTGTTTTCCACGTAGTTCATTCCGTTTCCGGCCGCACCGGGGAGCTCCGCTGCGGGAACTTCATATTTCGTAGTTCTCCCCGGGAGAGACTGGCTATCCCCTGTGGGAGGGGTTTTCAACCGCGATCAAGAAATAAGCACCTTGGAGGATTCAATCGTAAGCTTTGGCTTTTTCACTGCAGCCTCCCGCATGACGCCCCTTCTCCCCGATGAATCCCCCGCATCGAATTTCCCCGCCACGGCCTTTATTCACCTGGAGTTCAGTCGTTGTCAGTGGAGCGTAAGCGGAACGGTTGTCGTTGTCGTAATCGACTCTGGCTCCGTATCTGCGTCGGAGTATCTGGAGTGCCGAAATGAAATTTTGGCCTGGCCCGCACCTCAGCTATTGGTATCGGCGTCTGCTCTTTTTAAGTTAGTTCTTTTTTCTGCCAGCTAATGGCTAATAGATAAAGGTTTGTCCAGGCGGAATCGGGGCCGGAATGGCGACAGAACGACTTCTTGCGAATCCATCAAGATGAGTTCGTAAGAACTCACGAATGAGGCGGCTATGGAAAAAGATTTCCCGCATAGCGGGACGAATCCTGAGGAGTGAGGCGTACTTACAGTACGCTGCAGCGACGAAGGATGAAGCGCAACGCAGCAGTTGGACTTCTTACGACGCCGTCAAAATTGAATTTTCAATATTCAATTTGCACAGAGAAACGCGTTTGTCAATCCCACATCCGGCCTCATCATAACCTGGAACCCCGTTCCTTGAATTCTTCAAGAGCCTTGAGGGCCAGGTCCACGTCTTTTTCCGTATGTGCGGCGTTTAACTGGAAGCGCAGGGTTTCATCCCCGCGGGGGACGACCGGGAAGGTCAGACCCACCACCAGGATTCCCTTTTCGAATAGGAACTGGACCATTGCATGGGCCTTGTCGGTGTCCCGCACCAACACCGGCACCACGGGGTGGGGTCCAGGAATGGATTCATAGCCCAGTGTTTTCAGGCCGGAGCGGAATTGAGCCACGCGTTTCCCGAGATGCGCGAGGCGTTCCAGCCCTTCTTCGCTGTCACAGATGTCTATCGCCTCGATGGCCGCTGCACAGTCCGCAACGCTCAAGGGGTTGGTGTAGATGTAGGTATCCGCTTTCTGCCTCACCGCCTCGACAACAGCCTTGGTTGCAGCGATAAAACCGCCATTTACACCAAACGCCTTTCCAAATGTTCCGATGATCACATCCGGCATGGCACCGCTGAATTCCGCGGTACCGCGTCCGGTGGCCCCGTAGGCGCCGATTCCATGGCTGTCGTCGACCACCGTCATCACACCACCGGGAAAACGATCGTGGAAATCGCCTGCGATTTGCTGGATACGCTCGATGGGAGCATAGTCTCCACGCATGCTGAAGATTCCGTCGAAAATAACGACGACCCGGTCAGCAGAAGAAGGGATCTCCTCCATGCATTTTTTAAGGGATTCCATATCGTTGTGGTCGTAGATTTTCTTGTTTTCAGACGGCACCCCGGCGATTCTCATGGCACGGATGATGCTGTTGTGGTTCAACTGGTCTCCGACCCAGTGGGTCGCCTTGTTCGATATCGC
>Ga0129302_1002192_pt1 | contig 14100 bp, 8 predicted proteins | sample BlaSprsedimmetaG_FD_94476 | JGI IMG/M metagenome (GOLD analysis project Ga0129302, IMG submission 94476) | Hot spring sediment bacterial and archeal communities from California, USA to study Microbial Dark Matter (Phase II) - Blank Spring... | ecosystem: Environmental > Aquatic > Thermal springs... | reverse complement strand
TCCCGACGCCGGAGATCGCGCTACGCTTTCACGTCACCATCGCGCAGATGATCGTCGCGGTCTGCGAGCGTCTCCGCGCCGCCACCGGCATCACCACCGTCGCGTTGAGCGGCGGCGTCTTCCAGAACCGTCTCCTGCTCCGGTTGAGCGTCCCATTGCTAAAAAACGCCGGCTTCGACGTCCTTCTCCATCGCCACGTCCCCTGCAACGACGGCGGCGTCTCGCTAGGGCAGGCGGTGTATCGAGCGAATGAAAGAATCAGCGAATGAAAGAATAGGTGAATGAGCGAATTACGAATTACGAATTGCGAATTACGCATCACGCATCACGCATCACGAGGTAAAGTATGTGTTTGGCTATTCCCACGCAAATTGTAGCAATTGACGAACAAATGGCGACGGTGACGCTTGGCGGCGTCGAACGGCGTATCAGTTTGATTATGACGCCGGAGGCGCAGGTGGGCGATTACGTCCTGGTGCATACCGGCTACGCGATCAGCGTGCTCAGTCCCGAAGAGGCGCAAGCCTCGCTGGAAACGTTCGCGGAACTGGCAGAGATTCAGGCCGAACTGGGCGTCCCCACCGTCGATGAAATATATCGATGAATTCCGCGACCCGGCGTTGGCGCGCAAGGTGATCGCGCGCATCCACGCAACCGCCGAACGCCGCGCAACCGTGCGCCCTATCCGGCTGATGGAGTTCTGCGGCGGGCATACGCACGCGATCTCGCGGTTTGGGCTGCGCGAATTGCTCGCCCCCGCCGTCGAGTTGCGCTCCGGGCCGGGCTGCCCGGTCTGCGTGACCGCCGCTGCCGACCTGGATCGCGCTATCGCGTTGGCGGACGTGTCCGGCGTGATTCTGGCGACCTTCGGCGACATGGTGCGCGTGCCGGGCAGCCGCCACCAGACGTTACAAGCTGCCGCCGCGCGCGGTGCGGATGTCCGCATTGTCTATTCGCCGTTGGACGCGCTGGACATCGCACGACAACATCCGCAGCAAGAGGTCGTTTTTCTTGGCGTGGGCTTCGAGACCACCGCGCCGGGCATCGCGGCGGCGCTGCTGCAAGCTGAGGCCGACGACGTGCCAAACTTCAGCCTGCTCAGCCTGCATAAGCTCACGCCTCCCGCGATGCGTGCGATTTTGGACGCGGGTGAGGTCGCGCTCGATGGCATCATCGGGCCTGGACACGTGAGCGCCGTCACGGGCAGCGAGGCGTGGGAATTTCTCCCGCACGAGTACGCCATGCCTTGCGCCGTCTCCGGCTTCGAGCCGCTCGACATCCTGAGTGCGATTGACGCGCTGGTGCAGGCCGTCGTCGCGGGCGAACCGGCGGTTATCAACACCTACGCGCGCGGCGTGCGTCCAGAGGGCAATCCCGTCGCACAGCAGTTGCTGGCGCAAGTCTTCGCGGTGGGGCCGGCGGATTGGCGTGGCTTTGGCGCAATTCCCGACAGCGGACTGGCGCTGCGAGAGACCTTCGTCCATCGGGATGCTGTGCTTCGTTTTCCCATTGACGTCACGCCTGCACCGGAGCCGCCCGGTTGCCGCTGCGGTGACGTGCTGCGCGGGGTCATCGCGCCGCCCGAGTGCGGGCTTTTCCGGCGCGTCTGCTCGCCGCGCAATCCCATCGGGCCGTGCATGGTCAGTGCGGAGGGCGCGTGCGCGGCGTATTTTCAATATGAAGTGTGATACGTGATGCGTGATTGGTCTTTCACGCATCACGCATTACGTATCAGGAGGAGGACATTGTTTATGCAAGACCAAATTCTGCTCGCCCACGGGAGCGGCGGGGTGCTCAGCCACGAGTTGGTGCGGGACGTGTTTGCGCGGCATTTCAGCAATCCCTTTCTGGATGACCTGGGCGACGCGGCGCTGGTAGGTGAACTGCCGCCGGGCCGGCTGGCTTTGACGACGGATTCTTACGTGGTACAGCCGTTGTTCTTCCCCGGCGGCGACATCGGCAAGCTGGCAGTCTGCGGGACGGTGAACGATCTGGCGATGGCGGGGGCGCGGCCCTTGTACTTGACCGCGGGCTTTATCCTTGAGGAAGGTTTGCCGCTGGAAACGTTGGAGCACGTAGTCGCGTCGATGGCGGAGACGGCGCGCGAAGCAGGCGTGCTTATCGTTGCGGGCGATACGAAGGTCGTCGAGCACGGCGCGGCGGATGGGCTGTTCATCAACACGGCGGGCGTGGGCGTCGTGCCGCCGGGCGTCGATCTCAGCCCGGCGTATCTACGATCCGGTGATGCACTGCTCATCAACGGGCCAGTGGGCGATCACGGGTTGGCGGTGATGTTACAACGCGAGGGGCTGGCGTTCCAGTCCACGTTACAGAGCGACGTCGCGCCGCTGCACGGCCTCATCGCCGCGCTGCTGGACGCCGTTCCAGGGCAGGTGCGCTGCATGCGCGATGCCACGCGCGGCGGGCTGGCGACGGTGTTGAATGAGTGGGTTCTCCCCCCCTCAATCCCCCCCGAGGGGGGGGAGGATGGTGTGCCTGAAGGCTATGTGGCAGGATATACCCCAATCCCCCCCAAAGGGGGGGAGGTCTCGCCCGGTGGACAAAAAGCCCCTCCTATCTCCCCCCCTCTGGGGGGGACTAAGGGGGGGAAGATTGGCATCCAAATAGCAGAAACCGCCATCCCCGTGCGGGAAGCGGTGCGCGCGGCGTGCGAATTCCTGGGCCTGGATCCCCTCTACGCAGCGAATGAGGGGAAAGTCGTCATCGCCGTGGCAGCGGAGGCGGCGGAGGCGGCGTTATCTACGCTGCGCGCGCATCCGTTAGGGCGAGAGGCGGCGCTCATCGGACGTGTGACGGCGGAACATACCGGTCGCGTCGTCCTGCGGACGCCTTACGGGGCCAGGCGCATCCTGCCGATGTTGACCGGCGCGCAATTGCCACGGATATGTTGAGTAAGGAAGCATGACCCTCATTTTTAGGACATTCGTGGCCGCCAACCTGTTGCAATGCAGGGCTTTAGTGATAAAATAGGCATCGCGCATGGGCAATGCCCATTTTGCTGTCTGAATTAATGACGTTGAGAGGAATAGTTATGTTGGATACATTTTTTTCTCCACAATCGGTCGCTGTTGTGGGCGCTTCCCGTGATGTTGACAAACTTGGTTATGCAGTACTGAACAATATCAAAGCCAGCGATTTCGCAGGCAAGATTTACCCCATTAACCCCAAAGCTGATGAAATTCTCGATTTGAAAGCCTACTCCTCTGTACTTGATGTTCCCGATCCCATTGATCTCGCCGTTATCGTCATTCCGGCGCGCTTCGTTTTGGCGGAGCTGGAAGAGTGTGGGCAGAAGAAAATCCCCTCGGTGGTCGTCATCAGCGCCGGTTTCCGCGAAGCCGGGCGGGAGGGCCTGGAACAGGAGATGGAGCTGATCGAGATCGCCAAAAAACACAACATCCGCCTGATCGGGCCGAACTGTTTGGGGATCATCAATACCAACGTGAATCTCAATGCGACCTTCGCCGCGGGAATGCCGCCGGCTGGACCAATTGCGTTTATGTCACAGTCCGGCGCGCTGGGGACGGCGGTGCTCGATATGGCGATGGCGGGCCACATCGGGTTCTCCAAGTTCGTCAGCCTGGGCAACAAGGCCGACGTCAGCGAGATCGATCTGATGGCAGCGTGGGGTGAGGACGACAATTCGCGCGTCATCTTGATGTACATCGAAGGCGTGCCTGACGGGCAGCGCTTTATCGAGACGGCGAAGGAAATCACCCGCAAGAAGCCCGTCGTGGCGATCAAATCCGGCGTCACGGATTCTGGATCGCGCGCGGTTTCGTCACACACCGGCAGCCTCGCCGGTTCGGAAGCGGCGTACAAAGCGGCCTTCAACCAGGCGGGCATCATTCGCGCCACGTCGATGCAGGCGCTTTTCGATTACGCGCGCGCCTTCGCCTACCAGCCGTCCCTCAAAGGCGACCGCATCGCCATCGTAACCAACGCCGGCGGCCCCGGTATCCTGGCGACCGACGCCCTCGAACACGATGGGTTGCAGATTCCGCGCCTGAGTCAGGAAACCACCGAGAAGCTGATGGAAAAACTGCCGGGCGCGGCCAGTGCCGGCAATCCCGTGGACGTATTGGGCGATGCGATGGCCGACCGGTTCGAATTCGCCTTGCAGGAAGTCTTGAACGATCCGGGGGTTGACGGCGTTATCGTCATCGTCACCCCGCAGGCAATGACCGAAATCGAAGCTACCGCGCATGCCGTTGGGCGTCTATCCAAAAAGGCCGACAAGCCGATTTTGGGGTGTTTTATGGGCGAGGCGCGCATCAAGGCCGGCATCGACGCGCTGTGGGAATATGGCGTGCCGAATTATCCCTACCCGGAGCGGGCTGCCGACGCGCTGGCAGCGATGAGCGCCTACCGCAGAGAACAGGAACGGCGTATCTTCGGCGTGGTGCCCATCGATGTGGACAAAACGCCGGTGCGCGAACTGTTCGACCGCGTGCTCGATGAAGGACGGGTCTCGATTGGCGACTCCGAAGCCTGGGAAGTCCTCAAGGCCTACGGGTTCAACGTGCCACGCACCCAACTCGCAGAAAGCCCCGAAGAAGCCGTTGAAATCGCCGAGGAGTTCGGCTATCCCGTGGTGATGAAGATCGCCTCGCCCGACATCCTGCACAAGACCGACGTCGGTGGGGTGAAGGTGAACCTGCGCTCGCCGGGCGATGTGCGGGACGCCTTCGACCTGATGATCTATCGCGCGGGGCGCTATGTGCCGGGCGCGCAGGTATGGGGCTGCCAGGTCCAGGAGATGGTCCACGGCGGGCGCGAAGTGTTGTTGGGCATGAGCCGCGACCCGCAGTTTGGGCCGCTCGTGGCCTTTGGGCTGGGCGGTATTTACGTCGAAGCCTTGAAAGATGTCTCCTTCCGTATCGCCCCCTTCAGCCCGCGCGAGGCCGATGAGATGATCCGCGAGATTCGCGCCTATCGCATCCTGGAAGGCGTGCGCGGCGAAGCGCCCGCCGATCACATGGCGATGGTGGACGCGCTGCTACGGATCAGCCAGTTGGTAAGCGACTTCCCCGAAATCGTAGAGTTGGACATCAACCCCCTGATGGTTTTCGAGGAAGGTCGTGGCGCGATGGCAATCGATATGCGCCTGATCCTGGCAGCAAAGAAAAGCTAGTGCCTAACCACCCAAATTCTTGCTCAACAAGCAAGAAAACGGGCTATATAACCTTTTTCGTCCCGGTTTATCGGGTTAGGGTTTCACAAAGATGTTCGTCAATAACCTGTTTAGGGTTTCATTGATATAAAAAAGGCGTTGGTATATCTTAATCTTAGTTTTAAGGAGGAATTTGTATGTCTGAACGGGTAGAATCAGAGAAGTTTGCACCACCTGCTGCATTGAGCGCCAAAGCGCACGTCAAGTCGCTGGAAGAATACCAGGCGATGTACGACGAATCCATCAACGATCCCGATGGCTTCTGGTTGAAGATGGCGGTCGAGACGTTGGATTGGTACAAAGCTCCCACGAAGGGCCGCGAGTACACCTGGGATACCAGCGAGCGCGTTATCGAACACAAGTTTTTTGCCGATGGCGAACTCAATCTCTCCTACAACTGTCTCGACCGGCACCTCAAGACCTGGCGCAAGAACAAGGCCGCCATCGTATGGCAGGGCGAACCGGAAGAAGACGTGAAGGTCTATACGTACCAGGATTTGCACCGCGAGGTGAGCAAATTCGCCAACGTGCTCAAGAGCAAGGGCATCCAGAAGGGTGACCGCGTGGCGCTCTACATGCCGATGATCCCCGAATTGGCGATTGCGATGCTGGCGTGTACTCGCATCGGTGCGATTCACTCGATCGTGTTCGGCGGCTTCAGCGCCCAATCGCTGGTGGACCGCATCAACGACTCAGAGTGCAAACTGCTTGTTACCAGCGATGTCTCGCTGCGCGCCGGCAAGGTTATCCCACTCAAGGCTACCTCGGACGAGGCGCTGAAGAGCTGCCCGAGCGTCAAGAATATGATCGTGGCGCAGCGTGGTGACGGGAATGTGGAGATGGTCGAAGGTCGCGATACCTGGTGGCACGATGAGATAGCGCAGGTTTCTATGGTGTCCGAGCCGGAAGTGATGAACGCCGAAGACCCGCTGTTCATCCTCTACACCTCCGGGTCCACCGGCAAGCCGAAGGGCGTGATGCATACCACCGGTGGGTATCTCACCTTCGTGGCGGCAACGCACAAGTACATCTTCGACGTTCACGACGAGGACACCTACTGGTGTACCGCCGACATCGGTTGGGTGACAGGGCACAGCTACATCGTCTACGGACCGCTCGCCAACGGCGCGACATCCGTTATGTTCGAGGGCGTGCCCACTTATCCCGACGCCAGCCGTTTCTGGCAGATCGTGGACAAATTCCAAATCAACATCTTCTACACCGCCCCCACCGCGATTCGCTCGTTGATGCGCCTGGGCGAGGAGTGGGTGGAGAAGTGCGACCTCTCCAGTTTGCGGGTGTTGGGCAGCGTAGGCGAGCCGATCAACCCCGAAGCCTGGTTGTGGTATCACGAGCACGTCGGCAAGGGCCGCTGCCCCATCGTGGATACTTGGTGGCAGACCGAGACCGGCGGCATCCTGATCACACCGCTGCCCGGCGCGCACACGCTCAAGCCTGGCAGCGCCAGCAAGCCGTTCTTCGGCGTCGAGCCGGTCATCCTGCGCGACGACAACTCAGAGTGCGCCGTCAACGAAAGTGGCAAGCTGTGCATCAAGACCCCCTGGCCCGCGATGGCACGCACGATGTGGGGCGATCACGACCGCTTTATCGACACCTACTTCACGATGTACGAAGACATCTATTTCACCGGCGACGGTTGCCGCAAGGATGAGGATGGCGACTACTGGCTGGAAGGCCGCATCGATGACGTGTTGAACGTTTCCGGTCACCGTATCGGCACCGCCGAGGTCGAAAGCGCGCTGGTCAGCCACGCGAGCGTCTCCGAAGCCGCCGTAGTAGGCCGTCCGCACGACATCAAGGGGCAAGCGATCTACGCCTACGTCACGCTGCGCGAGGACGTGGAACCGAGCGACACGCTCCTCAAAGAACTGATGAACCACGTCCGCAAGGAGATCGGCCCGATTTCCCGCCCGGACGAGATCCAATTCACCGATTCACTGCCCAAGACCCGCAGCGGCAAGATCATGCGCCGCATCCTGCGCAAGATTGCCGAGGGCGAATTCGGCAGCCTGGGCGACGTTTCCACGCTGGCCGACCCGTCGGTCGTCGAGAAACTCATCGCCGGTCGCAAGTAGTGGTGTGAAGGTTCGCGTTTAGCTCTCAAGTGGTCAGCTTTCAGCCAGAAAGCTGACCACCCATTTCTAATTTCTCATTTCTCATTTCTCATTTCTCATTTCTATCCAGGAGGAACGGTGGCTAGAACAACTGTAGCTAAGTCACAACCGAAGGTTCTCGACCGGCGGCTGGTCGTCGTCGGCGCAATGTTGATCCAACTATGTCTGGGCACGCTTTATGCCTGGAGTGTATTTACACCCTATCTCACCGACCCCACGGGCATCTTCAAATTCACCAGCACGCAAACGCAGGTTATTTTCTCGGTCACGTTGGCGACGTTCGCTGTGGTCATGATGCTGGCCGGGCGCTGGCAAGCGCAATCCGGGCCGCGCATCGTGACTCTGGTGGGCGGCGCAGTGTTAGGTGCGGGTTACATCCTCGCCGGATTGTTCGGCCAAACCTTCTGGGCGCAGGTGCTTTTTATGGGATTGGTCGCCGGGACAGGGATTGGATTAACCTACGTGTGCCCGATTGCCGTAGGCGTGAAATGGTATCCCGATAAGAAGGGGCTGATCACCGGTCTGGGCGTGGCCGGTTTTGGCTTCGGCGCGTTGATTTGGGTGCAATTGGCCGGCAATTGGGGCGGTTTGCTGGCCCGAATCGGCGTGTTGCAGGTATTCTTGATTTATGGCATTATCTACGCGGTTACCATCATCGCCTGCTCCAACTGGATGGTAAACCCGCCGGCTGGATGGGCGCCCAAAGGCTGGAAACCTCCCAAGCCGGCGAAGCCAGCTAAGGGTAAAGCCGCCGTCAAGGTGGATTATCTGCCCAATGAGATGCTGCGCACGCCGCAGTTCTACGCCATCTGGGTGATGTACATCTTCGCGAGCATGGCCGGGTTGATGGTTATCGGCAACATCCAGTTCTTCGGCATCGATGCCCTACAAGAGCGCGCCGGTATGACAGCCCTTGAAGCCAGCGCGGTGGCCGGATTAGCGATGGCGGTGTTCTACTCCCTTGCCAACGGCACCGGGCGCATTATCTGGGGCCTCATTTCGGACAAGATCGGCTACAAGCTATCGATGGTCACGATGTGCGGCGCTCAGGGTGTGGTTATGTTCTTGTTCTACGCTATGGGCGGCGCGCCGGCATTGTTGTATCTGGCGGCGTTGTTGATCGGCTTCAACTACGGCGGCTGCTTCACGTTGTTCCCGATGCTCACGGCGGATATGTTCGGCGCGACGAACCTGGGCCGCAATTACGGGTTCGTCTTCACCGCTTACGGCATCGGTGGCATTGCGGGACCGATTCTGGCCGGTATGCTGCGCGATGCCAGTTTACGCAACGGGACGGGATTGCAAGGCTGGCTGACGGTCTTTATCATTTGTGGCGTCGCGTGTTTAGGAGCGGCGGTCATCGGGTGGTTTGTCAAGCCTCCGCAGGCCACGCAAGCTGCCTGATAGTTGTTAGCTTTCAGCAAGGAGAGGAGATGATCTATGCCCGTAATGGCAAATTGGAAGAAGATTTACGATGAACGCCGAGTGAAAGCGCGTGAAGCCCTGTTGAAGATCCGCAGCGGCAACCGTGTTTTTCTCGGTCCAGGCTGCGGTGTGCCGCAACACTTGCTGGAAGAGCTGGTAAAATTAGGCAGCGAAAGCGGGCGCCTGAACGACGTGGAACTGGTCCATATGCTCACCATCGGGGAAGCGCCGCACACCAAGAAGGCCTACGACCGCAACTTCCGCCACAACTCGCTGTTCGTGGGGCCAGGCGTGCGCAGCGCCGTCGCCGAAGGATTGGCCGACTATACGCCGATCTTCCTTTCCGAAATCCCCGGACTGTTCTACAGCGGGCGGATGCCGTTGGATGCAGCCCTCATTCAGGTGACGCCGCCCGACAAATTCGGGTTCTGCTCGCTGGGCGTCTCCGTGGAAGCCGTCAAAGCCGCTGCCGAGACTGCCGATTTAGTCATCGCACAGGTGAATCCGCAAATGCCCCGCACGCTCGGTGACAGCTTCATCCACATCGAGGACATCGACTACTTCGTGGAATATGACGAACCACTGCTGGAAATTCCGATTACCGAGCCGGACGCTGTGGCATTACAAATCGCGCGGCACGTGACGCGTCTAGTCGAGAACGGCTCTACCATCCAGGTGGGCATTGGGTCGGTGCCTAATGCGATTCTATACGGTCTGATGGACAAAAAAGACCTGGGTGTCCATACGGAGATGTTCTCCGATGGTTTGATCGACCTGATCGAGGCCGGCGTCGTCACCAACCAGCGCAAGACCTTCCATCCGGGGAAAATTCTAGCGGCCTTCTGTGTGGGCACACGCCGTCTTTACGATTACGTGGACAATAACCCCTTCTTCGAGTTCCACCCAATCGAGTACAATTCCTTGCCGTCGAATATCGCCAAGAACGACAAGATGATTGCGATCAACACCGCGTTGCAGGTCGATATCACCGGGCAGGTGTGCGCCGATTCGCTGGGACACCAGATTTACAGCGGCATCGGCGGGCAGGCGGATTTTATGCGCGGCGCGTCGATGTCGCACCAGGGAAAGCCGATCATCGCCATGCCCTCGACGGCAGAGACGCCCAAAGGAACCGTTTCACGCATCGTGCCCAGTCTGAGCGAGGGTGCCGGCGTGGTAACGACGCGCGGCAACGTCCACTACATCGTCACCGAATACGGCGTGGCGTTCTTGCACGGCAAGAGCTTGCGTGAGCGGGCCGTGTCGCTGATCCAGATCGCGCATCCCAAGTTCCGCGAAGAATTGTTGGCCGAGGCCAAGAAGACGAAGTACCTCTACGAGGATCAAATCATCCCCGAGACGGTCTATCCCGTGGAAATGGAACACACCGAGAAATTCGGTGATCTGGAGCTGTTCTTCCGCCCCGTCAAGCCGAGCGACGAGCGCCTGTTCCAGGAATACCTCTACAAACTGTCCGAGCGGTCGGTGTACCTGCGCTTCTTCCAGGTGCGCCGCGACTTCCCGCACGAGCTGGCGCAGGAGATGGTCGCCGCCGACTACGACCGGCACATGGGCATCGTGGCGACGCTGGGCACTTCAGATACCGCGCCGATTGTGGCCGCCGGGCACTGGATGATGGACTACAACGAGAACATGGCCGAGATCGCGTTTTCCGTGATGGACGAGCACCAGCGCAAGGGGATCGGCACACACATGTTGCACTTCCTGATGCGTGTCGCCAAAGAACGCCGTATCCACGGGTTCCACGCGAACGTCATTGCGGGCAATATGGCGATGATGCGGGTCTTCCAGCGCAGCGGCTGCGTCTTGCACACAGAATACGAGGGGGGCGAAATCTCGCTGCATTTCCTCTTTGACGAGAAGGTGAACAGCCGCGCGGGACGTCGCTAAGTTGTAAAACAGTCTTCAGGGCGCAATACCGTCGCAGACGGTAATTTCACCACGGAGACACGGAGAACACAGCGTTTCTTTGGGATTCTCTCCATACTCTCTGTGTCTCAGTGGTTACTAATAGTAGGAGAGAGTATATGAAAGCACTCTACATCACCTCGGTACAACGCTTTAGCGGCAAGACGGCGTTCTGCCTGGCGCTAGGCCAACGTCTGCAACAGGATGGCTACAAGGTGGGCTACTTCAAGCCGGTTTCGACGTATCCGTGGGAACCACTGCCGGGGCGCGCTTACGATGAGGATGCCACGTTCATCCGGCGCATCCTGGGCGTGAGCGATCCACTGGCCAATATGGTGGGCGTCGTGCTGGCCCCCTCGCTAGTTATGGAATTGCGCTGCGGCTGCATCGACCGCGACCTGATGCCGCAGATCGAGGCCGCTTACCAACGGGTCTCGGTGGGCAAGGACATTATGTTGATCGAAGGCGGCGCCTCGCTGCGCGAAGGGCTGAGCCTGGAGGTCGATCCGGTTTCGGTAGCCGAACGCCTGGACACCCCCGTGCTGGCGATGATCCGCTACCGCAATCCAGTGAGCATGGGTGACGCCTGTGTGGACGCGCAGCGGCAGTTCCGCGAGCGCCTGGTCGGGTTGGCTATCAACGCCGTTCCCGACGCCGACATTCCAGGGTTACAAGATTGTTTCTCGTGCATGGAAGGGCGCGGCATCCCCACCCTGGGCGTCTTGCCACTGCGCGAGCAATTGCAGTCCATCAGCGTGGGCGAAATTGCGGACGTGCTGGAGGCCGAATGTCTCGCGTGCGTGGACAAATCGGATGCGCTCGTCGAAAATCTGATGGTCGGCGCGATGAGCGCAGAACAGGCATTGCCGCGTATGCGCCGCATCCCCGGCACCAAAGCCGTCATCACCGGCGGCGACCGGACCGATATCCAGTTGGTGTCGCTGGAAACCGCGACGCAGTGCTTGATCCTCACCGGACATTTGCGGCCGGTGCCTGAGGTGTTACGTCGCGCCGAAGAGTTGGGTGTGCCGGTCTTGTTGACCCGCAAGAACACGATGGAGACGGTGGATGCTATCGACGACGTGTTTGGCAAGACGCGCCTGGGCCAGAAGGCCAAGCTAGATCAGTTCGAGGCCTTGATGGAAGAGCATTTCGACTTTGCCCGTCTGTACGCTAGTCTGGGGTTGGAGCACAAGGCCTAGAATTGGAAGTTGAAAGTTAAAAGTTGCAAGTTATAATTCGCGTGTATGACGCGCTTTATAACTTGCAACTTTTGCTTTTAGGTCAATGGAGTGAACGGATGAAACGGATTTTTCTTCACGATTCGTGAGGATTAGTGTAGATTCGTGGTTTCAGGAGGCATGAACGTGGACTTTGAAGTTTTGAACGGACTGTTGCGCCCGCAATCGGTGGCCGTCATCGGCGCATCGAATACTGTCGGTAAGATCGGCTATCTGGCCGTCAAAAACCTGATCGATTGCGACTATCCGGGGTGCATCTATCCCATCAACCCCAAAGAGACCGAGATCCAGGGCTTACCGGCCTATCCCTCGGTGCTGGACGTGCCGGGCGAGATCGACGTCGCGATGTTGATTGTGCCCGCCGCCCGCACAATCGCCGTCACCGAAGAGTGTGGGCAGAAGGGCGTGAAAGGGCTGATCGTGGTGGCCTCCGGGTACAGCGAAATCGGTCGCAAGGACCTGGAAGATGAACTGGTCGCCACGGCGCGACGCTACGGGATGCGCCTCCTGGGACCGAACATCGTGGGCATTATGTGTAACTCCGACAAGTGCAATGCCTCGTTCGGGCCGTTTATGCCGTTGCCGGGCAAGGCCGCGATGATCTCGCAGAGCGGCGCGCTGCTGATTGCAATGACGGTAGCGAGCTACGTTCGCAACGTCGGCTTCGACAAAATGATCTCCGTGGGCAACATGGCCGACGTGAACTTCGGCGACCTGGTGGAGTGGCTGGATCGGGACGAGCAGACGACGTGCATCACGATCTACGTGGAAGGCTTCCAGAACGGGCGGCGCTTCCTGGAAATCGCGCGGCAGGCGCGCAAGCCGATTGTCGCACTCAAGTCGGGCGTGTCAGCGCACGGGGCGGCGGCGGCGGCCTCGCACACCGGCGCGATGGCCGGCAAGGGCAAGGTCTACGACGCCGCGCTACAACAGGCCGGCGTGGTGCGCGCCTCGGACCTGAACAACCTGTTCGACCGCACGCTGGCGCTCTCGTTGCAGCCGCCGATGGTCGGCAACAACCTGATGGTCATCTCCAACGGCGGCGGCGTGGGCGTGTTGGCGGCGGACGCCGCCGAGCGGTTCGGCATCCCGCTACGCTTTGCGCCGGACGATTTACAGGCCGCGCTACGCGCTTACGTGCCGGAAATCGGCTCGGTGAAAAATCCCGCCGACCTGACCGGCATGGGCGGTTGGCCGGAGTACCTGGCGACGGTGAAGACGGCGTTGCAGCATCCGTGGGTACACGGGCTGGTGGTCCTCTTTTGCGAGACACAGCGCAACGATCCGATGGATATCGCCGAGGCAATCAAGCGCGCGGTGGATGAGTCGGGCGTGACCGACAAGCCGATTGCCGTGTCGTTCATCGGCGGCGCGGAGGCCGGGCGCGCGATGCAGTGGTTGGTGGAGAACGGCCTGCCCACCTACGGCGCGCCCGATACCGCCGTCAACGCCATCGCCGCGTTGCACGAGTATGCGTGCAACTGCGAATTGGCGATGGATGAATTCACGTCATACCGCGACGTGGACGCCGACGCTGCGCGCGCCATCATCGCGCAAGCGCGGGCGGCGGGCCGGGTCTACCTCAGCGAAATCGAATCCAAGAAGGTGTTCGCCGCCTATGGCCTTCCTGTGGCCGTCACAGAACTGGCGAAGACGGAGGACGAGGCGGTGCAGTTGGCCGAAGCGATGGGCTATCCCGTCGTGCTGAAGATTATGTCGCCCGACATCCTGCACAAATCGGACGCCGGCGGGGTGAAGATCAACCTGCACTCCGCGGCCGATGTGCGTGCTGCCTATCGCGCCATCCTCGCCAGCGCCCGCGCCTACAAACCCGATGCGCGCATCGCAGGCGTGGCCGTCCAGCAGATGGCGCCATCCGGCGCAGAGGTCATCCTGGGATCGATCAACGATCCCACGTTCGGCCCCACGGTGATGTTTGGCCTGGGCGGCATCTTCATCGAAATCCTCAAGGACGTGACCTTCCGCATCGCGCCCATCTCGGCGGAGCATACGCTGGCGATGCTCGCCGACATCCAGGGCGCGCCTTTGCTGGCCGGCGCGCGCGGCGAAGCTCCCCGCGACCGCGCCGCACTCGCCGAGGCCCTGAGCCGTTACTCGCAGATGATCATGGATTTGGGCGACGACATCGCCGAATCGGATGCCAATCCTGTGCTGG
>Ga0129302_1002187_pt1 | contig 14117 bp, 11 predicted proteins | sample BlaSprsedimmetaG_FD_94476 | JGI IMG/M metagenome (GOLD analysis project Ga0129302, IMG submission 94476) | Hot spring sediment bacterial and archeal communities from California, USA to study Microbial Dark Matter (Phase II) - Blank Spring... | ecosystem: Environmental > Aquatic > Thermal springs... | reverse complement strand
GTCACCGCTTGCCATAGTTTCGGCCCGCCTTTCTACCAACCGTTTAGTTTAACTTGTTAGTTAATACCAGAAAAATTTTTCTCTGTAAAGCGCGCGAATCCATAAAAAAATACAAAATTATTTGTTGCGAACGAGTAAAAAGTAATATATGTTAATTTCGTTTCACGCCTTAACATAAGGGTCGGTCCTTCTGACGACCTTGCAGTGTTAAATAATTTTTTATCCAACCAAAACCTTCAAAATGAAGGACGGAACGGGAAAATCGACCGGATGTAATCAGAACCGCGCAGCCGACCGGGGAACTGTATGAAGATCCTTTTGTCCCTCTTTCTTTCTCTTGCTGTTCTGTATCCGGGGGCGGTTTTTTCCGAACCGCCGGAGCCGACGGTCACCGCGTACCAGGACTGGATGGTGATTTGCGTCGAGAAGGACGACGGAACGGTCTGCACTATGCGGCAGACACAGGATCTCAAGACTGAACAGGTAAGCGGCCGCCTGGTGAGAGCCACCGTCGGCACGCGCCCGGACGGAACGGCGATCATGGAGCTGATGCTCCCCCTGGGACTGGATTTGCGTGCCGGGATAGCCGTCAAAGTAGATGACAAGCCGGAGTTCGGAGCGTCGTTCCTGACCTGCACAAAGGACGGGTGCATGGTGCTTCTGCCTCTCGACGAGAAGCTCCTTGCCTCGTTGAAATCTGGAAATGTGGCCCGTGTTTTCTCACGTCCCTTCGGTTCGGAAAAAGCCATGGTGATCACGATTTCTCTTATGGGGTTCAGCCGGGCGTACCAGGAAATACAGTAACGTCGGCACGGTGCTCTTTGCAAAACATCACACGCGGGAACTCAAACAGGCATTCAACGGAGCGACCGCGGGAAATATAAAAAAATATCAATGGGAGGGCGGCAATCGGCCGTCCTTGTATCAACAGCATTCACGCCGTCCATTGAGCGGCGACCGGATGCCACACGTATCGAGCGGTTCGTCGTTTGCGGTCATGGCTGGTTCAACATCACCAGTCATAAAAAAACACTCTATTTCACTTTGAAAGGATTGGTTATGAACACGAAAAAAATACTCTGTTTCACGGGCATCGGGCTTTTAACCTTTTTCCTGATGTTCTTTTCGGCACCGGTCGGTAACGCCCAGCTGGTCGACGTCGTGATCGATACCGCCGTCGACGGCCCCGTGAAATTGCCGGACGGCGGGACGCTCACCGTGGCTGACGGCGGCACGGTGACGGTCGCCACAACGGACGAGGAAGTTACCATCGGCGTCAAGGGAAACGGCATCCTGTTCCCGGACGGAACCATCATCACCGATCCGGCTGATCAAGGCTACAATGCCGACTGGTTCCTGAACGACAACGTGGTCACTATTGAATCGGGAGGCGCGATCAACGTCACAGCCCTGGGAACGACTACCGACATCAACGCCAAAGGCATTATCGCCTTACACGGCAATACCATTACCAATGACGGCGCGATTTCCGTGTCCGCCGTCCAGACAGGCGTTGATTACGAGGCACGGGCATTCGGCATTCAGACCGGTTACGGTGAAACGGAAAATCCCGCAATCAACACCATCGTCAACACCGGCACCATCGAGGTGAACGCGGACGCCGTATCGTCCAGTTCCTGGAGCTCGTCGCCGACGGCGCGTGCCGTGGGCATTCAAATGGGTAATGACGGCCAGGGATCCGTTCTCAACGCCGGGACCATTGATTCATCCGCGTCGACTGTGGACGGATGGGCCCGCGCGATGGGAATCAAGATAAGTTGTAATTCCGACGCGGATGTCACGAACACGGGGGACATTGTCGCCCGCGCCGAGAGCGAGAATGGAGACGCCGTAAGCCAGGGCATCAAGATCGGTTCCGTCAGCGCCGGAACGATCGTTAACGACGGTTTTATAGGCGCCCGGACCGAAGCGGCGCTGATGGCCGTCGCCAAGGGTATCCAACTCGGAACTGTCGGTGATTCACCAGTGACCAACAACGGTGTTATCGAGGCAATCGCCCTGTCCACCGGCGTCGGCGAACAGGTCAACGCCATGGGAATTCATTCCGGCGGCGCGGAAGAAACAAGCGTTACGAACACCGGCGCCATTCGGACTTTCGCCCAAGGTATTGACGACGAAGTCAATTCCTTCGGCATTCTCGGCGGTTGGGGGATCGACACCGTTGTGAACAGCGGCCTTATCCAGACGGAGGCCATTATCACAGGTGAAGACGACACCACTTCCATCGGCGGCAAGAGCTTCGGCATCTTCACCGGAGATCTCGGCGACAGCATCACCAACAGCGGGACCGTGGAATCATCCATTGCTGTCTCAACCGGCACATTGAACGATGAGAGTGTTGCGGTCGCTGTCCGCAACGGCTGTGCCGATAACTGGGACAACCCCAACATCATCATTAACGACACCGGCGGGGTGCTGAGCGCCTTCGGAAACTGGGACTTCGCCGACAGTAATGGGTATCGTTCAGCGGCTCACGCCGTATGGACGGGGGACTACAGTGACGTTACCAACCGGGGTATTATGGAAGCCGGTGGCTCCATAACGTCAGGCGTCCGTCTTGACAATCAAAGCGGCTTTTTCGGTATAAAGGGGGCGGACGATGGATTCATGTTCCGTAATTATGGAACCGTCGTCGTGTCCGGTGAGATGACCGCCGCCGATTATGTCAATAAAAGGAGCGGTTTTTTCGGTGTCCGCACGGGTGGAAGCGACACGGAAGTTTATAATTACGGCACCATGGACATAAGCGGCATACTCACAGCCACGGACAGCTACATCGACGATTACTCAGGAGTATTCGGGCTCATGCTCAATGACTCACCAATCGTTGAAAATGCAGGCGCCATGAATGCCAGCGGCAGTCTTGAAGCGGGTACTGATATTTATTCGGGGTCCGGCGTTTTCGGAATCTTCACCAAGCAATCCTCGATAGTCGACAATGCCGGCGCCGTCACCGTTGAGGGCGCCCTGGCTGCAGGTGACTATATCGATAATAATGCCGGCGTGTATGGCATTCGAGCGAGTGAATACTCTTCAATCGACAACCAGGGTGTTATCGACATCAGCGGCGCCCTGGCTTCAGGTGGTTATATCGATTACAATTCAGGCGTGTATGGCATACGCGCCGGTTCGTCGGACAGTCCCGTGCTTCTGTTGGCTGTTGAGCCCCCACCTCCACCTGTCGATTCGGGATTTACCAACGCGGGCGTAATTACCGTGTCCGGCAATCTGACCGCCGGCAGCTATATCGAAGAAAATTCAGGCGTGTTCGGCATACGGGCGGGTGAATACGCCATCATCGACAATGCCGGCGCCGTCGGCGTCAGCGGCGCGCTGACGGCGGAAGAAGAATTGTGTCTAAGCACCGGCGTCTACGCCATACGGTCAGGTGATTATTCAGAAATCGATAATACCGGTTCCGTCGGCGCGGTCGGTGAACTCACCGCCGGAGGTGTCATCGGCAGAACAGCCGGCGTAACCGGCATTCGATCCGGTGAAGGATCGGCAGTCAGCAATACCGGTTCAATCGAAGTCAGCGGCGCTCTAACCGCAGGCGACAACCTGGCGAAACATGCCGGCGTCTACGGTATCAGGACGGGGTATGATGCTGAAATCGCAAATGAAGGAACCGTCGACGTCACCGGCAGCCTCTCCTCGGAAGCCGGCATCAGAAAACATGCCGGTGTATACGGCATCCGGGGAGGGTACGATTCCATCCTCGCCAACAGCGGCGCCATCACCGTGGCCGGAGAGCTGACCGCCGGCGAGAATTTCAGCTGGCATACCGGAGTCTACGGCATGAGGACCTGCTCCGGATCAACCGTCACAAATACCGGCACCATCGACGTCACCGGCACCCTTATTTCGGGTGACCCCGCGGCCTGCAACAACGGCGTTGTCTACGGCATCCGCACCGGCTACGACTCGACGGTGGTCAACACCGGCGAGATCAACGCCGTGCTGACCGACGACAGCAACACCGGTTATTCCGCGGGGATCTGGATGCGGGAGGATAACAACACCATCCATCAGAGCGGCATTATTAACGCCTCGGGCGGCGAACAGTCCGCGGCGGTTATTTTCGGCTGCCCGGAGAGCGGTTTTGCTGTTATCAATAACACGCTGAATATTATGAACGGGGCGCAGATGACCGGCGACATGCTGAACCTGTCACAACGGAGCCCCGCCGACCCGAGCATCGCCACGGTCAATTTCGGCCTTGCCGCCGATGGGGACGGCGTCGCTGTTCCCGGCACCCCGGACGCGGGCTTCAGTTTTACCTATGACGGAAGTATCTGGGGATTTAACGATATCGACGACAGCGATACCATCGACGTCGGCGAGGAGAACTACTGGACCGTCAACGCCATGGGCGGCGAGACTTTCCTGAACGGTGAAAAGAACTGGTTCAACGACGTCGAGGTTTCCGCCGACGCCGTCCTGGGAGTCGGCAGTGGTTTTACCGCGGCCGGCAACGCCGTCAACAGCGGGACGCTTTATCTTGGCGGCAACATGGCGGTATCAACCGTCGCCGGAGATTACACGAATAACGCAGGGGCCACGCTCGCCGTCGGCATGGGCGGCGGGGCCTCGGACAGCCTGACCGTGGGAGGCACGGCCACGATAGACGGCGGAACCCTGTACGTGGTGCCTGTCGATGTCATACAGGACGGCGAATCGCACACGGTCCTGACGGCGGGAACCCTGGCGGGTGCGGGCTTCGACGAGGCGACAGCGGATTCGACGGTTCTTTCGTTTACCATTGACGGTGTCTCCGTCGCCAATTCACTCATTCTCGACACGCACCGCCAGTCATACGAGGCGGCCCTGACCGGTTCGGGTCTCACCTCCAACCAGTCGGCGATCAGCGCCTACCTGATGAATCTTATCGATACGGGCGCCGCGGGCAGCCTGGCTGACGTCATACTCATCCTCGACACGTTGCCCACGGCCGTGGCACTGGGCGACGCCATCAACCAGATGTCGCCCGAGTCATTCACGGCGGGGTCGGCCATGAGCGCCCTGAGCCGGGCCGGGTTCACTTCGAACGTGAACAGCCGCCTCGGCGCGCTTCGCGCCATGGCCTCGAATCGTGTAACCGGCGCGGGACCGGCGCTTGCCGCCGTTCCGGCGGCGCGGCAGTCCGGCTGGTCGCCCTGGGTCAGGGGTTCCTACATCAAGGCAGACCAGGACGGCGACATCAATTACCGGGGATACAACTACGATTCCACGGGCCTGAACGTCGGCCTCGACAAGGCCGTCTCGGACCGCCTGACGATGGGTGTGACACTCGGACTCGGACGGGCTTCGGCGGAAACGAGCGACAGGCGCGGTGAAATCAACGGTGATTCCTCTCAGTTCGGCATCTACGGAACCTGGAATGAATCAGCCTTCTACGTCGACGGGTCCCTTATGTACGCGGTGAACGATTATCTGTCCTACCGCCACCTGCCCACGTTCGGCCTGACCGCCCGGGGCGACTACCGGGGGCGGGATTACGGGATGTATATCGGCGGCGGATACACCATGGTGCGGGGAAGCTGGAACCTCATTCCCACGGCATCATTGCAGTACGGCTATCACCGCGAGGAAGGGTTCACTGAAACCGGAGCCGGTGGTCTCAACCTGGTGGTCGACACATCGAGCGCCGATTCCCTGGTGAGCAAACTGGGTGTCCGCGTGAACAGGCTTTTCCGGGTGACCAGGGACGTGGGGATCACGCCCGAGATGACTCTCCAGTGGGGCCACGAGTTCGGCGACCGCGACCAGCAGGCCACGGCGCGCTTCGCCGGGGCGCCCGGGGCTTTCACCGTGAGCGGCGTGACCGCGAAACGGGACAGCGCGTTCCTCGGAGTGGGCGTGACCACAACCGTGCAGGAGTCTTTGTCCCTCTTCGTCTCCTATGAAGGGGAATACCGGAGCGACTTCGACGCCCACAACTGGCAGGCGGGACTCCGGTTCGAGTTCTAAAGGTGACGCAGGTACATCGGGCCGCCGTCCCGCAGGGGCGGCGGCTTTTTTCTTTCGCGCGACACCTGTCGATGATAGTAGTAGATTCATGACATGATTACCAATCGACGGGCGGGAGTATGCAATATGTCGGCTTCATCACCTTACAGCGGTCGTCTCGCGGAACTGGCGGTTTCGTTCGCACTTATCCTCTTCTTGGTTTCATGCGCCGGGCCCTCGTGGGACGGACGGTACAGGGAGGCAATGGACCGCGTCATCCCGGACATGCAACGCTGTTCACTGCGCACACCCCGCTACGTGGCTTACAGCGACGCCGGACAAACCCGCGTCGTCCCGGTCGCCGACCTGATGGAACAGGCGGCCGACGCCTATGACAGGCTCCTGGGCATCGACACCTCCGAAGAAGAAAAAAAATCCACCATCTATGTTTACGGAACGTGGAAACGGTTTGCTCTCGTCGCGGAAAGCCTCGGTTTTCCGCCATCCGTCAGGGCCTTCTACTCGCCGGTCGCTCCCGCGGCCGTCCATGTACTGCTCGACGAAACGACATTCGATAACATTACGCCCCTGCTCCTCCACGAGGGTCTTCACCAGCGGGCTGATCTCCACTGCCGGGTTTCAGGCGCGCGTACCGGTAACAACTCCTCCCCCGCAGAACGGAACCCCATCGGTCTGCCCCTGTGGCTGAACGAAGGACTGGCCACCTACATGGAGTCGGCTCGACTCGTGAACGGACGGCTCGTAACGGGGATCCCCAATCTCCCGCGTCTTCGCGAACTTCAGAACATGATCAGGAACAATTACCGTTTTTCCGCGACCGGCGTGCTCTCACGCTCCTACGGCGAACCCTTCAGCTCCGGTGATTACGCCGTCGCCTGGGGCATCGTGTATGACCTGGCTCATGCCGCCGGCCGGGACACCTTTCTCGACAAGTACATAGCGACGCTCAAGACAGACCTCTCGGCCGCCCTGCCCGAATTGTCCGCAAACACGCCGATCGGCGGCTCGAACAACGGCGGGCTGTTCGAAGCGTGGAACCCCGTCCTGGCTGAACAATCGCTTAAAACCTTTCAAAAAGTCGTCACCGGCGACGGCCGGTCGATGTTCGACTGGGAACGCGACTGGCGCCGGCGCATGCTTGACGTCGTACCGTGAAACACGAAAACAAAAAATATATTTAAAAATAACTTGACAGCGCATCCCGTTTTCGACTATATGGTGTTTCTATAGAGAGAAACATTATGGACACAGCAACGGTGAACAGGGAAAAATTCTTCGGCGATATGCTTCAGTGGTGGTGGCGCACTCCCGCATACGGACCCGCTGGCGCGTCTTCCTGTCACTGATTACCGACCACAATTTCGTAACAAGTGGAACCGTGAGCGGCGCAAGCGTTCACGGTTTTTTTGCGAGGAGAACACATTCATGGAACACAACAACATGCACATTGAAACGCCGGCCGGGGCGCCGAGGCAGGGTCCAGTACCCGACCGGTACGGACATTTTGGTCCCTACGGCGGCCGGTACGTGGCTGAAACGCTCATGTCGGCGCTGCTTGAGCTGGAGGAGGCCTACGTCAGGATATCGAAAGAACCATCGTTTCAGCGTGAACTTCACGATCTCCTGGTCGATTACGTGGGACGACCGACGCCGCTTTTTTTCGCGCGGCGTCTGACGGAACACCTCGGCGGCGCTCAAATTTATCTGAAACGCGAAGACCTGGCGCATACCGGGGCCCACAAGATCAACAATACCATGGGGCAGGGACTGCTGGCCCGCCGCATGGGCAAAAAAAAGCTGATCGCCGAGACGGGAGCGGGACAGCATGGCGTGGCCACGGCAACGGCGGCGGCACTCTTTGGCATGGAGTGCAGGGTGTTCATGGGCGTGGAGGATATTGACCGCCAGGCCCCCAACGTGCACCGAATGGAGCTTCTGGGCGCCGAGGTGATTCCCGTCGCGTCGGGCGCCGGCACGCTGAAGGACGCCATGAACGAGGCCATGCGGTACTGGGTGAGCGCCGTCACTGACACGCATTACGTTATCGGCTCCGTCGCCGGTCCCCATCCCTATCCCATGATGGTGCGCGACTTTCAGACAATCATCGGCGAGGAAGTAAAGGAACAGGCGCGCGCGAACCCGGGTCGACAACCGGACGTGCTGGTGGCCTGCGTGGGTGGCGGCAGCAACGCGTTGGGCCTTTTTTATCCCTTTCTCGACGATCCGGTGGAACTGGTCGGCGTGGAAGCGGCGGGCGAAAGCATCATGTCCGGGAGACACGCCGCGACGCTGGGAGTGGGAACAACCGGCGTGCTGCACGGCTCGAAGTCCTACGTACTTCAGGAATCAAACGGCCAGATCAGGGAGGCCCATTCCATTTCCGCCGGGCTCGATTATCCCGGCGTCGGGCCGGAACACGCGATGCTGAAGGACAGCGGGCGGGCGCGCTACGCCTCTATCGACGACGGGGAAGCGCTCGAGGCCTTTCACCTGCTGTCCCGACTTGAGGGTATTATTCCGGCCCTGGAAAGCGCCCATGCCGTCGCCTGGTGTGTCAAGGAGGCGCCCGCTTTGCCGCCGGAAACAATCATCGTGGTGAATCTCTCCGGCCGGGGCGACAAGGACCTGGACATCATAGCGCGCCGCGCCGCGGCCGAGGAAGGAACCGTGAAATGAACAGGATCGATAAACAATTCGCCGAACTCAGGGAAAAAGGAGAGAAGGCGCTTGTTGGTTTCGTTCTCGCCGGCGATCCGTCATTCGATCGTTCGCTCGAACTGCTCGCGGCCATGTGCGACGCCGGCCTCGACGTGCTTGAACTGGGCGTTCCCTTCTCCGACCCCACGGCGGACGGGCCGGTTATTCAGCGCGGGGGGCTGAGGGCGCTCAAAAGTGGCTCCAGCCTCGCCGGTGCTATCAGGATGATCGGGGCGCTTCGAAAAAAAACCGACGTCCCTGTTGTTCTCTTCAGTTACTACAATCCCATTTTCGCCTACGGACTGGAGGCTTTCTTTCGGGACGCGCCGGCGGCCGGAGCCGACGGGATGCTCGTGGTTGACCTGCCGCCGGAAGAAGCGGCCGAGATGAACGAGTACCTGCCGGACGGAAACGATTTCGCGCTGATACGGTTGGTCGCTCCGACAACCCCGCCGGAACGGATGCATGCCATCGTGAAGAACGCGTCCGGGTTTATTTATCTGATATCGAAAGCCGGCGTCACCGGCGGCGGCGGCCTCGATCCCGAGGGAATCCGGAAACAGGCGGCGACTCTCCGCGCCGCGTCGGGGTTGCCACTGTGCGTCGGGTTCGGCGTCTCGACGCCCGACGACGCGGCGATGCTCGCGCCCTTCGTCGACGGCGTCGTTATCGGCAGCACTTTTGAAAACATCATAGAGGAATACCGGGACAGCCCGGACCTGGCGGAGCGCCTGGCCGGACAGGTCCGGTCGTTCAAGGCGGCAATGCGGGAAACCGCGGCCATGAATTCTCACAAAACAGGGAGGATGGGCGGATGATAACAGCACTGGTGCTTTTCAAGGCCGAGCAGGGAAGGATTCCCAATCTTGCGAACCAGCTCGGCGCCATCGCCGAGGTGGTTGAAGTGCTTTCCATAACCGGCGAGTACGACCTGATGGCCAAGATCCAGGTTCGTGAATACGAAATGCTTTCCGAGGTGGTGACGGAGAAAATGCAGAACATGGAGGGCGTTCTCGGCACCCGGACGATGATGGCGTTTAAAACATACAAGTTCGCCGCGCTCAACGAAGGAGCCCCCGCGGGATTCATGGCACCCGAAGAAGACGAAGCCCTGCTCGTTGAAAACGGCAAAAAAACCATTACGCCCATCCTGTCGAAACTCACGGAGAATTTCGACCTGGAGCGGAGCGAAATTTATTCCGTCATCGACGCCATCAGCGCGGGGCAACTTTCCGACGTGCAGATCGCCGGGTTCCTGGTGGGACTTCTCAGCAAGGGACCGAGCATTAAGGAAGTCGCCTACATCGCCCAGGCCATGCGGAACAACTGCGTGCCCCTGAAGGTGGCCGTGGAGGGCGATCTCACCGACACCTGCGGGACCGGCGGCGGGCTGACCACGTTCAATGTGAGTTCGGCGAACGCCGTCCTGGCGGCGGCCGCGGGGATTCCCGTCGCCAAGCACGGCAGCCGCTCCATCTCGTCACCCTCGGGAAGCGCCGACGTGCTGGAGGCGCTGGGCGTCGTCATCGACCTGCAGCCGGAACAGGCGGCCCGGCTCATCGAGACCGTCGGGATCAGCTTTATTTACGCCCCGAATTTTCATCCCGTTATGCTCAAGGTCTTCGGCCCGGAAAACCAGCTCGGCGTCAAGACCATTTTTTTCACCATCATTGGGCCCCTGATCAACCCGGCGGGCGCCCGGAACCATACCATCGGCGTGTACCGGCCCGAGCTGGTGAACATGATGGCGGGCGTGGTCGCGGAAATGGATTTCAATCACGTCATCATCGCCCACGGCCTGGACGGTCTTGACGAAATTTCGCTGATCGGCAAGACTTCCATCGCCGAAATCACAAACGGCGCCATTAAATATTATGAGGTTGTCCCCGAGGACTTCGGACTGAAGCGTTGCACCATCAGGGATATAGCCGGGGGATCGCCGGAATTCAACGCCGGGGTCATCAGGGATATCTTTTCGGGCGCGGAAAAGGGCCCCCGAAGGGATTTTCTGCTCCTGAACAACGCCGCCACGCTCTATGTCAGCGGCAAGGCGACCAGCATACGGGAGGGTATCGACCTGTCGCGATCTCTTATCGATTCGGGGGCGGCCATGCGCAAGCTCGACGAGCTGATCGAGGCGTCGAAATCGGTATGATGATGGACACGCAACGACCATCCCTGGCAGCCTCGATACGGCGCAGACAGGCTGAAGGCCTGTTCCCCGTCATCGCGGAAATCAAGGTTCGTTCCGACAAGGAAGGGGACCTGCTGCGCGGGCGCGATCCCGTCGAGCTGGCCCGTTCCATGGCGGCGCTCCCCGTCGCGGGCATCAGCGTCGTCACGGAACCGGAGCATTTCGGCGGTTCGATCGACCTGCTCAGGGCGATCGCGGGAGCCGTCGATCTGCCCGTACTGCATAAGGATTTCGTCATGACGAAACAGCAGGTTGAAGAATCGGCCGACTGCGGCGCCTCGGCCGTCCTGCTCATCGCCGCCATGCTCGATGAATACAGCCTGGCGCAACGTATAGACGAGGCCGCCCGCCGAAAACTGGAAACGCTGGTCGAGGCCCACACGCCGGAAGAACTGAAACTCATCAGGCGGCTGCCGGGAACCCTCCTGGGCATCAATAACAGGAACATCACTATCTTTGAAGTGGATGACGGCGATGTGGGGAGGACAGAAAAACTGTCTCTCAAGGATGGAGATGGCCGTGTCCTGGTGAGTGAAAGCGCCATCGCCGGACCCAATGACGCACGGCGTGCCGGTAAAAGCGGGGCGGACGCGGTTCTCGTGGGAACGGCGGTGCTGCAATCGAGTGACCCGACAGCCTTTTTGAAAAGCATGATAGACGTGGGGTGGCCGCCATGACACGGGTAAAAATATGCGGCATGAGGACCGGCGAGGAAGTGCGGCTCTGCGTCGAGGCGGGTGCTCACGCCCTGGGATTCGTCACCGAGTATCCCGCCGATGTGCCCTGGAACCTTGACAGGGACGAGGCAATGCGGCTCATGGACCTGGTCCCTCCCTTCGTTTACCGGGTTATCGTCGTGGGAGGAGATCCCGATACCGTGCTGTCGCTCGCGGAATACCTGAAACCGCAGGCGGTCCAGCTTCACGGCAATGAGCCCCCCGCCGTGACCCGTGACATCATCGCCGAACTGTCAGTCATGCGCATTCCGGCTATAAAGGCCCTGCGCTTCTCCGTGGAAACGGGACGATGCCTCGGCACGGATCTTGATCCGCTTGAGGCGGGGAAACTGTTCGAATCGGCGGGAGCGGACGCCCTGCTTCTGGACTCGGTCAGCGAGAAACGCGTCGCCGGAACGGGGCACAGCATCGATTGGACCATGGCCCGTACGATCCGCGACGGTCTTCGCATTCCCGTCATTCTCGCCGGAGGTCTTCACGCCGGAAACGTGGCCCGCGCCGTCACGGCTGTCAGGCCTTACGCCGTCGACGTCATAAGCGGCGTGGAAAATCCAAACGGCGACAAGGATCCGCGCAAAGTGCGGGACTTCATCGCGGCCGCTGCTTCCGCCTGAAGCAAGAAACCGGCGCGCATGCCGGTTCCTTCACCGGAACACGCCGCCTCTCAGTGCCCCTCTTTTCCTTTCCCCGTCAGATGTCGTGAATCTTTTCGTTGGCGATGCGCTCATCGACGTTGCGAACGCCGGGCACGGCCCGCACCGCGTCGAGAAGCTTGTCCTTCGATTCAAGAGGGTTTATGAGCCCGGTGAGCATCACGTCGCCTTCGCCCGACACGGAAACCTGAATATTTTTCGGAATAAGAGCCGTTTTTTTAACCACCGCCTCGACCTTCTTTTCCAGGGTGAAACGCTGCATCGTCTCGAGCGCCGTCAGGCTGCACGAATTCACGACTTCCGAGGTGGCGACGGCGGCAATCATGTCCACGGCCGATTCGTACCCCAGCTTGTCCACGTTGACGATGAGATCGTACAATGACAGGTCGTCCCAGCGGATGTTGAAGGCGTATTCCATGAACCCTCGGCGCTCGTTGTCGTTTTTGCGGATCGCCTTCCTGGCCGCGTTCTCGTCGATATTCCATTCCTGCGAGATCCGCTTGATCCGCTCCGGTTCCGACGAGAAGATCCTCACGTGAAGGGCGCACCCGAAGTCCTGCAGCAGAAAGGGCGACCCGTAGCCGATGATGATACCTTCGCCCCGCTGCGCCACGTGGTAGACGACGGCGTCCATGAGTTCCTGGTACCTGTTCGGCCGCAGGTCGAGAAGCCGGCTGAAGAAACCGGGCGCCTTTTCATCGAGGCTTTGCAGGTCCTGCGACGAAAGACCCATGGAAAGGAATTCCTGCTGGAGCCGTTCGTCGTCGTACAGGTCTATCGACAGGCGGTTCGATAATTCCCGCGCGACAGGGTAGGCTTCCGACCCTATGCCGGCGGTGACGGTAATAAGCGACATGGAACACCTCCCTCGTTACGTCCCGGTGTCGGAACGTTCTTCGACCCTTTCCGCCCCGCTCCTCCTGCTGAAAAGCGGGCACAGCGGAGAGGATCCTGGTTCAAATTTTCGGCATGTCGCCGGCCGTGTTTCGTAAATGGCGCAGCCGAACTGCTTCCCGTCAAATTGGAAAAAAGGGCAGCCTTCGAGGGCCCTGCCCGAGGTCGTTGACACGAGACGGTCCCCCTGCCAGCACGCCTGTTCGCGTTCAAGAACACGCAGAATATCCTGCCTGTTTTCCTCCCGCCACCGCTTGACATCCTCGTCGGTGACGTAGGCGTTGAAATCGGCCAGGCAGCACCGCCCGCAACGGAGACATTCGGGAAGTCGACTATCATCCATGACTATTCCTTCCGCGGCTGTTTCGAACGTCCCGGCGGAACATTCAGAACAAATATACTATATATACAGGGAATTACCATGACTTTTCATGGTGCCTGCATCCCCGTCGTTTCCCGGAAAAACCTTTCCGCCGGCAAAAAAACGGGCCATGCCTGTTGACTGTTGAAAAATAATAATTATATGTAGGCAACGGAGGAACGGCACCATGCCCATTTTCGAGTATCAATGCAAACAATGCGGCCACTGTTTTGAACAATTGATGTTTGCGGGGGACAAGGAAAAATATCCACCCTGCCCCGAGTGCGGCAGTGACAACGTAAGCAAACTTATGAGCTGCATCAACGCCCTGGGGGGTGACAAGATAAACTTCTGTTCTTCGGGATCATCCGGCTTTTCCTGAGGCACCTGAGCAGGGCGGCGGTCCGCCGCCCCGGACATAATCCGGAGTTTTTACTCCATACATTCTTAAAACGGTTCGCTCACTGGTCTCGCGGGGCATTCTTCCACGTCAGTTCCGCCAGGTACGGATAATGATCCGACGGGTAAAGACCGTTTTCGTTGTCGCGGAGAACGGTCGCCTCTAAAACGCTGAACTCCGGGGAGTGAAG
>Ga0129302_1002181_pt1 | contig 14130 bp, 15 predicted proteins | sample BlaSprsedimmetaG_FD_94476 | JGI IMG/M metagenome (GOLD analysis project Ga0129302, IMG submission 94476) | Hot spring sediment bacterial and archeal communities from California, USA to study Microbial Dark Matter (Phase II) - Blank Spring... | ecosystem: Environmental > Aquatic > Thermal springs... | reverse complement strand
CTCCACGTGTCTGCGAGTTTTTTTCTAAGGCCGTGTTCTTGTCTTTTGAATTTCGGCTTTTTCTTTTTCAGCTTGAATTTAACGTGTTTGACGATGTTTTTTATTTTTTCAACGTGTTTCGGCTTTTTTTCGGCGGACTTCTTTTTTTCAGCTATTTTGACCGCTTCTTTGACTTCGATTTTTTGTGTTTCGGACGGTTCTTTCGCAACCTGTTTTTCTTCGGCCGCCGGCTTTTCAACCGGCTTTTCTCTTGCGGTCTGGGCTGGAGCTTTTTTTCCTGCTGGTTTTTCAGCCGGCTTTTTCCCGGATTTTTTTGCTGCCGGCGTCTTTGCGGCTTTTTTTGCTGAATCCTTTTTCACAGTCTTCTTCACAGCCTTTTTCTTTGTAGTCTCCGCCATTATTTTATAACACCCTGCCTGATTTTTCTATGATGTATATCCCGTCCTGGAATATTCTGTCGTCGAGGTTTTTTATCTTTGTGGCCTGCTCTATGTTTGCGGCGGTCTGCGACACAAACTCCTTGTTTATGCCGGTTATGGTTACGTCGGCGCCTTTGACGTCGACCTTCACGTTTTCAAGTATCCTGGCGTTTCTAGAGTGATGCTCCCCAAGGAAGTTTTCTATGACCAGCTCGCTTCCCTTGACGTTGACTTTCATCGGGAAGTGGCTGTAGAATATCTTCATCCTGTATTCGAATCCGTTTGTCACACCCTCGAACATGTTTTTGATGTGGGAGCGTATGGTCTTCATTATAGCAAACTGTTTTTTCAGTGGAAGCCTTTTTGAGTGCGCGGTTAGCGTGAGTTTTCCGCCGTCTATGCTGTAGCCTATGAAGTCTTCCGTGAAAGTTCGTGAAACCTCTCCTTTCGCGCCTTTCACGGTTATCTTGTGGCCGTCAACTTTGAGTTCCACGCCTTTCGGGACTTCAAGCGTTACCTCCCCATGGTGTTTGTCTTCTTCACTCATCTCGATTTTAGTATATGTATGCTACAAGCCTTCCCCCGAGGCCGTCCGACACCGCTTTCTTGTGCGTCATCACCCCTTTGGGGGTGGATACTACAAGAATCCCGAAGTCTCTTGACGGGAGGTATCTTTTCTCCCAGTCAGTGAATCCGCTGTTTTTTACGGCGTATCTTGGCTTGATTACCCCGCAGTCGTTGATTGCTTGGTTGAGCTTTACCCTGACAGTGCCCCCCCTGTTTTCTTCCGAAACCTCGAACTCGCCGATATAGTTTTCGTCTTGGAATACTTTCAGGACTTCGACTATTAGTTTTGAGCTCGGGTAGATTACGCATTCGCTTTTTCCTTCGCGCTCGCTGTTTTTCAGGCTTATGATAGCGTCATTTAGGGGATCGTGTCTCATGTTTAGTCTTCACCAAAAAAGATTATCTTTGCGGCTTCTCCTTCCGCCCTCGCCATAGCTCGTTTAGGGAGATGTTGTTTACCTTGATGACCTTATATCTGACTCCGGATATGTCTCCCATCGACCGGCCTTTTCGCCCGCCGATTCCTTCGATTGTGACTTGGTCGTGTTCTTCTATGAAGCTTACCGCCCGGTCTCCAGGGCAGAATGCTGTTGCCTGTCTTCCGTTTTTTATGAGCTGGACTCTAACGCATTTTCTGATTGCGGAGTTCGGCTGTTTCGCCTCTATCCCTACTTTCTCCAAGACTATGCCTCGTCCCTGCGGAGCTCCCTCGAGAGGATCGTGTTTTTCCTTTAGCCCGAGCGTCCGCCTAGCGTAGTCTGCCTTCTGCCAGCGTGCTTTCCTCCTTGTTTTCCCGAGCTTTCGCGCCGCGAATTCTCCTTTGCCCATTGTGTATCAGTTAAATGTTTGTTTAGCCCCCAAAAAATGTCGTCTGGGGAAACGTGATTTTAGATATACGAGGTTTTAATATATATACATATACGTATGGGTTCATACGGTTTGGAGTATGATTTCGGCGATGTTATGGTGTCTTTCGGCTATAATCCTCGCCATCTTGATTTTTACTCCGCCTTCCCCTATCGCCTTGCCCCTGTCTTTTTTAGCCACCTGGATTTTAGCGGATTTTTTTCCGTCTTGCATTGTTAAATCCAGTTTTTTAACCGGGACTGGGTGGAATATGTTTTTCAGGAAATTGGATTCATTGTCGGAGTATTCTACGACAATGATGTTTGACTTCATCGCGTCTTTAACTTTTTTTATCTTAGAGCCGTTTTTTCCTATCGCAAGCCCCATGTCGCCTTCAGCGACTATGAAGCCGATTGCGCCTTCGCCGTGGACGCAGTCTTTTACGCGCGCTCCAGTGGTCTTTTCGAATAGTTTTATCAGCTGTAGGTCGTCTGCAGATATTTTTATCCGGCTCACTTCAAGCCCTCAAGAATGCTTGATTCTCCCGCGTTTATAACCGCAAGCACGCTCACACCGTGGGGTCTTGCGCATATGCCCCCCAAATCCTGGTTGTTTTCCCCTGAATGCAGGAATGGCGTCTTGTTGAGGGCGCACAGGTATTTCAGCCTGTCGTTCATCGGGCTTGGACAGTTCGCAGACGTTATCACGAGGAGGGGGCTGTCGAAGTATAGTTTTTCGACTGTCTCCTTGTATCCGTAGACTATTTTTCCCGTATTGACGGTTGACGCTAGTTTTTCCCTTAAGTCTTTCATTTATCCAACACCATTGATTATTTTTTTGACACGTCGGTCTTCCTCGCCTTCTTTCCTATTCCGCCGGCCTTCATCTGAAGTTCCACGGTGCCTGTTCCGGCTGGAACCGGCTGGCCGATTATGATGTTTTCGGCGACGCCCTTGAGCGGGTCTATTTCCCCGTATAACGCGGAGTTTAGTATGTGTTTTTCAGTCTCCTCGAATGCGGCTCTTGCAAGCACAGACCCCTTGCTTCCGGATATTCCCTGCCTTCCGACAGCCTGAATGTCTCCGGTTATGGTCATCCGGTCTGCGACCACCATAAGGTGCCGTATGTCGACTTCGATTCCCTGGTCTTCCAATACTTTTTCTATCTCGAGTATTATCGCGTTTCTCGCCGCCTCGACTCCTAGTGTTTCAAGTATTTGGACTAGGTCGTTTGTCGTAGTCCGCTTGGTGTCGACGCCCTCTATCTTCATGATGCCCTTGAGGTTTGAAGAGTTGACGTAGATTACGTATTCCTCGTCTTTTTTCCTGATGAATGATCTTTTGATTCCCTTGACTCCGCCGAGCTTTTTCTTCAATATTTTTTTCCTGAGCTTTAGGGCTTCGGCCGGGCTTTCGCACTCGAACGTGAATAGGTTTGCGCGCCTTTTGCATTCCGGGAATGATTCGAAGAATTCCGCCGCCGCCTCGTTGGTGGTCCTCATCTTGAAGGAGTTTTCGTCGTTTCCGCCCTCAAAGTCCGCGACGTTTTCTACCGCCACTTCACTGAGCCTTTCCGCAATTATACTCGCGTCTTTTTTGGTCTGACGGTGTTTCTCGTCCAAGTAGATGATTGTCAGCGGGTTTTTCGGCGTCTTTCTCGCGTCTATGATTTCGATGATGCGCGGAAGACCGAGTGGTACGCTGACTTCGACGACTCCAGCGTAGTGGAATGTTCTGAGCGTCATCTGCGTTCCGGGCTCTCCGATTGACTGGGCTGCTACTGTCCCGACCGCTTCTCCGGGAGTTATCCTGGATTGATGGTATACTTCAAGGTATTTTTCCTTGTCTTTGCCCTTGAGTTTTTCAAGACGCTCCTGAACGCCGAGCGGTATTTCGTATCCTGCATCCATTTTTATGCCGCCTCCTTCATGAACGGTTCAATGTATCCTGACTTGGCGGGATCCACCCCGTCTTCGCCGTATGTGAATTGGACTATTACTCCGCCGTCTCCCCTGACAGTGCAGTCGTCGTGTACTATAAGGTCTTGGAGGGCGTTGATTAGCCTTCGCTGCATGTATCCGCTTCTTCCGGTCCTGATGGCCGTGTCGACGAGTCCTTCTCTTCCCCCCATGCTGTGGAAGAAGAATTCCGTCGGTCTGAGGCCTCGCTTGAAGTTGCTTCTGACGAATCCTTCGGCCGCGGCTGAAACGTCGTTTTTCTTGAAGTGGCTTAGAGTCCTCTTCTGGTATCCTCTCTTTATGCGGGCTCCACGCACCGCCTGCTGTCCAACGCATCCGGCCATCTGCGTCAGGTTCAAAAGGCTTCCGCGGGCTCCCGACCTTGCCATGACCACCGCGCTGTTTCCGACTCCAACATATTTTTCCGCGATGCGTCCGGCCTCGCTTCTTGAGCGTCCGAGCTCCATCATGATGTAGTCTTCAAGCGACTCGTCGATTGACTGTCCGGGTATTATCTTTAGGTCGCCCCTCTCGTAGGAGTTGATTAGTTCGTTGACCCTCTCTTCCACTCCGACAAGCATCTGCCTCAACTCTTTTTTCGCGTTGGATGGAACGTCCTGGTCGTCGATTCCGACTGTGAACCCGAATTTCATGAGGGCTTTGATTGAGAGTCTCGTGACCTCGTCGATGTATTGTTTCGCCCTTTCCGAACCGTATTTCATGTGGATTTCGTTTAATAGTGTTCCGCCCACTCCGTGCGCGTCGATTATCCCATCCTTAAGCTGTCCGTTCTTGATTGTGACACGCCTTTCGAACGGGTCGTCTTCCCCGGCTTTTGGTTCTGGCGCGTTCTTCCCCATCCTGTTGCTGTAGTTTATGTTCAAGTCTTCCGGCAAAAGGAGCGAGAATATTTCTTTTCCTGTGAAAGTCGCCTTCCCCTTCGGAAGCCTGACTATTTCAGCAGTCAGGTTTAATGCTTCCGCTCTTGTCAGCTTCACGCTCTTGCGGGTAAGCAGGTACATTCCGGTCACATGGTCGTGCCGGCCCCCGATAACAGGCTTGCCGAATCTTGGGGAGATTATGTTATGAGATACTTTCATTAGTATCTCGGCCTCCGCCATAGCCTCCTTGCTTTGGGGGGCGTGGAGGTTCATCTCGTCGCCGTCGAAGTCCGCGTTGTATGGCGCACAGACTGCAGTGTTTATCCTGAACGTGTTGTATGGAAGAACCTTGACCTTGTGGCCCATCATGGACTGGCGGTGTAGGCTCGGCTGCCTGTTGAAGAGCACTATGTCTCCGTCCTCGAGGCTTCGCTCGATTATGTCGCCGGGCTTTAGTGTTTCAGCGAGGACTTCCTTGGTTTCTTCGATTATTCTTTTCCTGCGTCCTTCAGAGAATATTGCGTGCGCTCCTGGATGAGTTTCCGGACCGTTTAGGACGAGCTGTTTCATCCGGTCGATGTTCCATTCCGCAACTTCCTCGGGTACTGTCAGCTCCATTGCAACGTAGTAGGGTACTCCGACTTCGTCGATTGAGAGTTTCGCGTCGGGGCATATGACTGTACGCGCCGAAAAGTTGACTCTTTTTCCCGACAGATTGTTTCTGAATCGGCCTTCCTTGCTCTTAAGCCTTTGGGCGATGGTCTTGAGCGGCCTTCCTGAACGGTGTCTTGCCGGCGGTATTCCGGTTATCCCGTTGTCGAAGTAGGTTGCGACGTGGTATTGCAAAAGGTCCCACAAGTCTTCGATTATTAGCTGCGGTGCGCCGGAGTTTATGTTTTCCTCAAGGCGCTGGTTGATCCTCAGGATGTCGACCAGCTTGTGCGTCAGGTCGTCTTCGCTTCGGTCTGATGATTCGAGCGTGATTGACGGTCTTGCGGTTATCGGAAGTACCGGTATGGTGTCGAGTATCAGGTCTTCCGGCCGTAGTTTCAGCCCGAGGTATTGGAGGTCTTCCTCCGGGATTTTTTCGAATCTTTCCCTGACGTCTGTGACGAGAAGGTTGTTTTCGCCCTCATAGTAGGAGTATGGCCTCACGAACTTTATCTTAACCTGTTTCGCATGGCAGTGGGGACACTCCTTCTCGTAGTGCGAGACTTTTCTTGACTGCTTCCACCCGGCCTCAAAAGTCTTCTCGTTGAATCCCTGTTGTGAGAGCTCGTTGGCCTGCTTTTCTGAAAGCATTATTCTCCCGCAAGAGCGGCATGTGGAACGCAGGAGGTTGTATACTTCCTTCGCGTATCCCACGTGGATTACGGGTCTTGTAAGCTGGACGTGTCCGAAATGCCCCTGGCATTCTCCAAGACGGCCTCCGCAGCTTTTGCAGCGGATTCCCGGGTCTATGACCCCCAGGCGCGGGTCCATGAGTCCGCCTTCGACAGGGTATCCGTCCTCGTCGTAGGTCTTTGATGTGTAGATTCTTGCGGCGCTCATCTTCCGAATCATCTTGCTGTTCAAAAGCCCGAATTCGATGCTGCTGATTTTTTTTCTGACAATCATTTTCACGTCCCCCTTACGCCTTGTCCGACAGCCTGAGTTTCGGCTGTATGCACATTCCCTGAAGCTCGTTCAAAAGGAGCTTGAATGCGTACGCCATCTCTACAGGATATGTCTCAACGTCGCCACAAAGCGGGCAGTATACTTGTCTTCTCTCCATGTCGTTTACCGCGACCATCCCGCATTTGCTGCAGACTGGCACGATAACCTTGTCAGACTCGTCGAGGAGCCTGTCTTTGAGCATCATTGAGGCGCCGTGCGCTATCAGGCAGTCTCTCTCCATTTCACCGAACCTGAGTCCTCCTTCGCGCGCCCGTCCTTCTGTAGGCTGGCGTGTGAGCATTTGGACTGGCCCCCTGGATCTTGCGTGGACTTTGTTTGCGACCATGTGGTGGAGTTTTTGGTAGTAGATTACTCCGATGAAGATGTCGGCATCGATTTTCTGTCCGGTCGTGCCGTGGTATAACGTTTCTTTTCCAGTGTTTTGGAAGCCGTATTTTTCGAGTGTCCCCCTTAAGTCTTCCTCGTCGTCGTTTTCGAATGCCGTGGAGTTGATGTATCGTCCGTCCATAGACCCCGCTTTTCCACCCACCATTTCAAGTACGTGTCCGACTGTCATACGGGAGGGGATTGCGTGCGGGTTCATTATCAAGTCCGGAACCACTCCGTCTTTTGTGAACGGCATGTCGTGTTGCGATACTATCAAGCCGACAACTCCCTTTTGCCCGTGCCTGGACGCGAATTTGTCGCCGAGCTCCGGGATTCTTTCGCTACGCATGCGGACTTTGGCGAGCTTGTTTTTTTCGAGTGTTTCGGAAAGTATTACCGAGTCGACTATCCCGGACTCCATGTGGCGGACTGTCGTCGAGGTTTCCCTTCTTTTTTCCTCGACTATTCCGTAGGGTCCGATTTCCTCAAGGAATCTTGGAGGTGAAGTTTTCCCTATTAAGACTTCGGATGAGCCGACGTCTGATTCCGGAAAGATGAGTCCGTCCTCGTCGAGCTTTGAATAGGTTTCCTCCTGCTGAGCGCCTTCCGTGTCGAGAGGGGGTATTTCGAACCGGTCCCTCTGTCCGCTCGGATAATCCCTCTCTTGAGAGGTGTATGTTCTGAAAAATACTGACCGTCCGAGCCCGCGTTCTATGCTTGAGCGGTTGAGTATGACCGCGTCCTCCATGTTGAATCCTTCATAGCTCATGACGGCGACAACATAGTTTTGTCCGGCGGGCCTTCGCTCATACTGCATTGCAGCCAGTATGTCGCTTGAAACAATCGGCTTCTGGGGGTAGTATAAAAGGTTTGAGCGTGAGTCGAACCTCATGGCATAGTTGCTTGCGTAGAATCCGAGGCTTTGCTTGGACATTGCCGCCGCCATCGTGATTCTTGGGGAGCTGTTGTGCTCAGGATAAGGTGCTGCTCCGGCCGCCACCCCTAAAATGACTGAGGGGGATATTTCAAGGTGCGTGTGTTCGGGCTCGAGCTTGTATTCGCGGACTGCGATGTAGAGGTTTTCCTCTTCTTCCGCGTCAACGTATTCGATTATTCCCCGGTTTATCAGGTCGCTCCAAGTGAGTTTGCCGTTTCGGAATTCTTCAATCACTTCTTTTGTCAGAAGTGGCTTGCCGTCTTTCACGATGACGAGGGGCCTTACAGCCCGCCCCTTGTCAGTGTATATCTGGATTTCGTTGTTTTCCTCGTTGAAGCTGATTGAGGCTGAATAGTCTAGCTCTCCCTTGCGCCTTAACTGCCTTAGTTTTTCGGTTAGGAGCTGCGGTTTTGAGTGCTCTCCGATAAGCCTTCCGTTCAAGTATACGAGAGTGTTCATTTTACTCCGAAGTCTTTCAAATACTTCTCGATTGCCGAGTCTTCCGTGTCTTTTGATACTCTTGCTGATGCGGCGAGGTTTTTCACAAGACCGCAGTTCTGGCCTTCGGGGGTTTCGTTGGGACAAACCCTGCCCCAGTGTGTCGCATGAAGGTCTCGCGCCTCGAAGTGAGGGTGGTTTCTTGATAGAAGCGATGAAACGCGCCTCTGGTGCGCTATGATTGACAGGTAGTTCGTCCGGTCTAACACCTGGCTTACCCCGCTTCTGCCACCAGTCCAGTTTCCTGTGGCAAGCGCGTATGAAATGCTTTCCGAAAGGTTGTTGCTTCGGACCGCTGTTTTGACGTTTACAATCCTGTGTCTCGCATTCTGTTTTTCAAGCTGGTATTTTATGTCTCTTGTAATCTTGTTGAAGCTTACGCGGAACAGTTCCTGCATTAGGTCTCCGGCTAACCTTAGCCTCTTGTTGGAGTAGTGGTCTTTGTCGTCTTCCGTCCTTATCCCAAGGTCGAGCTCTAATACTTTTCTCGCCATGACTCCGAGGTATATCGCCTTAGCCCTCCTGTCTTTTTCGGAGTTTCCGATGTGGGGGAGGAGGAAGTTGTTTATAACCTGGTTTGCCCGGGTCGCCTGGTATTGTTTTGCGTGGCCGGCGCCCGCACGCCTTCCAAGATAGTCGAACGCTTCTTTCTCGTCCATCGGCTTGAAGCTCAAATTTTCCTCTATCTCAACCCTCATGTCGGGGTTTGGGAAGAGTCCGACGATTTCCTGGTCGCTTAGGCCTAGAGCCTTCATTAAAAGCACGAGGGGTATCCTTTTGGGGATTCCGGGGAATGCCGCGAAAAGCGTTCCCGCCTTGCGTGTTTCTCTTTTTTCAACAGTCACGCGGGAGCGGAATCCTTGCCTTACGGAGAATACTTTGGCGAGGATTATGTCTTTGCCAGTCACGTTTTCAGTGGTCGTGACGATTCGATTTGGAGCGAGGTCTTCTACTATTACGAGTGTTCTTTCGGTTCCGTTGATTATGAAGTATCCGCCGGGGTCTGTCGCGTCTTCGCCGGCCTCCATCAACTCTTCCTCGCTCATCCCGTGGAGGAGGCATCTGCCGGACTTCACCATTATCGGAAGGTATCCTATCTCGACTTCCACCGGCTCCCCGCATTCTATGAATTCGAGCGTGAGTGGTGCCGCGTAGGTCAGGTTTCTAAGCCTGCATTCGAACGGAGCTCTTGATTCCACACCCTGCCCGGACTCGTTGACCTGCGGCGAGCCGACGGTTATTTTTGAGAGCGCGAGAGTGTAGTCGGGTATGTCGACCTCAATATCCTTTTTTTCGTCTATGACTTCCTGCAGTCCTTTTTCTATCAGCCAGTCGAATGATTCGAGCTGGAAGTCGGTTAATGAATTCCTGTCAACGTATTCGTTTAGTCGTAGTAGTCCGAACAAGTTTATTCACCCTTCAATAACAACGCGATAATAGTATGACTTCCCGGTGACCGGGTTGTTTCTCGTTATCTTGATTATGTCTCCCGGCTTCGCCTTCATCTCCTCTATTGCCGGGTCCTTTTCCTTTATCTGCGGCATGAGTTCGCGTGTGACACCGTATTTTTTTAGGACTGCTTCCGCGCCTTCTGGCGTGAGAATCTCGTGTTTAGGAATCAAGTCGTGTTCAAGCAATTTTATCAAAACCTCCATAACGCCCCCAAGATTGTAGAAAAAAATAGCAAGGGTTCAAATTACTAAGACGTGCTCCTTTATAAATGAGAGTGGATTAGTGTTTTTGAACCGTTATGCGGTTATTTTTCGTATTCTTTGGCGAGGACGTCGGTTATAGTGATTATCCCCTCGATACGTCCGTTTTTAGTTACTGGGAATCCTCCGAAACCGGTTTTGCCGATTAGTTCGACTACTTCGCCCAAATCCTGGTTTTGCCGGACTGTCTTGACGTCTTTTTGCATGATGGTTTCAACGCGCGTGGAAAGGTTTTCTTCGGCGTCCACAGCCTTGAAGTTTCCGGCCTTAAGGTATTTCAGCATGTCGATGACGGTCACAATCCCCTCAAGCTCATCTTCGCGGATTACTGGAAGCCTCCTAATCCTGTTTCTCACCATCATCTTGGCGACGTCTGAAAGCATCATTCCCGGGCTTGAATTGTATTTCGGGGGCTTCATGACCTCCCATACTTTTACGTTGAAGTCGCGCGGGTGGGGCAGTACGTCCCGTTCAGTCACAAGTCCTATGACCTTGAGGCTGTCTTCGTCTTCGACTATGGGTATGCAGGAACGGTGTTTTTTCACCATTATGTCCACCGCGTCCTCGACATTCCTTGTCTTGTCGAGGTATTGTATTTCCTCCATTATTTTGGATACCGGACAGTTTATTGCGGACAGGAAGTTTCCGCCGTAATCTTTTCCGATGATATTGTATTTTTCCCCGCCTCCGAGGAAGTCGAGTATGTCTACTGCCGCTATTATGCCTTCAAGCCTTCCTGTGCCGGCGTCTGTGACGGGCAGTCTTCGCACGTCGGTTTCAAGCATCTTTATCGCAGCCTCCCGAAGCGGGGTTGTGTGGTGGACGCTTATCACGTCTTTCGACATTACTTCCACTATCGTCCCTGTTTTTTCAGGTATCTTGCTTTTGAATTCTTTCGGTCCGCGGTCCCGCCCGCCTTTTATGTCCGAGTATCGGGGTATGTTAAGTTTCATTTTATTTTTTTTAAAAGAATTGGTGTTGCCGGATGGTTTACGCTTTCTTGTGGACTATCCTGCAAAGGTCTTTCGTCGTCTTTGCTATGTCGTCGGCCTGGAAGACGTTGCGTCCTATTGATATTCCGCGCGCCCCGCACTCCATCGCGTCCTCGACCATCTGGAGCAGTTCATCGTATGTTTCTATTTTCGGGCCTCCCGCGATGACTACTGGCGCCGGACACCCTTCAATGACTTCACTGAACGACTCCTTGTCGCCGGTGTAGAGCGTCTTTATTATGTCCGCTCCGAGTTCCGCGCCAAGCCTTGCAACGTGTTTGACGTATTTTGCGTCCGTCGGCTTTTTTATTTCTTTTCCTCGGGGATACATCATTGCAAGCAGTGGGATTCCGTAGTAGTTGCATTCTTCAACCACCATGCCGAGGTCTGCGAGCATCTGCGAGTCCTGTTCTGAACCTACGTTGACGTGTATGCTCACGGCGTCGGCGCCTATTCGGACTGCTTCCGCGACAGTCCCTATGAGCACTTTGCTGTTTGGTGTGGGTGAGAGGCTTGTGCTTCCCGAAAGGTGTACGATTAGTCCGATGTCTGTGCCGTATCCACGGTGCCCGTATTGTACCATGCCCTTGTGCATGACTACCGCGTTCGCCCCGCCTTCCGCAACCTTGTTGACGGATTCCGCGAGCTTTTCAAGGCCTTTGATTGGCCCGTCTGTTACGCCATGGTCCATTGGGACTATTACCGTGTTCCCGCTTTTGCGGTCTCTTATCCGCTCAAGTCGTATTTGTTTGCCTATCATGTATGCACCCATTTAATATTGGATTTCGGGAATATTTAATGTAATCCTAGTGTTAAAAATGCTTGGCTTGGACGAGGTTTTCAGGGGGCGTGGCGCTCAGCTGCGTGTCGCCGAGTATATGGCGGGGAAGGGTATCGGCGTTGATGATTCTGGCAGTCTGGTTTGCGCTGGCGTTGAGTTGAAGCATAATTCTTTGGCGAAAGTGCTTTCTGTGGACAGGCGTGTCGTGAATTCGACGATAGAGACGATTTTGGGTGATGAGAGGCTTTCCAAGATATTTAAGAGTCTTGATTCTACGGTTTATTTGAGGGATACTGCCCCGCTTTTGGGTTTTGGGGTCTTTGAGGTGGTGCCGTCTGATGCGGCCGCCAAGGGGATTGTTGCCGGAGTTACTAAGGTGCTGATTGAGGAGGGGTTGGGTATCCGACAGCTTGTCGCCGACGATCCGATGTTCGACAATCCCGAGTTGACGGTGGTGACGGACAAGCCGATTGACAAGAAACTGTTGGACAGGCTTTTGAGGGTTGAGGGCGTGAAAGAAATTGTTGTGTTGAATTGATTTGTTGAGTGTTTGCCGGAATTTTTTTGGAGTTTCTGTTTCAGATTGTCTTCAAAAAGTTGAGGAGTTCTCCCACCACTTTTTCTTTCGTAGTCTTGTGGACGAGGTGCCCTCGCTTGTCTCCTTTGAGTATGTCTCCAAACCTTGCGGAGACTCCGCCGGTGTCTTCGATTATGAAGACGTGTTTTTTGTTGTTGAGTGCGAGCGCGATTTCGCTGAGTGTTCCGGTCGAACCGTGCATTGTGACTATCGCGTCAGCTGATGCTGCGACCAGAGTGTTTCTCGCGAATCCGAGTGTTGTGGGTAATGCTATGTCGACGTATGGGTTCGCCTCCTTTTTTTCTCCTGACGGCAGTAGTCCTACAGTTATCCCGTCTTTTGATTTGGCGCCCCGGCATACCGCTTCCATGACTCCTCCTCGGCCCCCGCATACTACGACCACGTCGTTTTCCGCGAGTGTAGCCCCGATAAGTTCAGCGAGCTCTTCCACGTCTTTTGGGATTTCTCCGTCGGACCCGCATACCGCAATCGTTTTTTTCACCGAAGGCTCCACCCCACTTTGTTGAAGAAGCTTGTGAGTGATTCGTCCGATTGTTTTAGGTTGTCGCGGAATTGCGTGACGCCAAGGCAAATGCTTTGCATGCCTTCGGGTATCTTGTCTCCCGCGTACACGTCTTTGACTTCAACTTGAAAGACGTCGAAGAGGCGTTCTATCAATTTTGATATGAATTCCGCGTCCGCTGAGGCTGGCGTGAGGATTGAGTAGTCGCGGGCTGACACCCCGTATTTTTCGCGCCTGTATTCTTTTGTCTCGCTTCTGCTTGTGAGCCGTATATTTGAGAGCTTTAGCTTGCGTTCGACTCCGCCGTCGGCGATCACCAGGTTTTCCGGCTCAACTTCCTTCACTTCGCCGTAGTGCATTACTCCCGAGTATATGTGTTTCACACAGACTTTTTTGCCGACGAGCGCGTTGAGTTTTTTGAGCTCGTATACGAGGGCGTTGATTGCCTTGTCGCTTCGGCCCATCGCTGATTCCGTGTCGCCGAAGTGTTTGGCGGACGCCGTCATCACGTTGATGAACGCTTTCTCGTCTTTTTCTTTCACGGTTTCCGCGAGTTCTTTCGCGCTTTTCAGAAATTCCGCGTGGATTTTCGGGATTTCCGGATTGCTCATCTGTATTTCCGCGTATAGTGACGGGTCTTGCCCGACGATTCGTCCTATCATGTCGAGCATGAGGTCGTAGATCGGGCTTGAGAATTTGCGGGATTCTTTCACGTTGAAGCCGAGTTCCCGGAATGTTTTGCCAAGGCTTATGTAGGTGTAGTGTGTGAGTCCTTGCACGATTGCCATGGCATGGTCATGCTCTTTAGGGGTTGATTCCACAATCTTGGCTTTGTTGTCTTCCAATATTTTTTTCAGCCAGTCAAACCATCTCCCTTTTTCAGTTGGCGTGAGAACGAAGACTTGTCCTTCGACGCCCCCAACGCGCGGTCCGAACACCGGGTGGCATCCGACGACTTCGACTCCGTTTTGGGAATGCTTTTTCATGAGTTCGACCGGCTCTTGTTTGACGGACGTCAAATCCATGAGGAGTGCGCCCGGCTTCACGTGCGGTGCGACTTCTTTGATGACTTCGTTTGTGAATCGAATTGGGACTGTGACGACCACTACATCCGCGTTCTCGCAGGCTTTGACATTGTCTTTCAGGTAAGTTACTCCAAACTCTTCTGCTACTGCTTTCCCCTTCTTTTCTGTCGGGCCTGCGATTGTGACGCTACAGCCGTTAGCCTTGAAGAAGCGGGTGAAAACCCGCCCCATACCGCCGTAACCGCCTATGAGAGTTAGATTGATCTTGTCCATATCCCGGTTGGAAAGTCTATTAAATTTACTATAATATATAGAATTAGGGGCGGATTATTGTTTGCGCGTCCAATTCTTCGAGTGTTTTGACGATTAGGG
>Ga0129302_1002177_pt1 | contig 14142 bp, 11 predicted proteins | sample BlaSprsedimmetaG_FD_94476 | JGI IMG/M metagenome (GOLD analysis project Ga0129302, IMG submission 94476) | Hot spring sediment bacterial and archeal communities from California, USA to study Microbial Dark Matter (Phase II) - Blank Spring... | ecosystem: Environmental > Aquatic > Thermal springs... | reverse complement strand
GCGCGCGGATGCGCGGGTCGAGCCAGCCCAGCATGATGTCAGAAACCAGATTTAGTCCCATGACCAGCACGGCATAGACGAGCACCGCGCCGTTGATCATGGTGTAGTCGCGGTTGAAGGCGGACTCGACAAATTCCCGTCCCAGACCGGGCACAAGGAATATGGTTTCCACCACAAACGAACCGGTTAACAGTCCTGCCGTGGCGGGTCCCAGAAAGGCGACCACAGGCTGGATGCCGGCGCGCAGCCCGTGCCGCAACACCACCCGCGCCTCGCGCAGCCCCTTGGCGCGGGCGGTGCGGATAAAATCCTGTGCGAGCGCCTCAAGCATGCCGCCCCGGGTCATGCGCGCAATGTACGCGGCGTAGCCCGCGCCCAGCGTGATGGAAGGCAGAATCTTGTGCGCAGGCGTTGTCCAACCCGCCACTGGCAGCCAGTTTGTCCACAAGGCAAAAATCAACGCCAGCAGCGGCCCGAGCACAAAGGCGGGTACGCATATCCCGATCATGGCTATGGTCATGGCGCCGTGGTCAAGCAGGGAATTGGGTTTGAGCGCCGCGAGTATGCCCGCGCCCAGCCCCACGGCCAGCGCGAAGAGCAACCCATACGCGCCCAATTCGAGCGACACGGGAAGGCGCAATAAAATCCATTCGCCCACCGTTCGCGACGGTTTGCAAAAGGACGGGCCGAAATCCAGTCGCGCCACGCCGAAAAGATATTCCGCATATTGACGATACAAGGGCTGGTCCATACGGTAATGGGCTTCGAGGTTGCGCAACGCTTCCGCAGAAACCTCTTTCTCCGCGTCGAAGGGGCCGCCGGGAGCAAGCCGCACAAGGAAAAAGGTAATGGTGATGATCATGAACAGGACGGGCGCAAATTCGCCGAACCGCTTTAATACAAATATGCCCATGAATTATGACGCTCCTTCGATATAAAAATCCTTCCAGCGCATATAGCCGAGCACATTCGGGACAAGCCCCTTCACTTCCGGCGCTTTCAGGAATTTCCACGTGTAAAAGTAAATGGGGATAATCGGCGCTTCGTCCAGCAAAACGGCCTCGGCCTGTTGCAGCAGTTTGAGTCGTCTGGCTTCATCCGCTTCGTTGTAGGCGGCTTTGATGAGCGCGTCAAACTCTCGTGACGACCAGCCCGTTCGGTTATTGCCCAGCCCCGTCTGAAAACATTCCAGAAAGTTGATCGGGTCGGCCACATCGCCTATCCACGCCGAGCGGGCGACGGTGTAATTCAGATTGTTCATGGACGACAAATACACCTTCCAGTCCTGGTTAAGCAGCCGCGCGTCCACGTTCAGGTATTCGCGCCACATGCGCTGGATCGCTTCGGCAATGATGCGATGCGCCTCGCTGGTGTTGTAGAGGATTTCCACAGGCGGCAATCCTTTCCCATCCGGATACCCCGCTTCGGCAAGCAGTTTCCGCGCTCCGGCGACATCGAACTCCACCCGGTAGTCAGGTTCATACCCCGCGACGGGCGGGGTGAAATGCGCCGCCGGTTGTTCGCCGCCGGTAAGCACGTTGTCCGTCAGTTCCCGCCGATCCACCGCCATCGCAAACGCCTTGCGCACGAGCGGGTTGTCGAAGGGCGGGCGGGTTACGTTCAGCCGGTAAAAATAGGCGCCGTAATAGGGATGCAGGTTTAACACCTCGGGATGCTCGCGCCGGTACACCTCGACGCGGTGCAGCGGAATAGTCGAGGTGATATGCAGCATTTTGGCGCGGAAACTGCGTTCTTCAGTTTGCAGATTGTCAATGGGATGAAAGTCAATGCCGTCAAGACGCACCGCGTCGGCGTCCCAATAATATGCGTTGTGGCGGACGCGGAGTACCTCATTGGGCCGCCAGTCCGTCAATGTGAAAGGGCCATTCCCGACCAAGTTGCCGGGGCGCGTCCATTGCGTGCCGCGCTCGTCCATCCTGCCGTGCTTCTCAATGGTGGTCCGATGCACCGGAAACCATGCGTAGTGGTTGTGTATGGTCAGGAAATAGGGCGCGGGGTGTTCGAGTGTCGCCTCGAGGGTGAAATCATCCAACACGCGAACACCCACGGCGCTAAAATCGGTGATTGCGCCTTCGTTAAACGGACGGGCGTTCTTCAGGCAATACAGCAGGTAGGCGTATTCCGAGCCGAGCGCGGGCGAGAGGATGCGCCGCCAGCCGTAAGCGAAATCATGCGCCGTTACCGGATCGCCGTTCGACCAGCGGGCGTTTTTCCGCAGATGAAAGGTGTAAGTCAGTTTGTCTTCGGAAACGTCCCAAGACAATGCCACGGCGGGGACAGGCTCCAGCGTGGCCGGATCGCAATCGGTCAAGCCCTCGAACAGGGCGCTCAACACGCGATGTTCGGTAACGCCGGACACCACATGCGGGTCAAGTTCCTGCACCTCGGCGCCGTTGCCAACCTGCAATACATTCGCCGACCCCGGGCTCCCGGAGGTACAACCGAAAAAGCAAAGAACAATTGCAGAAAATAAAAAACTTGTCATGCGCAAAACACACATAAATCACATCCTTGCTTCATATATCCACTACCGGCATTATAGCCGCAGCGCGCGAAAATAACAACGTATCCCCAATCCTTTATATGGCCCCAACGCGGGTGGCGCCCGCAATCCAGAGGAATATTTTCTGCGCACGTTGTTCACGCTTCAGGGTGCAGCAGCAGTACGCAAGCCCTGAGTCATATACGTGATGCCGCACGCTGAAGCGCGAACAACACACCCCACTTCTTGTTTTCGCGCATAGGAGATGACCGATGAGTTACTATAAGACAAACAGGAATTTTTCACAGCGAAACAAAGCGTGTTAAACTACGGGAAAACACAGGAGAGCGAGTATGAACCGACGTGATTTCCTGAAAGCGGCGGCGGCAACGGCCTTTATGGCAACTGTAAAGCCTGCCTTTGCGGACAATGGCAAAAAATTGAATTTTGTTTTCATCCTGATTGATGACTTGGGCTGGCGCGACTTGGGGTGTTATGGCAGCGCCTTTTACGAGACGCCGAACCTTGACCGGCTCGCGCGCGAGGGCATGCGATTTACCGACGCCTACGCCGCCTGTCCGGTGTGCAGTCCGACGCGGGTCAGCATCATGACCGGCAAATATCCGGCACGGCTGGCCACCACCGACTGGTTCGGCGCGCCCCAGCCCGAGAATGCGCATAAGCATCCTACAGGCAAGAACAAATTGCTGCCCGCGCCTTATGAAGACAAAATGCCACTGGAAGAGATCACCCTGGCGGAAGCATTTAAGGATTCGGGTTATCGCACCTTTTTCGCGGGCAAGTGGCACATGGGCGGCGAGGGATATTATCCGGAAGATCAGGGGTTCAATATCAACAAGGGCGGCTTTGACAAAGGAAGTCCGCCATCCTATTTCTCGCCTTACAAGAATCCGAAACTTTCCGACGGCCCGGACGGCGAACACCTGCCGGAACGGTTGTCTCAGGAATGCGTGCGTTTTATGGAAGCAGAGAAGGAAAATCCTTTTTTGCTTTATCTTTCCATGTATTCCGTGCATACGCCGCTTCGGGGACGCGAGGATTTGATAAAGAAATATGAAGCAAAAGCAGAACAAATGAAACAGGAAGGCCCTGAGTTTCTGCCGGAGGGAAAATTCCAGGCGCGACAGATTCAGAACCACGCGGTCTATGCCGCCATGGTGGAGGCCATGGACCAGGCGGTCGGCAATGTGCTTGACGGGTTGGACAGACTGGGACTTGCAGATAATACAGCCGTGTTTTTCATGTCGGACAACGGCGGCCTTTCAACGCGCGAAGGTTCGCCCACCAGCAACGTGCCCCTGCGCGCCGGTAAAGGCTGGTTGTATGAAGGCGGCATTCGTGAACCCATGATAGTCAAGTGGCCGGGCGTTACGGAACCCGGCAGCGAATGCGACCACCCGGTTACCAGCACCGACTTTTACCCCACTATGCTGGAAATGGCCGGCGCGCCCGCCAGGCCGAAACAGCACTGCGACGGCATGAGTTTTGTGCCGTTGTTGAAAGGCGGAACCCTTCCGCCGGGCAGGCCTCTTTTCTGGCATTATCCCCATTATGGAAATCAAGGGGCGTTTCCCGGAGCCGCAGTGCGACTGGACAACTACAAATTGATTGAATTTTTTGAAGACAAACACGTGGAACTCTATGATCTCGAGCGGGACATTGGCGAACAAGAGAATCTGACGGAAAAATTGCCGGAGAAAACGGCGCAACTCCGAGATTTGCTTCATGCATGGCAGCAGGAAGTCGGCGCCCGTTTCCCCACGCCCAATCCGAATGCTGCGCTCTGAACGCCGTCACAAAAGTTAACCGCTGGATTCACCTTCAAAAAACTGCTATCCTATGTGCCGGGCTTGCGAAAGGAATGATGTTATGCCGTCATCGAATCCGGCGACAAAAAGAGTAAAGCAATCACTGTTGGGAGACGCCCCTTCCTTTCTTGTGAGTTCCAGATTCCTGCGCACACGGTTGCTGGTATATTCCGCGGCGCGTTTCGGCGTTGCCGCGGCCATTGTGGCGGGCGCGTGGTTTGCGCCCCATGTGGTGGGTATCGAACAATTGCCCGTTCGGGGGTTGCATATTCTTGCGGCCTTGTTGACGCTGGTAAATCTCGTCGTTTTCGGCACGCTTTACTGGGGCGCGTGGGACCGCAAAGATTCATACCTGCATTTGATGGCGGTTATGCACATTACCGTCGGACTTGATTTCGTGTTTCTCACGGTGGCGTTATGGCTGGTAGGCGGCGCGGCGTCGCCTTTTGCATCGTTCTACATCCTGAACATCATCCTTGCCGCCATGCTGCTGCCCCGTGAAGGGGTGTTTTTTCAGATGCTGTTCGCCTACTTTCTTTTTGCGGGAATGGTGTTGAGTCAATGGCTCGAATTCGCGCCCGTGTTCACCCCCACCGGCGCGATTGTTTCCGATACGCCCATCAACGGACGCTATGCCGTCACCGTGCTTACCGTGCAGGCCATCCTGTTTGCCGTTACGGCCTTGTTGGTGTCCGAAATCTCCGCCGCCCTGAAAAAAGGCGAACGCGCCCTGAGCGCCCTGAATGACGAGCTTGAACAGTTGTCCGAGATGCGTCGCGATTTCCTGCATGTGGTAACGCACAACTTGAAAGCGCCCGCCGCCGCCGCGACCATGCTGCTGGAAACCGTGGAAACGCTATGGACAAAAGACGTATCCGACAATGCGCGCGCCGCCATTGCGCGGGCGCGTCTGCGCACCCAGGAACTGGGCGAACTGGTGCAGGATTTGCAGCAGTTGACGGCGCTGGAAAGCGGCGCATTGCGCAAACAGGAACAGCCGGTGAGTTTGAATGAACTCGCCCGGAAACTCGCGGAAGCCTATCAGGACCCGGCCTCCCGAAAGGGGCAGCGCATCGAGCTGGAACTCGATGAAACATTGCCGCATATCAATGCGGTGCCGCGGCTGATTCATGAGGCTGCGGTAAACTACGTTACAAACGCCATCAAGTACACGCAGGAAGGCGGCCAAATAATTCTGCGTACGCGCGCGGAAGACAACGTGGCCGTTTTCGAGGTCGAAGACACCGGTGTGGGCATACCGCCGGAGCATGTCGAAAATCTCTTCGGTGAGTTCGTGCGCGCCCCCGCCACCGTTTCCGGCAAACGGCCGCCCGGCATCGGACTGGGGCTTTCCATCGTAAAACGCATCATGGAATACTTCGACGGGCGCGTTTATGTGTCAAGTGAAGAAGGGAAAGGCAGCGTTTTTGGTTTTGCTTTGCCAGTAGAATCAAAAGCGCAGGAAAAATAACAAGATCGGCGGCAATTGCCAACCGCTTCAACGAACGGGTTTCTTGTCAGCAGGCGCGACCGCCGTCAAGATTCGCGGGTGGATTTGGCGCAGTGCGGGTTTCCGCAGGCGGATTGCGCCATGCCAGTACGGCCTCGATTACCATCCACACCTGCAACATCAGAATAAACGTTCCAAACCCAACCAGCAAATAATTCTTGTCGGTGTAGAATGTGCTGATCTGGTGCATTAGCGCCCATGCCGGGATAATAAGCATCATCAAAAGGGGGATTACCACAAAGAACACCGGTTTTTTGATGCGGCGCAAATAGGCCACAACCACCAGCAGCGCCAGCCCGGCAAGAAGTTGGTTGGTGGCCCCGAAAAGCGGCCAAAGCACCAGGCCGCCCGAACCGGGGCCTGAAGGGCCGCGCATAAGCGCAAGAGTGCCCGCGCACGCCACGGCCACCGTAGTGGCAATGTATCTGTTTTTCAAAACGCTTAGATTGACAGCGCCGCCGATTTCCTGGATGACGTAGCGCTGCAAGCGCGTCGAGGTGTCTATGGTTGTCGCGGCAAAGCAGGACACCATCACGGCTATAATGCCGATGGCGATGTCCCGGGGAATCCCCAGCGAAGCGATCAGGTTGCCGCCGCCTTCGATAAAGACGCCGACAGTGTGCCGAAGCCCCATGGACGCCCAGCCGTGCCCGTAAAAATGCATGAAAGCCTCGGTTCCCGTAAGGTTCCGGTCGTTCGTCACCACCAGTATGCCGATGCCGGCGCAGCAACTGAGAATCACGAGCAGCGCCAGAACGCTTTCCATCAGCATGGAACCGTAACCGATATATTGCGCGTCTGTTTCGCGGTCAATCTGTTTCGACGAGGTGCCTGAGGAGACCACGGAATGAAAACCGCTGATGGCGCCGCACGCGATGGTGATGAACAGGAAGGGCATGATTGGCGGCGCGCCTGTCAGACCTGCGCCCAGCGCAGGCCCCACAATCGGCGGCGCCGCAACAAACAATCCCACCACCAGCAAACACAACGCCACATACAATTGCAGCGAGTTAATGTAATCACGCGGCTGCAAAAGCAGCCAGACTGGCAGCACGCTGGCAAAAAAGCAGTAGACCAGCAACACAAGGGTCCACAGCACAACGGAAGATTTGAGCGCGTCCAAATAAGAGGCGTCGGCGCCCGGGAAAAGGGCCAGTCCCGTGTCAAAGGGCAGATAACGCACGCCAAGAAACACCGTCAGATAAAGCACCGCCAGCGCTATGCCCGACATGAGGAACAGATTGCCGCCCCGTTTGTAGATGATGAAACCCACAAGAATGGCCAGCGGCATGGCCGTCCAAACGGACAATACCGTTTCCGGGTAGATGGAAAATATCGTCGCGATTACGAGTCCAAATACGGCGATAACGATGGTGAGGGTTAGAAACAAAATGGCAAGAAACAGCAATCGTGTCCGTTTGGAAATCAACTGGCCGGAGATGTCGCCAATGGTCTGGCCGCCATGACGCATGGACACAACCAGCGCGCCGAAGTCATGCACCGCGCCGATAAATATAGAACCCAGCACCACCCATAACAACGCGGGAAGCCAGCCCCAGAAAACAGCAATGGCGGGTCCCACAATGGGGCCCGTCCCGGCAATGGATGTAAAGTGATGGCCAAACAAAATCATCCGATTCGTCGGCACATAATCCCTGCCGTCCTGACACGTGTGCGAAGGCGTGGGCGTGTCCGGGTTAAGCGCAAAAATCTTGCGCGCCAGCCAGCGTCCGTAGGTATGATATGCCACAATGTACCCGATGAAACAAAGAACAGCGATTGCGACAGTGGTCATAGTGTAATCTCCCTTGCTGCGGTTTGCTCAAAAAAACAACCGCACGATTTCCTGAAGATTATTATATACCCTTCGCATTCCTATTGCATGTTTTCCAAGCGCGCAAACGACCGGTGGTTACGTCGTCTGCAAGCGCGTAAGCAAGCGGATTTGCTCTTCGTCGTAACCGTGCCGCAGCAACGGTTCCACTATGTCCACGGCAATATCGGGAACATAATACCGCATGATGCCGCCCGCGCCTTCGACGCGCCATTCACTTATGCATGCCGGGATGAGGGCGGCTTCCCCCCGTTCCAACACGCATCCGCTGTTTTCCGCCACGATTGTCATGACGTCATCCAACGCCAGCACTACGCAAAATGAGCGGGCGTCTGAATGGAAGTCGCCGTGTTTTTTTACGGTAATGCGTTCTGCGGCAAAATGGCGGCATGCGGCAAGCACTTCCCGTGGAATGCCGGATTCCGTATAACGCAACGGCGCCGCGCGACCGCTTCGGGCGTTCTCAAAGCTAAGCGCGCTCAATGCTTTTTCAATATGCAGTTCACGGGGCGCGCCCTGATCGTCCAAGCGGTTCCAGTCAAAAATGCGGTAGGTGACGTTGCTGTTTTGTTGTATTTCGGCGAGCAGTATGCCCGCGCCAATGGCATGCGCCGAGCCCGCCGCCACAAAAACGCTGTCGCCCGCCGCCACGGGAAAAGACCGCACGAGGCGTGATATGTCGCCTGATGAAAGAGCCTCGAACACCGCTTCCCGCGTCACGCCGTCACGTAATCCGGAAATCATCACACTGTCGCTGTCCGCGTCCAGCACATGCCACATCTCCGTTTTTCCGGCGTCAGCCTCGCCAAGCCGCGCCGCCTGTTCGTCGTCCGGATGAACCTGAACCGACAACACATCTCCCGCATCAATCAATTTCAACAGGAGGGGAAAGCGACCGTGTACAGTCGGTTTGGCCAGAGAGCCCAAAAGCGAGACCCCATCCGAATCCATTAGCGCACGCAGCGTTTCACCCGCAAATTCACCTTCCGCCACCACGCTCTCGCAGGCGGGATGGTCGGATATCAGCCATGCCTCGCCGATGGCGCCGGTTGCATATATTTTCCTGTTGAGCACGCGTTTCAACTTATCGCCGCCCCACAGCCGAGGCATGTAGGTCTCGCGAAATTTGAGTATGCCGAAATGCATCCTTGCGCTCCTTATGATAAGGTTACCGATATTGCCTTGCCCATTCTTCCATCCGATAATCTTCGTGCCGCATGCGCCAACGAATCAAACGTTGGCAGCAGTCCGCCACAACCGAGCCGTGGCCGGGATCCTCCGCAAGATTGATAAACTCCCCGGGATCGTTGCGCAGATCAAACAACTGCGACGGCATGTCCGCTTCGCCAAACTGCACGTACTTGAATCTGTCGTTTCGCACTGTCCACAAGCGGCACGCCTCGGGAGAACATCCGTTTTGCTCTTTCAGCAAGTTGTAATAATAGAACTCGTAAAATATCTCTTCCTTAAGATTTCCGGAACCGCGAACGGCGTCCAATATGCTGTTCCCCTGAAATCGTTCATGGGCAGGCGCTCCAAGATATTGGCATACTGTTGGCGCGAGATCAAGCGTCTCAACAAAACCGTCAAGTTTTTTGCCGCGCGTTGGGTCGGCCTCCCGGGACGGATCGCGGATGATAAGGGGAACACGACAGGCGGCGTCGTAAAAATGAGGCTTTCCCGCCAGATAATGATCGCCCAGATACGTCCCATGATCCGAAGTGAATAGGATAAGCGTGTTGTCCCATTCGCCGGATTGCTTGAGATACTCGAATAACCGCCCAAGGCATGCGTCCAGCTCCGTTATCATGCCGCAATAACACGCGCGCAGTTCGCGCCAATCCGATTCTTTGCGCAGTTCGGTTTGCGCCCAGTCACTGCGGCATCGGGACATGTAAGGGTGATTGTTGGCCATCTCGCCGGGGCGCCGCAACGGTTCCGGCATATCCGCGGGGTCATACAGGGCATGGTAGGGGGACGGGCATATATAAGGGCCATGCGGTTTGATGTAGTTCAAACTCATGACCCATGACGTTCCTTTCCGGGAACGCAGGCAATCCACGGCCTTCATGGTGAGAAACTGCGCTTCACTATGTTCCGCTTTGTAGCGGGCGGGATAATGCAGCGGCAGATGTTTGCCGCGGCCCGAAGGCGGAATGGCGTGTGTATACATGAAGTCACGGTTGCACTGTTCCGGAGAATAGCCCTGCCCGCGCAGCCAAGCGTACCATTCCGGACTGTCATACTCATGTTTAAGCGCCACTTCAAAGCCGGGCAGAAAAAAATCATAAGACAACGATGTGCGGCAGGGATCGTCTTCAGGCAAAATGCGCGGATCGCGGGCGTAATCGTTGTATCCAAGGATTACCGGGTTGAAACCGTGGTTCTTGAGATGCATGCCGATGTTGTCTTCCGCTTCCGCAAGGGGCGTCATATTGTCCACTACGCCGGTGGAACACATATAACGCCCCGTATGCATGCACATGCGGCTGGGCGCGCACGGCGAAGCCTGACAAAAGGCGTTATTGACAAGCACGCCGTCCCGCGCCAGCATATCCAGGTTGGGCGTTTGTATGATGGGGTTGCCTGCTGCGCCCAGAAAATCCGGACGAAACTCGTCGGCGGTTATCCACAAGACATTTTTCTGCGTCGCATTACTCATTATGGGATATTCTTTTCATGCTATGGTTGGCAACTTACGTCATAGTGATTATACAGGTTTTTGCGTTCAATTTGTGATTACGAGAGAAAAGCGTTACGAGAAAAGAGTTGAGATGCCGAATGAATGGGAAAACGGCTTCTCCGTGCTGTTCTTTATGATGAAACGCATGTGATAAAATTATCCTTGTCATGAGGACTTTTATTGCAATTGAACTGCCGGAGGAAACGCGGGGCGCGTTGTATGCGTTTAGTGAACGGTTGCAAAAATCCGGCCTGCGCGCTTCATGGGTGAAGCGCGATGTAATGCATCTGACCCTGCGCTTTCTAGGAGATATTACGCAAGAACAATGCGACGCTCTGCCGTCTTTTCTCGACGACGCCTATAAAAACAAGGCGGCGCCGGTGTTGTTGGCGCGTGGTGTGGGCGCGTTCCCTTCGCCGCGGCGTCCGGCAGTGGTATGGGCGGGTGTCGAAACGGTAGCAGGTGATCTCGCGGCTGTGCAACATATTGCGGAGTCAGCGGCGCGTCACATAGGACTTCCCGTGGAAATGAAACCGTTCCATGCGCATGTCACCCTTGCCCGACTGCGTAAGCATGATGATTCACGCAGATTTTCGGTCGCGTTAACCCCCTTCCTTTCCCAAGGTATGACGCCCGAGTTTGGATATGAATTCAGGGCGGCAAACGTGGTATTGTTTAGCAGCACGTTGACCAAATATGGGCCGATACACAGGAAAATCGAGGAGTTTTCGCTGCAATGAGCGACGAGACAGTCATACTGCGCGAGGTGGCGCGTTTGACCGTATACAGCGGTATTACGCTGTATATGATGGCAATACTGATTCGTTGGACGGCGCCTTTCTTGTCTCTCAATCTCTACAAGAGGGGCGTGCGTATTATCCCCGCGATAACCGATCCGTTTTTGAAACTCGTTCGCCGCATATTGCCGCCAATGGGATTTGTGGATTGGTCGCCGGTGGCGGCGGTGCTCATCCTTTGGGTGGTTCGCGTCGTTCTGGTGCGCCAGTGATACGCAGACGCCACGCGCGCGCGGAAAGAAGAAACATGGAAGAGAACATGACATTGAAAAAAGAATTGGAACTCATCGGGTGTCAAGCGAGGGCCGCGTCAGATGTTTTGCGTTCTCTTTCCAGGAGCGTTAAAGACGCGGCGTTGCGTCAGGCCGCGCAGGCGTTTCGTTCCGCAGCAGCGGAATTGCAGCAGGAAAACCGCAAGGACTTGGAGGCGGGGCGCGCCAAAGGATTGTCCGGCGCCATGCTGGACCGCTTGGAATTGACCGACGCCAGAATTGAGGCGATGGCCGACGGGTTGGATGTGGTCGCGGCGTTGCCGGATCCGGTGGGCGATATCACGGATCAGTATATTCATCCCAATGGCCTGCGCATTGCGCGGGTTCGCCAACCACTGGGTGTTGTCGGCATCATCTACGAAAGCCGCCCAAACGTTACCGCGGACGCCGCGGCCCTTTGCCTGAAATCCGGCAACGCCACCATTCTTCGCGGCGGGTCCGAGGCCATCCATTCGAACATGGCCATTGCGCGTATTTTCAGCAACGCCGCCACGAAAGCCGGCGCGCCTGAACATGCCGTGCAGATCATTGGCACTACGGATCGCGCAGCCGTCGGTGAAATGCTGAAACTTGACCGCTACATTGATGTGATTGTGCCGCGGGGAGGAAAAAGTCTGATCACGCGAATTTACGAGGAGTCGCGCATCCCCGTTGTGGCGCATCTTGACGGCATCTGCCATACATACATCCACGAGGACGCCGATCCGGACATGGCAAAAAAAATTACGCTCAACGCCAAACTGCAACGTCCCGGCGTGTGCAACGCAATGGAAACGCTGTTGATTCATGAGGCGGCGGCGCCGTTGCTGCTCCCTGATATTGCGCAGGCATTGCGCGACTGCGGTTGTGAATTGCGCGGCTGTGTGCGGACGCGGCAACTGATCGAGTGTATTCCGGCGACGGAAGAGGATTGGACGACAGAATACTTGGACAAGATACTTTCCATACGGGTTGTGGCGTCGGTTGAAGAGGCTGTCCGCCACATCAATGAATATGGCAGCCATCATTCCGATGCTATTGTCACGGAGAGCTATGCGGTGGCGGAACGTTTTCTCGACGATGTGGATAGCGCAACGGTATATGTCAACGCCTCCACCCGTTTTACAGACGGTTTCGAGTTCGGTCTCGGCGCGGAAATCGGCATCAGCACAAGCAAACTGCATTGTCGGGGGCCCATGGCGCTGGAAGGATTGACCTCGCTGAAATATGTGGTTCGCGGGAACGGGCAGATACGTGAGTAAACCCAAAAGAATAGGCGTCTTCGGAGGCACTTTTGACCCCATTCATAAAGGGCACCTCGCTATTGCGCACGCCGCATGTGAACAGGCGCAATTGGACAAAGTCCTGTTTGTCATTGCCGCCAACCCGCCGCACAAACACGGGAATGCCATAACGCCCGCGCCGCTGCGGGTCGCCATGACGGAGGCGGCCATTGCGGGCGAGAAGAGGTTTGAAGTAAGCCGCATTGAACTGGACCGGAAAGGCCCCTCGTACAGCGCGGATACTTTGAGGCGCCTGCATGAGTTGTTGTCGCCCGTGGAACTATATTTCATTGTGGGGTATGATTCTGCGCTTGATCTTCCCAGATGGCGGCAACCCGACGAGATATTACGGCTTTCAAAATTACTTGTTGCCCCCAGGCCCGATCTGAAAGCGCCGTTGCCCGGCATGGTGGCGAAACGCGGCGGCATGTTAAAGATGGAGGAATATCCCGTTTCTTCATCGGAAATCCGGGAGCATATGGAGCGGGGCGAGGATATGAATGCGTGGCTGCCGCCGCCGACGGCGGCGTTCATTGCTGAAAAGGGTTTATACCATGCCGGTGGCTAAAATGCCCCAAGCGAAAGAGTATTTGCGCAGGATGCGTGAGCGACTTACTGACGACAAGGTCAGCCATTGTGTGTTTACCGCGGAATACCTTTCTTCCTTTGCGCCGTCTCTCGGCATAGACCACGATGAATCCGTGACCGCCGGACTGCTTCACGATTTCTGCCGCGATCTCAGCAAGGAGGAAATGTTGGAGCAGGCGCGCTACTATCGCCTGCCTTTGAGCGAGAGCCAGATGCAGAAACCGTCATTGTTGCACGGACCGGTTTCTGCGGAAGTATGCAAACAGGAGTTCGGCGTCAGCGAAGACGTGTATCAGGCCATTTATTGGCACACCACCGGAAGACCCGGGTTGGAAATGCTCGGGCAGGCCTTGTATGTCGCGGATTTTGCCGAGCCGACCCGCAAATTCCACGAGGCGGCGCAAGCGCGCGAGATAGTGCGCCGGAAAGGTTTTGACGATGCGGTGCTCTATGTGGCGGAGATGAAGTTGGCGTTTTGCCGGAACAAAGAGGTGATTGACCCCAACACCCAGGCGTTTCTTATATGGCTGAAGACCAGAAAACAAGCACAAAATACGACCCCTTCGCGCCCATAGCCAATCATTACGACGATATGATGGAACATGTGTGTTATGAACGGTGGCTGCATGTCACAAGAACGCTTGGAGAAATGTTGCCCGGCCCCTTTTCGCACCTTGACGCCGGATGCGGCACGGGAATACTTCTGAAGAAACTTCGCGAGCATCAGTGGCGTTCCGTCGGCATGGACCTGTCCCCGACAATGTTGCGTGTCGCCCGTTACCGCCATGCGTTGCAACGGCTTGTGAACGGCGATTTTTCCGCGCCGCCTTTTGTCAATCACTTTATGTTGATAACATGTCTGTT
>Ga0129302_1002168_pt1 | contig 14169 bp, 16 predicted proteins | sample BlaSprsedimmetaG_FD_94476 | JGI IMG/M metagenome (GOLD analysis project Ga0129302, IMG submission 94476) | Hot spring sediment bacterial and archeal communities from California, USA to study Microbial Dark Matter (Phase II) - Blank Spring... | ecosystem: Environmental > Aquatic > Thermal springs... | reverse complement strand
CCAAAAGGCAGAATGTTACTCCCTTTTTCATGGCTCATATCTCCCCGGAAACGTTTGCATCTACTATCGGTTCTTCAAATAATGCTTCAGGTCTCGATAGTAATTCTCGTGAGGTCCAATCACGACGAGCTCAAGATCATCTTGAACCCTCCGATATGCAAGCAAATACTGGGTAGTTTTGAGAAGGATCTCGACTGGTAGATTTTCATGCCGGACTATCCAAACTTGTATTCCGTCTTTTCGCTCTCATTCAACTCATCAAGCCCGATCAAGATTTCCTTTATCAGAGAGTATGGTAAATCAGGATTCTCTTCGGCGCATTTACCCAAACGAGCCCAGTGTTCAATTTGTCCTGCAAGAGATCTGCGGTCAATTCTCCCGAACCGTCTTGCTTCAGTTACAAGCTCTTCAGATATTCTTACTGCTGTTGCCATGATCGTTCCTCCAAAAGATATTGCAAATGTACTCATTATATTTCACTAAATTGCATAATGCAACCACAGATCGCTCAATCATTCGAGAGGATAACATGCCGGTCACCGGCGGCTGAAAGTGACTTCAGCCCAGTCAAGCGCTTCCGACTCTCTCACTTCATCAGCAGCCATATCATGGTAAGCAGTGTATAAATCCTTTTTTGTCACATGAGGCCGGACCAAATCTTCCATCGCATGCAAATCAGCCGGCCCTATGGATATCGAGGGCGCCCGGTGTCCGCCGTGGTGGACCGCAAGGGCGGCAACATGATCGGGAGTCGGGCTGAAAGTACGAAACAACCATCCCTCCCCGTCCCCATCCGGTGCCTGAACAAGGGCGGGCGGCGTGAGGGTGAATCCATACGAAGTCAAAAGGTAACACAGCCCGTGCCCGGTCGCTTTGCCGTATGCTTCCTTCAACGTCCAAAATGACATGGCCGTGCGCAACCGGTAGGTTCCTGGTGTTGCAGCGATTTCTTGTTTTTCGATCGGGGCACAAAAAAAATTCAACAATCCATCCAAGGGCCTCTTCCGCCCCAACCATTCTGCGTCGACGCCGACGGCACAGCCCTCGGCAATGGCTGCAATCGCAAGGTTCCGAGTATGCGAAAGGCTGACCACGAAATGCGGCAGACCTGAATGGTTCTCGACTTCCGGCCTACGTCCGGGTTTGACGCGAAAACGCCACCTCTGCGGAGGAAAGCCTGTCCGTGCCGATAGAAGGCTCCGCACCAGGGCATGCGCGGCAATAAATTCCTGTCGCCTATCGGGTTGCCGAAAAAATCCAGATCGAGTCTGCTCTCCATTATCAAGCATCGCGCAAAGAGGTTTACCGCCCTTTAGCAAAGCATCATCCATCTTCAGCCACCACACCTGAACGGAAGGTGGAGATTCCACAGCGCCTAAAACAAAAATCGAAGCATCAGCGTGAGGCGCATACGTTCGGGAACCTCGCCGAATTCACTGTGTTTGGGTCCCATATGGCGGCGAATCTCCGCCCGAACATCCCAGGTCGATTCCGACTGATAGCTCAAATTACCGCCGAGGCTGACACCTCCATCAGCCAGACCAATAAGAGCGCTCACGTTCCCCTCGATTTCACCCCAAACGGTGCTGCCCCGCACGAACAGGTAATCCCGGCGGGTGCCCCGTGGCCGCAGACTGGCGGCGATATCGCCCAGGTTCCCCGCGACAGCCGCCTGCGGTGAACCAATGGCCGCGGCCCGGCTATAAAAGTCAGCCGCCGCCAGCAACCGCTCCCACTGGCTCCCCGACAGCCCGGATCCGTCGTGAATGTATTCCACCAGCACGTTGAACAGAGACTCTGTTGTGTATTGGCCGCCCACTACCAGATGAGGGACCCATCGGTTGTTTCCGGTCCCTGGTGAGGTCAGTGCTGACTCTTCGGGGCCAAAGAAGCGAAAAGATTCTCCGGCGGCAATGCGATGCATTCGCCTACCGCTCCCATGGCTCACAAAAAGGCTCCCGTGCATCTCAAGGGACCGCCCCTGCACACAGGTCAAAGTGCCTCCGAACCCGATCGGACCTCCAAATTGCCCACGGACCAATGCGGCCACCTCCGCGGCGCCGGCATGACCCTGGGCACGGAATGCCCATTGTCCCCGGCCGGTCTCCTCTGCATCGTCCGATGCCACAACCCCTACAAGCGTGCCTGCCCTGCCGGTCCACGACAGCGCAGCTATCGGGACGCCTGACATGCGTAGACGGTGGTCCTCCAGGTCCACACAATCAGTGTTAAGGGCAAAAAAGTTCACCGGCCTGGAGGCATAGGAAACGTCCCAAGCCAGAAAAGACTTGCCTACCGTAGCTTGAACACCTTCGGTTACAGAAAAAGTTGTGTAAAGCTCCTGCACTACTGCTGAAGTGTCGATCCGGCCATCGCTCCTCATATCGCGCCATGCTTCCAGGCGCACGCGCCCCTGAATGCCGGCCATCGAGGGCGAAAGCACGACGGCTCCCGTGATGAGAGTTCGCTCACGGCCCAAGATGTCGCCTGGATTAAAAGGGCTGGAGCGAGCGGTTATGATCTCCATCTCATTCAGGATCGCAGCCGACAAAGCGACATCACCAAGCAGGCCCTCGGCGCCGGCCGCACCGCAGCACCACATCCCCAGCACAAGAGCCGCCAACGACGTTGACCACCTCACCGCGAGAGCCCGCCCACGGTAAAAAGATGTTCAGGCAGGGTTGTCTCCTGGAAAGCGCCCATGACCATACGCGTACGTACACCTGTGCTCAAACCGCCTGTGAAAGTAATGGTATCGATCACCTCGCGACCATTAAGGGTCTCCGGCGGATCGTACTGAGCGCTTTTAAGCAGCTTACCGCTGGCCATGAAAAAATCAGCCCTTAGCGGGCGTCCAGCCCCATCCTCCAGCCACAACAACACCTTGGGATAGACCGCCGTCGGAGCCTTGGCCTCAAGACAGAAAACCCACACCCCTGACCGGTCCGTCGCCGGCGTAGTCTGTACTATCCGATAGTCGTCGCTCCATCGCATACGCCCGATGTCGCCGTAGTTAGCGTTTCCCATTAAGCGCTGAAGCGGCGTAAGGCGGATAACCCGCCGGCTGGTAGGTACATAGAGCCACAAACCACGGTCCGACAGCAACGCGCGCTGCCCGCGAAAGCGAGAATCCAGCATTTCAACGCGGCTGGCGCCACCTTTGGACACCAGCACCTCAAACGCTGAACCGCCCGTTACCCTATCGCCATCCAGGGTAAGCAACTCGACATGCACGCGCCCTTCACGGAAGGGAACCCGCATGGCATCCGCCCGGGCCAGCAAGGCCGCCATACCCGGAGGAGCCGTCGCGGTTTCCTCAGCGAATGCCGACCGGCAGGCTGGATGTGAAACGATAAACATCCACAAGGCCGTCCACAGAAAAATACATACGACACGATGGGTTATAACATGATTAATCATACCCTAACGCCTCCACTATCGGCTTCCGGACCGCGTGCTGGGCGGGCACCCAGGCACCCACCGAACCGCAGAGCACCATGAGCAGCAGGACCGCCCCGTAAGCCGGGCCGCTCACCAGGATAATAAGGGGATAAGGAGTGGTTCGACCCGGCGGCGGGGGCATCTCGATGCCCAGAGCGGTCACCGCCAGGGACACAATGAGGGCCACGGCAAGCCCGGCAAAGCCGCCCACCATCCCTACAATCGCCCCCTCCAGGGCGAATCCTCTGCTCAGCCGTGCCGCCGGAAATCCAATGGCCCGCATGGTGCCCACCTCTCGTACCCGCTCAAGCACCGTCATAAGCATGGTGTTGCCTACAGACAGCAGAACCACGAAAACGATGATGGTACACATGACAACGAAAATATTGGTGTAGAGGGTCACCACCTGGTCGTAGAAAGGCGACAGTATCCGCCATGCCTGCACCTCCAGGTCCGGAAATGCGACGCGAAGAGCTTTGGCTGCAGCCTCAGTGGTATCGGTGTCGTTCAGAACGACCACAAACCTGCTTGCCCCGTCCACGCCTAGCAGTTCCTGAGCAATGCCCAGAGGCATCATGACATTACGGGCGTCGCGCTCGGGTGTACCTGTGCGATAGGTGCCGCAGACATCCAGGTCGACCGCATTGATTCCACCCCCGCACATAGAGGCAAGGATGGTCACCATTTCCCCCGGCTGCACATTTAGACCGTGTGCCAGATCTCTGCCCAGCAGGGCCGGCCGTTTCCCAGGCGTCTTGGGCCCAGACAGGGGCAGCCCTGCATCAATAGGCGCGAACATGGTCGACATACGCATCTCCCGACCTGGATCGACACCACGTCCGATCATAGCAACGGTGTTGTCACCGGTGGAGGCCAGGCCCTCGAACATCAGCCGAGGCATGGCGAAACGGACTCCGGGAAGTCCTTCAACAGCGTGCTCCAGGGCCTTTACCCGTTCAGCACTCAGCAAGGCACCAGCCTCCGTGGCTCTTTCAAAGCCACCGGGGGCGGCGACCTGGATATGCCCGACATCGCTGTGGATGGTGACCTCTCTGAGTCCCAGAAAAGTGGCGAGGACAAAGCCTACAGTCAGGAGCAGAGCCACGGTGCCCAAAGCCACGATCCCACAGGCCATAAGACTACGGCGTGTATTGCGCAGCACGTTGCGCCACGCAAGGGTCAGTGACTTCATCATCATGCCATTCTCCCATCCTGTAGAACCACGATCTTGCTCACCCGGTCCAGCAGTCGCGGATCGTGAGTGGTAAACAGGAAAGTGGTGCCCAACACCGAGTTCAAATCATGCATAAGGTCCAGAAGCCCGAAAGCCGATCGGCTGTCGAGACTCGCTGTCGGCTCGTCAGCCAGCACCAGCACCGGCTGGGCCACCAGGGCCCGCGCCACAGCCACGCGTTGCTGCTGTCCCGCAGAAAGCTCCCTCGGTCGATGTCCCAGGCGGTCCCCTAACCCTACAGAAACCAGCATCTCGGCGGCACGCTCCCTCCGTTCCTTATGTCCTATAGGACGCAGAAGGAGGGGAAGTTCCACGTTTTCAACGGCTGACAGTACCGGCATCAGGTTGAAGGTTTGAAAGACGAAGCCCAGGCAGTGCGAACGCAGGAGCTCTTTCTTTCCAGTGTCGCGGAAATCCACCTGGACGCCGTCGATAACCACCAAGCCCTCATCCGGAGTGTCGAGCAACCCTACGATATTGAGCAAAGTGCTTTTTCCGCTGCCCGATGGGCCTGTCACCGCAGTAACATCTCCTCGTCGAAGGAACAGGTCAACCCCTCGGAGGGCTTTTACTGCACCTGTCCCCCGGCGGTAAGTCTTTGCCAGGCCCTCGGCACGGACAACTTCGTCCCCTCCGGGTGGCGTGCAGCCGGGCTTTCCCGGAATATCCCGCGCAGGTCCCAACGCGTTCATTTGCCCCTCCAGACGGCTTCGGCCGCCGTTGGATCCAGATCCCGCGCCTCGGCGATTGCATCCTCGGCGCGCTTTGCCTCCCCGTCCTCGCGGGCGTAAAGGGCAATCCAGGCCAACACCTCCGCACGCACCCGTTCCGGTAACGTCGAAAAGCCCGGATGCTCAAAGATGCTTGCTAAATCTCGACGTGCCAGGCCGGCTCGATTAAAGACACGTGGTATACGCGCGTTGGTAATGGCCCGGACCAGCAGCATCTCCAATTCCGGATCACGGCCATGAGGTCTGGCCTTTGCCAGCCGCTCCATAGCTGAATCCATCAAGTCAACCCCCTTCCGGAGGTAGTAAAGTTTTTTCCACGGCAAAAAACTGTCTCCACCACGCATCGTGTAAAGACTGCCTTGGTACATGGTGGCGACAACATCATCGGGATTGTCCTTTAGAAACACATCCACTTCTTCGAGCGCCTCCACCACCGAACGGCCGCGTTGTCTGGCGGCAATTTCATAGCTTTCCCTAACGTCCATCATCCCCCCGGCTCCTGACGGCGCCGCCGTAAAAAGCACTGCGATAATGATGACAAGCACCAGGTACGACGAAAAGTGCCTGTATCCCGGCCTTTTTTTCGATTGACTGTTATAGCTCATCTTATTTCGCCTTGTTCTCGAAACACCGGCAGGTGGTTCAGTGCCTGTTCCAGAAAGCCCGGAGCCGCCACCGGAAGGCGGGTTTTCCGGTCAAAACAGACCGTTGCCACATCCACCAACGCGTGTCTGGCGCCGTTCAATACCACCTCCGTTCTCCACCAAACCCGGCTGCTCCGGCGATTGAGGATCCCTGTACGCAAGATCACCTTGTCATCAAGATGCACTGGCGCGATAAACTCCATGGCCACCCTGTGGACGACCAGTGAAAGGTTGTTTTCTTCGGTGATACGCCCTATCTGGATGCCTGCGTCTTCCAGTGCCTCGTTTCGAGCGCGCTCGGCCATCTCCAGGTAGCGGGCGTGGTAAACCACTCCCATGGCATCCGTGTCGGCATAAATCACCCGGTAAAGCCTCTCCGGCAGAGACTGTTCAAGGGCCGCGGAGGGGTGTCGTTCCCTAAAATGAAGCTGCGTCGTCATCAAATCTCTCCAGTCGCAAGCACAAACGCGTGTGACCCGCCAAGGATGTCGAAACCGGCCACCAAGGCACAACACAGACTATCCAAACCCGCATTAACCATAGGTAACCTCCCTTTTTCCAAAGCACGTGCCGCAACAGCCAGGTTGAGGAGTGGCGCGTGGGAAGGCCCATAACCTGTAGATCCAAGCCCACTGACCACCGGCGGCATGGGGCAAGCTTGGAACACCGAATTCAGGGCTGCCTGCTCGGCCGCGGGGAATCGACCCGGACCGACTCCGGCCGCGAATACCACATCCACATCACAGGGCTGCATACCCGCCCTGGCCAGGGCAGCGACACAGGCCCGCGCCATAGCCGCACCGTCGCTTTTAACTCCACTCAGCCTGGCATCCTGAGCTTCTGCGGCAGCGGCGATCCTCACTCCTTGAGAAGCGGCGGGTCGCTCGTGCTCAAGCACCAGTGCCACGGCTCCCTCAGCCAGGCTGATACCCGGCTTTCCATCAAACGGCAGTGCCGCGCTCCCTAAGCGCAGGCATCCGGAGGCACGGTAGAGGTCTACCAACAATGGACTCAGTTCATCGGAACCACAGACCAGTGCGCGGCGTTGACGTCCGTCGGCGATAAGGGAATGGGCGTAGGCCAGGGCGGAGGGACTGCCGCAGAAGGTGGTATTGTAGCCTTTCAGTTTAAAAGCAATGGACACCTGACCGCCGCAGGCATTCATTGTGGTCATTGGAAAGTGGTGCGCACTGGCAAGCTCCGGCCTGTTTCCCATACAAGTCTCCATGAACCTTTCTGTGCTGTGTGCGGCACCGCTGACAACACCCATGATAAGGGCTGTCTGCTCCGGGGCGTCCAGCGGAGGCGCCTGATCGAGTGCATCGGCGACAGCCTGAATCGCGAATTTGATCATGGGCGATGTGCGACCGAACGGCTTGAGTTCACCGGAGAATTGTGGCCGGGGTGCAGTGGTGGTCCACGGACCCTGGGCTGCTCCGGGATCAGCCGGCTTCAAAAGATGCGTGCCTGCCTTAAACAAAGCCTCCAGCGCGTCCATGCCTGTGCCCGCAGAAGAATGGCATCCAAGACCGACGACGAACACAGGCCGGCTGAGGGTTCGTGCCGCAGCAGGGGATGGTGAGCCGGCCTGGCAACTCCGGTCGAGTACCACGGAAGCATTGTTGCCTCCGAATCCGTAGTTATTGCAAACCAGATGCCGTACGCGGCAGGGTCGAGGCACCCCTGTCACATAGTCCAGGTCTTCACAACCCGGCCGCAAGCCTGAAAAGTTTACGGTTGGCGGTAACATCCCGCGGCTTGCGGCTAGCAGGGATACGATGGTCTCGATGACGCCGCCGGCCCCGAGCGTATGACCTAGAAAAGACTTTGACGAAGACAGGGGTATCGAGCGGCCGAAAACGGCCGCCGTTCCGCGACTCTCAGCGATGTCGTTTGCGTCGGTGCCGGTTCCATGAGCCGAGAGGTAATCGATTGCCTCAGGTGAAAGACCGGCATCCCGCAACGCCACATCCAGCACCCGTCGGATCCCCTCACCTGTCTGCTCGGGTGAGGTGGCGTGGTGTGCATCCCCTGACAGTCCGTATCCCATGATCTCGGCCACACAGACCGCCCCGCGAGCCAGGGCACGGTCAAGACGCTCGATCACCAGCACCCCGGCCCCTTCACCCAGATTGATGCCCGAGGGTATACTGAAGGGGGCGCATGGTTTCCCGCTCAGGGCGCGTAGCGCGTTGAATCCTGCCATCAGCGTTTGGGAGACCGTATCGGTGCCACCCGCAATGACAACGTGGGCATGCCCCGCCCGGATCAAATCAAAGGCATAGCCCATTGCTGCAGTGGAAGACGCACAGGCCGAGCTAATAGTTATTCTGGGCCCAAGAGCTCCCAGGGCCCTGGCCGCCACCGCCGCCGGATGGCTAACCGGAATGGCCGTCAGCCTGAGCCTGGGAAAACGGTCCAGAGTCCCTTCCAGATAGGCGCGGTAGGCATCCTCGGTGGTCACCATCCCGGCGTGGGAGGAACCAATCACCACCGCGACCCTTGAAGGATCGCAGTCTGCCGGATCCAGTCCGGATCGGCCGAGGGCCTCGCGCATGGCCTCTATTAAATACCAGGCGGCGCGGTCCATCCAGTTGCGACGGATGGCCGGGTCATTGAAAGTGGCATCGCTTCTCGGTTGAAAAGCCGACGCTATCCTGCTGGTGAAACCCCGGCAGCTGAATCGAGTGACAGGGGCCAGCGAACTCCGACCCGCCAGGATGCAGTCCAGAACTCCTTCAGCAGTCCGCCCGAGCGGGGTGCTGATCCCGAAGCCGGTGATGACTGCACGGCTGCCGGCCTGCATCGGAGCGGTGCCGCAGGTTGAAAGGAGGACGGTCTCCGTCGGATTCATCGGTGGAAACCTCCGTCAATGCGCAAAATCATGCCGCTAATATAAGAAGAAGCTGCTCCGACAAGGAATGCCGCAACTGCGGCCACTTCCTCCGGTTCGCCCATACGCCCCAGCGCGCTGCTGCGAATAATGTGTCGGTAGCTGTTCTCTGGCAGACTTTTCACCATATCTGTCCGAATGAAGCCGGGGGCCAAAGCATTGACCCTTACTCCGTGGATTCCGAGTCGACGGGCCAGAAGCCGCGTGAGAGCATTGAGTCCCCCCTTGCTTGCAGCGTAGGGCACCTGCCCTTCCTTTCCGACCACGGAAGCCAGCGAGGACACTATAAGAATGCAGCCCGTGCCGGCTACAAGGTGTGGCGCCGCAAGCATACAGAGGCGTATGGTACCTGCCAGATTTGTGTTTATGACTCTTTCGACGTCATCGGCGGCCATGGTCGCAAAAGCACCGTCGGCGGTGATTCCCGCATTGTTTATCAAGACGTCCAGCCTGCCGAAACGCTCGATCACCCCGGCGATCAATGACTCGGCCTCGACCGGATCGGCCAGATTGCTGCGCAACGGCACCAACTCACCATCCAGCGTAGAAGTCTTCTCAAGCGCCTCTTCGGCGGCAGTGCTATCTTTCCTGTAACTGACCACCACCCGGGCGCCCTGTTTTACGAGTTCGAGGGCTATGGCCCGGCCGATCCCCCTCGTGCCGCCGGTCACGAGACACACCTTCCCTCCCAGCATCATCGCCTCCTCCATTTTGGTCTTCGTGTTTACTGAATGAGATGCCCCTGGCATATGCCTGTACCCAGACCAACCATTGCGCCTGCCATCGGCAGATCGGGCTGTTCGAGAAAATTGCAGAGCTGAGCGGCGACAGTCGCGCACGATACCGGCCTGTAGCGCAAGGCATAGGTCTTGAGCTCCTCACGCGCGTCACGAAACTGCTCCAGCTGGAACATCTCAGCCACAGGTTGAAGCAAAAGGCTGTTTATCTTTATGCCCAGGCGCGCGCACTCCTTGGCCAAGGCACGAACCGACGCTGCGCGCGCCTCGGCCTGCAGGGGAGTGCATGGCAGCGGCAGATGGTATTCGAACGTATCATCCCAGTCGGCCACCCAAATTTGTCCACCGCCGTTCCCCATAAGAGCATGGATTGCAGCCTGGACAAGCCTCAGGAAGCGTTTTATTCCAGCCTCCACCAAGCCGGCCAGATGCTCGGGGAACCCTCCGGCGAGATCGAGATCAAGTGCATCGCACTCATCCCGGGCAGACGGTGCGAAAATTACCCTCCGGGGATGTACACGGGCAGACAGGTCGGTGAAATACCCCGGATCCAGATCGCTGCCCAGCATCACAGCCCTATGGCCTCGGCGGTCCAACTCTGCAGCAAGGTGCCGAGCTGTGTCCCCCGGGCCTTCACCGTCAATGATCACACAACTCAAAATCTTCATGCCAATACCTCCGGGGTGCTGATTTGACTCTTCAGCAGACAGTCCGCACCGACGCTCAACTCCGCCACTGCGAACATCCACGACGTGGTTTCCACCGATAGCACGCCGATACTGCCCCGAGGAGGAAGACACCCCCTACGGCGGGCCATGTCCAGTGCCATCATCATGGCCGCCGCGGGAACGTTGCCCGTCTCATGACCGATGTAAAACAGTCGATCGTTCATCTCGTTGCCCCGGCCTGTTACCATTTCGATCATTGATCGATTGACCTGAGGCACGATGACCAGGTCGTATTCCCCTGGAGAAACGGTGCCGTAACGGACAAGCTCCTCGTAGGCACGGGCTACAACCCGGGGGAGAGTGCGGCGTATCGCCCGGTGGTCATGATGGGTCTCCACACCGCCGCCTGGCTTCGGATAAAGCTCGAAGCCCACCTTCTCCTCCGGGAAACAGGAACGGGTGCCGGTAAAGCCGACACTCAGCCTGCACTCGGCTTCCGGATGGGCTACGGATGCATCCTGCACTACAATGGCACCGGCCCCGTCTGCGAACAAAAGCCCGTTAAGCACATCGTTCATGGAGGCATCCTGCGCCACCATCTGCAGTTTTCGAAAATAGAATGGAGAAGTGCACTCTGAACCGGCCACTAGCACGGTTTCGGCCAAAGCGCCTCGCACCATCATGGCGGCAATTGTCAGCGCCTGGATGCCTGCTGCACATCCCCCGCGCAGATCGATCATCTGGACGGCACCCAGGCCCAAACGCCGTTGCAGCAATAATGTAACCGGGGGCAGCGCTGCATCGGGGGTGGTACTGTTTGTGATTACCAGATCCACTTCCTCTACGGAGACACCTGCCGAGGCCATGGCCCTCATTGCAGCCTGTGCCGCCATTTCCGTTGTCCCCAGAGGGACTTCAGTTCCATGTACCTCGATCGTTCCACGTTCGCCGGTACGTGGATCGATGACCAGGTGCCGGTGTTCGACGCCGAAATACCGCATCGCAGTATTGATCGGAATCTCCGGCCACTGCTCTGCAAGCATCGCCGTCTCCACGGGCTTTCCCGGAAGATAGTGCCCCGTGCCCGTGATAAAAACCGCTCGATCGCCCTTGATCCCTTGAGGTTTGTGCTTTGCCATCATTGACTTTTTTAGCATTTGGGGGACCCCGCTAAGCTGTTTCGAAAGTAATGTTGAGTGAGGCGACCACGTAGTCCACCAAGGTGTCCACCGTGCGCAGATTCTTTTCAAAAAAGGCTGTGTCGAGATTAGGAATGGACAGACCGAACACCTTCTGCACCGCCACTATGATTTCCAGGGCATCAACGGAGTCCAGGGCCAAGCCCTCCTCAGAAAGCAGCATAGTCTCCCCTTTCAGGTCTTCCAGCTTCACCCCCAGCCCATCGAGTTCCAACCCCTCAAAGAGGACAGTGTTACAAATCGCGTCCCGAATGGCACCTTCTGTCCACGTAGTCATGGTTCAGCCTCCCTTGCTTTTGTTTGAAGTATCTGACACTTCCGGCAAAGGCACCGGAAGCGCCTCCATGTGGAGTGTCACTCGAGCTCTCGCCACACGCTTTCCAGATCGGAACACTGTGCACCGAGCGCCAACCATTCGAACCGTAGTCCCTGCCCAGCCTGTCAACCCCTCGGCATCTTCAATGGTTGCCCGGAGGGTCAAGCGCTCCCCCGGCCTCACCAATTTCTGGAAGCGGCATCCTTCGATCCGTACCAGGTATCCAGGTGCAGATACACCCAGGTAGAGGTACAGAGCGCACCTTGTCGCCTGCGCCATCGCCTCCACAAGCAGCACACCGGGGACCACTGGATCCCCGGGAAAATGCCCCTCAAAGTACGGAGCTTCCTCGGGAAAGGTGAAATGGGCCACAGCAGCGGCCGGTGGAGAGCGAAAATCGAGAGCATCGATAAACAAGAAGGGCGGCCGTTGCCGCAGCGCCTCAAGGATCGCACGACACCGCGGTTCATCTTGCGTTATGGATCTCATAAACGCCCCCCCCTCCAAAAGCACCTCGACCGGCGGCATATTGATGGTGGATGGCAAGAAGGGCGCGGCACCACAGGCACCCATCGATGTGAGCAGTCCCCCTAAGGCGGGACAACCGGCTGCTCAATCCCACAACGTGGACATATAGATGGACATCCGCAGGCGCCCTACGGAGCTCCCCCAGCTCCACATCGTCAAGCCCCACCAAAAGGCCGCCTCTGGGGTACCCGGTCAACCGGAGCAGGAGTATTCCCGAAAGCTGCGCCAGCGCCTCCAGAGCAAAAATTCCCGGGACGCTTTCCGGATCGAAAAAACGCTCCCGGGAGGTATCGAAGGTAACAACACCCTTCAGGGACAGGGCATCATCCTCCTGCCAAACTCTGTCGACGTATACGAAAGGCCTTTTTTGCCTCAGCTCTCCTACCCCTGCAAATACTCGGCGGCGTTCAGCCATCCAGTTCCCCCACAATTCTCAACCACCAGGATCCCCGGCAGGTTTATGGTAAGGATCGTTTGTCTATTAGCCTGTGATATATATTACCTTTCAAAACTATATCTGGTCCTGCATTTAACTCTAAAATTCATTAGCCGGGTTCACCTCTAATCCTTCCAAATTTCGGGCCAAAAAATTGTAAAGGATTGAAATACAGGGTACGAAATGGTTAAAAATACTGATATCAAATAGATAGGATGCTATTCATGGAGTAGAGATCGAAGGATATAAAAGAAACAACAACAAAAGAACCATTATGTATGCAAATTAACAGGTGCACGGCAAAAAAAACCTGTGCACTGCTGGTTCGGAAAACAATCACTTTTACACAAAATCAATTAAAAATATGAGCATTATCACTCTTTCAGGCTGATCAAAATATGCCCGTCCCGCACCTTCAGGTCGGAGACGCCGTCTGAAAAGAGCTTCCAGAAGCCGCCCTCGGCGGCGAACTCGCTCACCAGGTTGCGGTTCTTCATGTTTCCCAGCCAGGCATTGGGAAGCGGGATGCCGCCGAGGGAAATTCCCTTGAGCGCAACGACGGGTTGGCCGTCTGCAAACCCTAGCACCACGCCGAGGTTGAATCTCAGGGTTTTGCCTCCCAATACCGGGAAGCCTTCATCCACCGGAAGCACAAGAAGGATGCTGACCAGGTTTTCGGAAAGATCTATGGCGACGCGGCTGGCGACTTCCGGGTCGCTGGCGATCATCGCATTCAGTTCTTTCTCGGTCAGGCTGATATCGCGGATTGCGCCTTCCTCGGAATATTTCTCAGGCTTGAGCGGCGGCTTTCGGTCTCTGCTTCTTTCCCCGGGTATCAACGGCTCGCTGTAGCGTGTCGATTCAAGCCTTGAAAGCTTCGCCTGCAAAACATCCTGCTCTTTACTGGAAAGTTCAACCGGGGTGAATCTGGAGGCATAGACATACCGCTTCACCCAGAACCCGGCGAGAAGCGCCACGACCAGGACGGCAAGGACGAAAAATCCCAAAATGCGTTTTCCCCGGGATCCTCGTTTTTGAACCTCAATACCGGTTCTATATGGATCGTTGTTATTCATAGAAGCCTCTTTCGGATTACCTCTGTCCGTGCCTGCGATACCTGGATTTTCCCTGCATGTAAAACACGGCAGAAAATTTATCTTCAATTCATTCAAAAAGTTGAAAGTTTTTACCTTTTACTTATAAATTTTACCACAAAAAATGGTTCATCCGACTAAAGCGTACTTTGCCTGGTGAAGAGCCATGATTTTGAGTTTGAAAAATTCCTTATCTCGAAAGCCGTATGCTTGTCGTTTCATGGTTTTGATTTTGTTATTGGTACCCT
>Ga0129302_1002158_pt1 | contig 14197 bp, 14 predicted proteins | sample BlaSprsedimmetaG_FD_94476 | JGI IMG/M metagenome (GOLD analysis project Ga0129302, IMG submission 94476) | Hot spring sediment bacterial and archeal communities from California, USA to study Microbial Dark Matter (Phase II) - Blank Spring... | ecosystem: Environmental > Aquatic > Thermal springs... | reverse complement strand
TGAGGAGGAGCTATGCAACGTTTCACAGTCGCCTGCGCGCAATTCGCGGTGACGCCGATGGCCGTGCGCGAGAACGTCGAAAAGGCGTTGGCGTGGACGGAACGGGCGGCGCGGGAGACCGGCGCGCGCCTGATCGTGCTGCCGGAGACGGTGACGACGGGCTTCACGCCGGACTGCTCGGCGGAGGAGCTGTGGGCGCAGGTCGATACCCTGCCCGGCCCGCTGACAGAGCCGGTCGCAGCGATGGCGCGGGCGCGCGATCTCTACATTGTCTTCCCCACCTACGAGCGCGGCGCGACGCCGGACGTCGTCTACAACAGCGCGGCGTTGTTTGGTCCGGAGGGGCTGCTCGGCGTTTACCGCAAGACACACCTGTTCCCCACCGAGCGGAAGGCAGGCGGGGGGTGGTCTACGCCGGGCGTGGAGCCGGTGGTGGTGGAGACGCCCCTGGCAAACATCGGCATCACCATCTGCTACGATGGGGATTTCCCGGAGCTGTATCGCTGTGAGGCGGTGCATGGCGCGGAGGTCATCGTCCGCCCCTCGGCGCTGTTGCGCAGCTTCGAGATCTGGGAGCTGACGAACAAGGCGCGCGCCTACGACAATCACGTCTACATCGCCGCCTGCAACGGCATCGGCCCGGACGCCGGAGGAAACTATTACTTCGGTCACAGCATGATCGTCAGTCCCATTGCGCAGACGTTGGCGCTGGGACGGGGGACGGAAGACATCATCGCGGCGGAACTCGACCCGGAGCCGCTCAAGCGCATCAGCTACGGCTCCGTCAGCCCGATGATCTTCGATCACCTGGAGGATCGCAATCTAGCGGCCTACGGCGACGTGCTGACACCGGCGCGCAGCCGCTTCGAGCCGGCGCGGCGGGTTCCGTAGAAACACAAGATTACAAGCGCTGTCAAAGCGTGCGTAAAATTCAACCGAAGGAGGAAGGAAGTATTGTCAAACGCTTTGGATGAAGATTGATGCCTCAACCCTTTATCACTTTATTCATTCACCCAGTTAACGAAAGGAGTAAGTCACATGGCTAAGAAATCCACAAAAGCCCCAGCCGTCATCGGCTATATGCCGCAGGATGTGCCGCCGTGGGGCGCAATGTTGAGCCTGGGGTTCTAGCAGGTGCTCACGATGTTCCCGGCAACGGTGCTGGTCGCCGTCCTCACCAAATTCGATGTCGGCGTGACGCTGTTGGCCTCCGGTCTGGGCACCATCGTCGCTTTGTTGATAACAAGACGCAAGATTCCAATGTACTACGGATCGTCCTTCAGCTACATCACCGTGATTATTACCGTGATGGCGCTTTACGACAAAGCCTGCTTTGAGTCCAGCGCCGCCTACTGTCCCACCGGGGTGCGGCTGGCGCAGGTGGGTATCGTCGCCACGGCAATTTTGCAAATCGCGGTCGGGTTCTTGATCCAGTACATCGGAAAGAAGCGCCTGGACACGGTGCTGCCCCCCATCATCACAGGTAGCGTCGCCATCGTCATCGGCATCGCACTCGCGGGCGCAGCGCTGGACATGGCCGCTGCAAACTGGTTTGTGGCTTTCATCACCTTGATTGCTACCATCATCTTCTCTGTTTATTTGCAGGGTAAAGGTCTGCTAGGGATGTTGCCGATCCTCCTTGGGGCGATCTTTGGCTACATCGTTTCGATGATCATGGGCGTTGTAGACTACACGCCCTTGACGACAGCCGAATGGATTCGCATCCCCAACATCACTCTGCCGGCTTTCGGCGACCCGCGCGCCTGGTCGGTAGCGATCAGCGTGGCGCTGATTGCAATCGCCACCATTCCCGAATCCACAGCGCACCTCTATCAGATCAGCCTCTACGTGGATCAACTGGCGAAGGATCAGGGCCGCGAGCCACTGGAACTCAAGAACCTCATCGGCCTGAATCTGATCGCCGACGGTTCGGCAGACGTGGTCAACGGTATGTTGGGCGGCTGCTCCGGCACCAACTACGGCGAGAACAACTCATTGATGGCGATCACGCGCAACTACTCCTCGGCGGTGATGATGGCGGCGGGCGGTATCGCCATCGCTCTAGGCTTCGTCGGCAAGCTGGCCGGCCTGGTGGGGACGATTCCCGTGGCTGTTACCGGCGGTCTGGCGATCTACCTCTTCGGCGTCATCGGCAAGCAGGGTGTGGCGCTCATCCAAAGTGAACACGTCAACCTCTTCGACCCCAAGAACCTGGCAGTCGGCGCGACCATTCTGGTGCTCGGTATCGGCGGCGCGATGGCCCTGCCCGATGGTCTGTTCCCCTTCACCATCCCGGTCCTCTTCCCCAACGGCATCCCGGCCATCGTTTTCTCCGCCATCGTCGGTATTCTCATCAACTTGATCTTCATCTTACTCCCCCCCTCCCGCTTCGGCATCAAAGAACGCAGCAACATCGATTAAGTCTCTAGCCACAGAGGACACAGAGTTCACAGAGGGGAAGAGAAATAACTCTGTGTTCTCTGTGAACTCTATGGCAAAAAAGGAGTATTATGGCGGACCCGTTGACAGAAAAGATTATCGGCGCGGCGATTGAGGTGCATCGACATTTGGGGCCTGGATTGTTGGAATCTATTTACGAAGAGGCGTTGTGTGTCGAGTTCGATTTACGCGGGATTCGATACGCGCGCCAGGCAGAAGTAGATGTGATTTACAAAGGTCACGTCATCAAGGGGCAGCGGCTAGATTTGCTTGTAGAAAACGAGGTGGTCGTCGAACTCAAAGCGGTCACGCGACCCAACATAGACTTGATAACAGCACAGGTGCTTTCGTATTTGCACGCCGCCAAACTGAAACGCGGCCTGCTGATCAACTTCAGTGTCTCGCGCCTGGTAGACGGGGTGAAACGAATTTCCGCGTAGTTTTTTGCCACAGAGGGCACAGAGTTCACAGAGGTAGGCGTTGCAAGCAACGCACAAAAACCTCTGTGTCCTCTGTGAACTCTGTAGCTAAAGTAAGGAGATGACTATGCAACCATTCGATTATTACAAACCGAAGGATTTCGATGAGGCGTTCAAGCTGTTGACGTTGCCCAATAAGGTGATGTATCCATTAGCAGGCGCGACTGATCTCATTCCTCACACCCGCGATGGGGCGTGGAGACCCGACGGCGTAGTGGACGTCAAGGGGTTGTCCGGTCTGCGCGACCTGACCGTAGATGGGCTGGAACCGTGCTGCGGCTGCGCGCCCGGCGCGTGTCTCTACGTCGGCGCGGCGGTGCGGATGAACGAGATTGTACATTCGGCGCTGGTGCGTTCTCATTGGGACGTGCTGGCGCAGGCTGCCGCGGCGATGGGCAACGAGCAGGTGCGCAACCGCGCAACGCTCGGCGGCAACCTGGGCACGGCCTCCCCCGCCGCCGATTCCGCGCCTGCGCTGCTGGTGCTGGAAGCGTCCGTGCTGGCTAAAGGCCCCGAGGGCAACCGCTCGATCCCGGTCGAAAAATTCTTCGCCGGACCCAAGCACAATGCGCTGAGAAAAGGTGAGTTGATTGTGGGTATCCTCATCCCCAAACCACCGGCAGGAAGCGTCGGTATTTACGAAAAACTCAGCCGTCGTAAGGCCGGAGATCTGGCGGTTGTTAGCGTGGCGGCGTTGGCCTATCCACACAACGGCGGCTTTCGGTGGCGCGTGGCACTCGGCGCAGTAGCCCCCACGCCGATCCACTCCCCACAGGCCGAAGCGATCCTCAACGCAGGTCACGATGCTACCCACATCGACGAGGCTGCCGCGGCAGCCTACGGCTGCTGCTGCCCCATCGACGACGTCCGCGCCAGCGCCGAGTACCGGCAGATGATGGTGGTGAACATCACGCGGCGGGCCATTCGCGCCGTTGTGCAGCAACTCCATGTGTAAAGGAGGCCAAAATGCACCATGAAATTTCTTTAACCATCAATGGTGATGATTATACCGTCGCCGTCCAATCCCATCACACCTTACTCAAAGTCCTGCGTGAGCAACTCGGCATCACCAGCCCCAAAGTCGGCTGCGAGAACGGCGAGTGCGGCGCATGCACGGTCATTATGAACGGGGCAGCGGTCAACTCATGCCAGGTACTGGCTGTGGAAGCGGACGGCGCGACGATTGAGACGGTTGAAGGCTTGAGCGAAGACGGCAACCTGCACCCGCTCCAAACCGCCTTCATCGAACACAACGCCATCCAGTGCGGCTTTTGCACACCGGGGATGTTGATGTCCGCCAAGGCTCTGCTCGATCATAACCCACATCCCACCGAAGACGAGATCCGCCACGCCCTTGTCGGTAATCTTTGCCGCTGCACCGGTTATACACGCATCGTGGAAGCGATTCTAGATGTGGCGGAAAGCTAGTTGCTTGTTGCTGGAAGTTCGTTGCTTGTTGCTCGTTGCTTGTTGCTAGATGTGGAGAGTGGCTATGGCGATTCAGAGTTATCATGATTTGGAAGTGTACCGGCTATCGTTTGAATTGGCTGTTGAAACTGATATGGCTTCCAAAACACTGCCCAAGCACGAAATGTATGAAGTCGGCAGTCAGATACGCCGCTCTGCAAAATCCATTCCCGCCAATATCGCAGAAGGCTTCGGGCGCCGCCGCTACAAAAACGAATACATCCGCTTCCTCGTGTATGCCTTGGCTTCCTGCGACGAAACTCGTGTACATCTGGATATGCTATATCGTACCAATTCGCTGACAAACGATCTCTATCAGCGACTAACCGAGCAATATGACACCCTGGGCCGAAAACTCAACAACTTCCTGCAAGTCGTCATTCAAAACCATCAAGAACCCTATCGCTAGCAACCAGCCACGAGTAACGCGTAACGAGTAACCAGCAACCAGTAACCAGCAACCAGTAACCAGTAACCAGTAACTTAACTGGAGGAAACTATGACCCAAACAACCTCAAATCCCGTCGGAAAAAGCGTCCCGCGTGTGGATGCGTTTGAGAAAGTGACCGGGGCGGCAAAGTACGTGGACGATATGGCCTTCGGGCCGGGGCTGCTCTACGGCAAGATCGTCCACAGCCCGGTGGCCCACGCGCTGATCAAGAAGATCGATACGAGCAAAGCCCTGGCCCTGCCCGGCGTCAAGGCCGTGGTGACAGGCCAGGACAACCCCACCCACCTGGGACTCTACCTCAAAGACCGCTTTATCTTCGCCTACGATCGCGTACGCTACGTGGGCGAGTCGGTGGCAGGCGTCATCGCGGTGAGCGAGGAGATCGCGGAGGCCGCCGCCAGGCTGGTGGAGGTCGAATACGAACTGTTGGAGCCGGTCTTCGATCCCTACGCGGGCGCACAGCCCGGTGCGCCGCTCATCCACCCCGACCTGGGCAAGTACGAGGTCGTGAACTTCATCTTCCCAGTGCCGGGGACGAACATCTCCGAGCACTTCAAGCTGCGCAAGGGCGACGTCTCGGACGCGGGCGTGAGCGATGCGGTGTGGGCGCAGTGCGCGGCGATTGTCGAGGACACGTACACGCTGCCGCAAATCCAGCACGCGCCCATCGAGACGCACGTCGCTGTGGCACGCTGGGACTTGAACGGGCAGGTGACGCTGTGGGCGGCGTCGCAGTCACCGTTCGCGCAGCGCGACCTGCTCTCGCAGAGCCTTGGCGTACCGCACGGCAACATCCGTGTGATCTCGCCCTACGTTGGCGGCGGGTTCGGCGGCAAGGCGGGCATCTCGATTGAGGCCAACGTCGTGCTGATGGCACAGGCCGTCAAGGGCCGCCCGGTCAAGGTGCGGATGACGCGCGAAGAGGAGTTCGTCGCCACCAACGTCCGCCAGAGCCTGGTAGGCACGTACAAGATCGGCTGCGACGCCGAGGGCAATTTGCTAGCAATGGAGGTTACCTATTACTTCGGCGGCGGCGCGTACAACGATTACGGCGTCAACATCGCGCGGGCAGCGGGCTACTCCTGCACCGGCCCCTACGACGTCCCAAACGTCAAGGGCGATTCGTACTGCGTCTACACCAACCATCCCATCGGTAGCGCCATGCGCGGCTTCGGGATGCCCGAAATCCACTGGGGCATCGAGCAAGTCATGGACAAACTGGCAGAACACATCGGGATGGATCCGGCAGATTTCAAGCGCCGCAACTGCGTCCGTACCGGCGATAACATCCTCACCGGCATGACGATGCCACAGGTGGATTTGCCGCAGTGCATTGACAAAGTCACGCAAGCGATTGAATGGGGTAGCGAGAAAAAAAGCTCCGCGCCCAACAAAAAACGCGGCAAGGGGCTGGCGATTATGTGGAAAGCGCCCGCCATGCCGCCCAACCCCGGCAGTTCCGCCATCGTGCGCTTCAACGAGGATGCGACGGTCAACGTCTACGTGGGCGGGCAGGAAATCGGGCAGGGCGCGTTCACCGTGATGGCGCAGATGGCGGCGGAGGCGCTCGGCGTGCCCTACGAATGGGTACGCGTCTCCGCGAATCCGGTGGACACGAAATACAGCCCCTACGAATGGCAGACCGTCGCCAGCCGCCTCACCTGGTCGATGGGGAACGCGGTCAAGGCGGCGGCGGAAGAGGCGCGCGGCAAAATCCTCGACATCGTCGCCCAGTATTGGGAGGAAGACCCCGCCGACCTCGACATCAAGAACGGCGTCGTCGTCTCGTACAAATCGGAGCGCGAGCAGCCGTTGCAAAACATGGTCGTCTACGGCCTGCCCAACGAAAACTTCGAGGGCTGGCAGGGCGGTCCGGTGGTGGGCAGCGGCAAATTCATGCCCACTTACGTCACCGGCCTCGACGCGGAGACGGGCCAGGGCACGCGCGCCGTCGTCCACTACACCGTCGGCGCGCAGGCGGTAGATTTGGAAGTGGACACCGAAACCGGGCAAGTCGACATCCTCAAAATCGCCAGCGCCTACGACGTGGGCAAAGCCATCAACCCCGACCTGGTGCTGACGCAGATCGAGGGCGGCGCGGTGCACGGGATGAGTTCCGCCTTCGAAGGCCTGCGCTTTGACGCGCAAGGGAAGCCACTCAACAGCAGCTTTGTGGACTACAAAATCGCCACGGCGGTGGATGCCCCACGCAAGATTCACGGCGACATCGTGGAGACGCCGCTGGAAGATGGCCCGTGGGGCGCGCGCGGCGTCGGCGAGCACGTGATGGTGCAGACCGCGCCCGCCATCGCCAACGCGCTTTACGCCGCCACCGGCGTCCGCTTCAACGATCTGCCGCTCTCCGCGGAGAAGATTTTTATGGCGCTGCACCCTGAGGGGCTGGAATTGAGCTGCGAACTGCCAAGATAGCCTGTGTTGTACAACAAATACAACAGCCGAGGTGAGAATCCGACCTCGGCTGTTGATGTATAATACTGTGCGCAAAATCAAGGGATCATAGTCCGTTGCACAAAGTCCATGAACTCGCGGAAACCTTGTTCCAAAGACGATGCAAACGGCGCTGCAATCACTGTGTCCTGATCACCCCGATGAAAATGAAACGGGAAAGTCGTTACATTTTCCCAATGAGTATCTGGGAAATTGTCATAACGATAGAGACTACCATCCAAATGTCTTCGTTCCCAATGAAAACCGAATCGTCCTTGCAACGTATGCGAAACTCAGACGTCTATGTAACTGGTATCGGTCAACAACACACGCAGTTTTGCTCCTAAAGGATTCGTCTGAGCCACAATAGCCGCGAATTCCACCTCGGCAATGCGACGTAGGCTATCCAGCGAAGTCAAGCTAACTCCTGTAAGGATTCAAGCAGTGTAGTCCGTTGTGCTTCCAAGTAGTCAAGTTCAAAATAATCCTCAAAGGCCTCGGCTTCGTGAATTTGCCCCTTTTGCACCAACTTATCCAGTTCGGTGACGGTCTGCACGCCGTATTTACGCGCCAGTCCTAACAATTGCGATTCAACCAGTCGCAATTGTTGCCGCAAGAACAAACGCAAACTTTGCCGTTCCAATTCCTGAGGTGAGAGTCCCAGTCTTAAGGCAACATCTGCATACATGGCCTATACTCCTGATTTTCAAGTTGATACTGAAATTATAATTTGCTTATCAGATTGGTCAATTGCTATACTAGCGTGATAAAAATCAGCTACGCATGGATGCTCTCGAGAGTTAATGTGCAGACACAATTGAATGCGCCAGTACATAACAACCGGATCAAAGCCGCCTCATCCGCCGGAATCTCATCCAGACAGTTGTAGGCCACTCCAATCGTATGGACGATGTGTGAGTCGGAGTTGCAAATCACCTGGATGCCCAACCGCGTTGCAATCTCACGGATGTGGTCGCGCTCTCCGCGGGGCACGTTCATCGAACAAACCTCCAGCGCGTCGGGCGGGTAACGTTCCAGATCGACGTCGATCGTCGGGCGATAACGAAACGGATGCGCAATCGCCAGCCAGCCGCCGTGACGCCGCACGAAGGTGTGCAGCTCGGGATACGTCCATTCGCTGGATTCCAAGGCGGGATCGTGGCCCCCCAACACCAGCACATCTTCCCGTTCCTGAACGGTGATCTCTATCCCACCAAAAATGCGAAACGGCGCATATTTCCGATTCAGGAAATCCAGGTACATTTGCGGCACAAGATACCCGTGATCGGTCATCACCAGCGCGTCCAGACCACTCGCGATGGCGGCCTGGATCTGTTCTTCTTGTCCCGACTTGGCGCAAGTCGAGCGTTCTGAGCTATGGACGTGTAAATCAATTTTCATCATTCAATAGGAATAACGTCCAATCTCCCGGAAAGCGCGCTTCTCCGCGCTAAATGGTTCCAACGAACCCGGACGCAGGACTTCCACGCGTCCCCAACGATCGGCCCGAATCCGCCACAGCATTTCCATCAACTTCTTTTGGTTTTTCCCATCGGTACTTGGATATTCAACACATTTACACTCGCGGAGCAGCACGTGAATGCCGCCGTTCTCAGGAATACGCAGCGTTTGTAGGACCTCGTAAACTGCTGGCGTGTCGGCGCACTTTGTTGGGGTGTTTGCATCTAACTCAGGTAAGTTAATGTCGTCGATTGCCGCGTCCACGACCACCCCTAGCAGGCGCTCGGTGCTTGCAAAAATGGGAGGCGGTGCGAATTTTTTTATACGGGCGATATATTCGCTGACAACGACCAATGTTATCGCCGTTGTCAAACAAACAAAGGCCATGACATAGATGAAAGCAAAGAACGCTTTGCTTACGAAGTCAACGGGCCTGCCTACACTTGTGTAATACAACACCCAAAGCGGTGAGAAGAACAATCCACCGATGGCCGTAATCGCTATCCACAAATCAAGTGAGATACGAGGTGTGCGATAAACCTGCTCAGCCCAAAAATGTTCCCACCAAGATAAACGACTATCATAGATCATGAAGAACGACAATAAACACACGCCCAAACAGACGAATGTTAGAACTGGAAAGTAGTTGCCCGATTCTTCCCTGGGAATCCAAAGAAGCCACACAACTATCGCCGCCACCGCAGGCAGCAAGGCCAGGATGCCCCCTTCCTGAACGATGAAATCGGCCAACGTCGTATCGAGTCGATCCCACGCAGTGACATCGCTGCCGCAACGCAGGCATCGCTGCCGCTCGGTAGCATCGTATTCACCCCTGCACGTTCGACAAATGGGCATCGATGTTCCTCCGGGTTGTTGTGGCTGGCGTCACGTGCTCGACGCTGATCTATGCCAATGCCTTGATCCGCGCTGCGATCTCGTCTTCCACCTGCTTGATCGCTGCTTTCAACTCCGCTTCGCGTCTTTCCAATTCGCGCAACTGGGTTTCGGTCGCTTCCAACTGCTCGACATACTTCGCGCGCAGTGCGCCTTCCTTGCCCACCTGCGACAGCGCCTGCATATTGCCCTGCACCTGCTGCTGCGCTTTGTAGATCTTGTCCCGCTCGGCCTCGAGCTGCTTCAACTGCTTCTCGTAGTCGGCGATGGTGTCGTAGAGCATCAGCAACTTGCTGATCTGATCGTAGACTTTACGATCCAGCAATCCCTGCTTGAGATAGCGCTGCAAGGTCTGGTGCGATTGTTTTTGCACCTCCTCATATCGGCTCACCAGACGGCGCTCCTGCACTTTCAACACCGCCTCACCCCAGGGCGGCGTCTGTACTTCGAAACGCAGATACGTATCAGTATGTTCATCAGGTGATGGGGTGTCGAAGAGCTCATACTGTGGCGAGCGCGGGTGCTCCACCAGCACGGCGACAGCGTTTGCCGTTTGATTCGAGAGGCGATACTCGTGCCAGCGGACGTCCCATTCCTCGAAATGCAGATAGCTGCCTTTGATGAACAGCCGGTAGATTTCGCGGCTCGAACCGCTGGACTCGTTGACCTTAACGCCTAATTCAACGGCGTAGGGAACCACGACCTCGCCGCCCACCGCCGTGAACGGCAGCACTGCCTCGCCTACGTACTCGCCATCGTCGAGAACTGTCACCGGGCCGCGTTCGAGCGTGAGGCCGCTCGCGTTCTTCATCCGCAGCGTAGCGACCGGGTGCGTCGCCATTTTGCGCCCATTATAGAGCAAATCCTTCTGGTACGACAAATCCGCCGACACCACCGGCACCATCGCCGACTGCCCGCGCCCCACCGTCACCGGCGTCTGGATGACGTACTGGAAAAGCTCGCCCAGTGCCTCGCCCTTTGTCGTGACCGTCTGGGCTGTGGCGAAAGCCTCGCGCGCCGCCATTTTTTGCATCGCCGGAGGAGCGGGCGCCGCCATAGCCGCGTGCATTGCTCGCGGCGCTCTTTCCACCATCTCAGCGCCCAAAGCTACCCCATCGAACTCCACCGGCGCAGCCGCCACGCGCGCTTCTTCCTTCACTTCCGGGCGCTCCGGGGTGAAGGGCGTGTAAAGATCGTAGACGAACGAGATCGGCATCCCCGCTACAAGGGAGAGTGAAATCCTCAGCAGGTCCTCTTCCAGCCGGTTGTCGAAGATGCCCCACCCCAGGAGCAGCGCCTTCGGGCCACCCTTTGCTTGTGGATCGAGCACCATACGATAGCTCACCCGCCACGTCGGCGCGGGCGCGATGTAGCTGACCGAGAGATCGTGCTCGCCGGGCGACATGCGCACGGTCACGCTGCGGTACTCGTCCTGCGTGAGCGACGTTTGCAGGAAGAAGCGCAAGTCCGCCGCGCCGCGCTCGTCAAGGATGTCCACGTTCTGCACGCGCTCCAACGCCACAGTGTGAACCATCGCCGTTTCATCGAGCAACAATGAGACCATCGCCGACGCCAAAGGCTGGCGTTCGGATGGCTCGTCGAGGCCAAGCAACTTACCCGTCACCATTTCGCCCTGATCCAGCGAGAGTGCAACGCGCCGTCCCCGCAGGCAGGCCAACAAATCCCGCAAACTGCGGTCATCATCCAGGCGGATGGAACACCCGGCCAGACGCTCTTCGCGGCTCTGCGGCGTGGCGTAATCGACGCCGAGTACCTGCCCCCCACCCCAATCGATGGCAGTGAGGCTCTTCAGAATGTCGTTCATCTCCGTCACGCGGAAGGAGAGTTCCACTTCCTCGCCGCTCAACTGCGCCCGGCGCTCGAAGAAGCCTACGCCGTGCTTGTACAACGTCATCCGGGTTATGGGTAGCTGTGCCATGGTTGCCTCCCCTGGAAATCACAAAATCGCAAAATCGCAAATCTGCAAATCACAAATTCATTGACGCCGTTGAGCCTTCTTGCGCGTCAAACGGGAAATCAGCCAGAATAAGGCCACCGCGCCGGCCAACACCGCGCCGGGATGGACACTGGTCCACAGGACGGCGCGCAAAGCCTGGCGCGCGCGCTCGACTTGCCGGAACTCACGCAGCGGTGGCGTTATCGGGGCATCCCAGTCGAACGCCAGCAGCCGGGACAAATATCCCTGGCGAACCACACCTTCCAGGCTGAAGACGTGGATGGTATCGCTCCAGGCGTGGGCCAGGCGCAGATCGCGAGCGAACTCGTCCCACGTCAGCGGTGGGATTTGATCGACGCCACCGACGTCAACGCCGCCGCCGGTGCTGCCCACTGCCACCGATTCAGCAGATGGCGCGTAGCTCCACAGCAGGCCAGGGCCAAACGGGCGCATGAAGCTGCTGTAGAGCATCAACACTTCGCGATCGACTTCCAGGTCAACCAGACCCAGGAAACGCTGCACCAGTTGGGAACCAACCTGATGCTCATCTACGATGAAGGGAATGGCATACTCATCGACGCGATAGCCATCGGCGCGAATCTGCGCAATCAACCCCGCGTAGTGATCCCGCGCCCGTTTGAGTCGCTCCGCGTCCATAAAACGGCGTAGAAGCGTGAGCAATGCGCGACGATCTCCACCGAGCAATTTCTTCAGCTCGCGCATGTCCGGCTCGATGTCGAGGCCCACACCATCCCACTGCAAACCGTGCGTCGCCGTCCACGCGCGAAAATCCGCGTAGAAGGCGATGGCCTCCGGCGCGTTATCGAGGTTGAACCAGTAGCCCTGTGCTTCCGGCAGCAGTAGCCACGCCACGACAGGGATACCGGCGGCATTAAGGCGTCGCACGATCTCAGCACGCTCCGGGCTGAGGTCGCGCAATCCGAGGCTCACACCCGCGTCCAAAGCGCGTAGGTCTTCAAGGATTTGCGGGTCGGAGAAAAGCGCTTGCAAGTCAGCGGCGTCCAATTCGCAAAAGAAAGTCAATTCCGGCGTCATCGTCGTGCGCTCCTTCACGGCTTATACCTTTGAGGTTAAAGTGGCATCCAGAAATATTCTACTCGCTATCGTGCAATAATGCAAGCAGCATCCCCTGACCTTTGTGTAAAAATTCTGTTAGAAAAATCGCCCGCAAACGAAAAAGCCCACGTTTTGTGTGGGCTTCATTCTAACAAACATTGTTGGCACACGCAAAGGTTAAACTTTTAACCTTCCTCGAAGATCAACGTCAACTGGCCAAAGCGCACGAGGTCGCCAGAGTTGAGCCGCACGGGACGATGGGGCAAAAGGCGGACTTCGTTCAGATAAGTACCATTGGTACTTTGCAAGTCTTCCAGGAACCATCCTTCAGGACGGTACAAGAAACGCGAGTGGTGACGCGAGACCCCAGCGGACCCGCCACCGTAGGGTTGGAGATCGACATCCGGCGGCTGGGGCAACATCGGGTCTGCGCGCCCGACTACAACTTCTTCCTGCAAGGGAATTGACAGCGCTACGCCGGATGTGGCGATAAACAAGCGCGGGCCGGTGATGGCTTCCTGCGCATCGAGGCGCATCGTCACCATGCGGGCCGTCACCGGATGTTCGGCCTGTGCTGCCTGTCTGAGCGATTGCACCACGCGTTTGAGATCGTTGACGAAGATATCCATGCGAGGATAGCGGGTCGTCAACTCGCGCTCCAGGGCGCGCATCAGTACGGTCTCCAAAGACGCCGGGAGAGCCGGGCTGTACGTGCGTAATGGGACAGGGGACTCACGCGTACGCTGCTGCACAGATGCACCGGGGGACAGTGCCGGAAAGGGCAACCGGCCGGTCAAGAGTTCGTACAAAACCACACCCAGGCTATAAATGTCGGCGCGCGCATCGATCTCTTCCCCGGCAGCCTGTTCGGGGGCTAGATAGGCCAGCGTGCCGAGAACTGAACCGGGCGCTGTCAGTTTTTGTGATGGCATCAGCTTCTGTGATGGCATCAGTTTTTGTGATGGCATCGACATTGATGGCGCACCGCTCCCCTTCTGTGCCATCTCGGTCACCTTAACCAGGCCGAAGTCGGCCAGCAGCGGCCAATCCGGGCGTGCCAGCAGAATGTTGCTGGGTTTCACGTCGCGGTGGACAATACCTCTGGAATGGGCGTAAGCCAATGCCTCGCCCACCGGGACAATCAAGGTCAGCGCCTCGGTGCCCTCGAGCGGCGTGTCGTCCAGGCGCGCCTGCAACGAACCGCCTTCGACGTATTCCATGACGATGAAGGCATAGCCCTGATCCTCGCCGTAATCGTAGATGTTGAGGATGTTCGGATGCCGCAGGCTGGCGATGGCGTGGGCCTCACGACGAAAGCGCCGCAGAAATTGGTGCCCACCGGCATCCTCGATGTGCAACACCTTGACCGCCACCCAGCGCTCCAACTGGGTTTGAAACGCGCGGTAGACGACCGCCGCACCGCCGCGTCCGATCTTTTCCGTCAATTGATAGCCGCCGATCGTGCGACCGCTCAAGTCTTCCATAAGTCACTTCCCTTGTGATAGTCTGGTAGTCGTTAGTCGA
>Ga0129302_1002149_pt1 | contig 14217 bp, 10 predicted proteins | sample BlaSprsedimmetaG_FD_94476 | JGI IMG/M metagenome (GOLD analysis project Ga0129302, IMG submission 94476) | Hot spring sediment bacterial and archeal communities from California, USA to study Microbial Dark Matter (Phase II) - Blank Spring... | ecosystem: Environmental > Aquatic > Thermal springs... | reverse complement strand
CATATAAATTCATGTATCCTTCAGTTTCTCCATATGTAACGCCATAATTAATACACGTGTCCTCTATCAACCTAATCCGATAAGTATCACCCGGAATCGAAGAAACTTTTACCGCTTTTGAATATTCCTCCTGCGTATCCTGTTGAGGGCAATTCTCGCGTCCGTATACCGTAATCACCTCGCATATATAAATATTTGCGTCGACAGTAGGAGTGAAAATAGGCGTTGTCTGGCATTGTGAAGTTATATTAAAGGCGCTGCTTTCAATATGATGCCCCCAGTTCCAAAGCTGCATATAGTTTTCCGCTACATTCACTATAATATATCTCGGGCCCGTGATACCCTGAGGCGCCTTAACAACATAACTTCTCTTATGCCATACATTAACATCACTGCCCTGTGCTGCAACAAATCCGCCATCGTGCCCGGTATTAACCGGCGGGTCCTGCGGCCCCTCAACGCCGCTCACCGGATGCCTGCACCATACAGCGTCATCAGTATATTCAGCCGCAGGATTATCAGAGAAGAGAATATCGCCATAAATATTCTGCCAGGCATTCGCAGTTCGCACTTCAAACGAAACCGTCAACAACTGTCCGGCTGTATAACACTGTCCCGCAACCTCAACATTCCTGACATAAGCCGCTGCAATTATAGATGAATAAAAAAACAACAAAACAAATAAAGTGTAACCCGCCCGTTTAATCGCCTTCATTATGCAGTAACCCTCCTCAATTGGTTTATTTCCCTATTATGCCTGCAACGAACATACTAAATGACGTACAATTTTTTGAATAATCTTATACCCTCCTTGAAAATGTTTATTACCAGTTACAGTATAACGTTTTACCGTAATAATTATATCTACTGACTTATGTACAGTCAATAAAAAAAGAAGGCCAACTACAGATTGTTTTTGTCAGACGGAACAAATTTGCTTATTTTTAAAACAATAGTTTTGCGGTTTAGCGTCGTTTGAAGATGAAAATTTTCTACGTTGATTACCCTTTATATCTTTACTTAGCTACCGCTATCTTTCTCGACAGCACCCTTGTGCCTTTTGAGTCTTTTATCTCAAGTTTAAGCACATAGAGCCCCGCGCCCACTGTTATGCCCAGGTCGCCCATGCCGTTCCACCTGACTGTATTGCCGCCTGCCACGCCCTGATTGTCGCCTGCTTCAATGTGGCCTTTGGGTATATCCTTTGACCAGACAAGCCTGCCGAACATTGAGTAGAGGCGCAGCTTCACCGCGCTGTCCTCGTCAAGCGCGTAGTGAATTGAGGTCTCTTGCCTTCCCGCGATAAACGGGTTGGGCCAGTTCTCGAATTTCTCGGTAAGAGTTGTTATGACCGTCCTCTCCGCGTATTCGGAGAGCTCGCTGACATACGCCTGCACAATACTGCTGCAGTTTGCCTGTGGCGCGGTAAATACCGAAACCGCCCTTCCGTAAACATCCGTGGCTGTTGATGTTACATTCAACGTGCCCATGCCCTCAGTAACCGCGAAAACCACGGCAGTGCCCGATACAGGATTGTAAAACCTGTCAAAAACCGTGACAGTAAACGAAGCCTGCTCCCCCTTGCTTAACCGCTCAGCTGACTGCGTATATGTAAAGCTGTCCGGCGAGTCAGCGATAACCGTAATATAATTTGAGTCCCTGTTGTTATTATTCGCGTTTATCATGGCCGTGGGCCCCAGGTTCCTCGGCCTTATCCTTATTGTGCCTGTTTTTGTGTATGTAAGGTTCAGCCCCGTGAATACCGCCCTTCCGTCAATTGCAGCTATCTGCGGAAGAGGATATGAGACCAAATCCACCGTACATAGCGGCGGGTTCGCGTCTGCCCTGTCCGGCTCGGTGACAGCCTTTATCTCAATCGTCTCGAGCGTAAACTCCTCAGCCAGTGTCAAATCCGGCGGCGGAAAGTGCGAGACATTTACGGTTATTGCCATTGGCTGCCCTGCTGTAATCACCTGCGGCGCCGCTGCGCTGATATAGAAATCTGTAAGGTTAAGAAAAAGCACATCCTTAAAAAATTTGCTTCCCCCTCCTGTAATGTCCTCGGCTGTCAGGCTGTATGTTATCGGGCTTGACGGCGCCGAGTTTATTGTCATTGTAAACAGGGCCGACGCAGAGGATTCGGCGTAGAAGTCAAAGCTCGCGGGCACAACAGTCTCCCTGTCAGACGGGCCCGCATAAATCCTCGCTGAAAGCGGATTTGGTATTGTCTCAATCATATTATTCCAGCTGTCGCACGCCAATACTGTCACGCTGAACGGCACGCCTATAACCTGTTCCACGGGCGTGCCCGTGTATCCTTCAGCAGTCCCAGGCGCATGTTCCATTCCCTCCACAGTAAAAAGCAGTTTGGAGTAAGGCCCGGGCGTGACTGTTTTTTCAGCCGTGCCTGTCGCGCCGCCGGCGTCCTCACATACAAGAGTAACAGGGCTGCCCGCCGCGCTGAACCGGACATTTCCTGTCCAGTACCCCGGCCCAAGTATTATGTCGTTGTCAAATGTGCCTGTTGAAGCGCCCCCTGTTTCCGCCACATAAATCCCGCCTGACGCCGAACCAAGCGCTGCGGGCCCCGTATAATCGGTTTTTATATTGCCGTCGGTATCATAAGCGGCTATTGTGACCGGCACATACGTTCCCGCCTGTATGGAAGACGCGCCGCCGAGAATTATTGCAAAATCCCTCAGCTCCGCCGCGGAAATACCCGCGCTCAAGGAGATGCAAAACAACAATACCGCTGTTTTTTTCATTATGTGCTCCTGAATCAAGTTTGTTTTTTTTGCCTATATCTTCATATACTCTTCTATTGTAGTCGTCCCCTGTATTGCTTTCATAAGCGCGGATTCCTTTAACGTGGACAGCCCTGCTGATTTTTTGTTCTCATCCCTTATTTTTTTAAGTGAATCCCCTGCCAGCAGCATCTCCCTTATTTTTTCCGACATAGGTATCAGCTCATAAACAGCCGTCCTTCCGCTGTAACCCGTCCTTGAGCAGGCGTCACAGCCCGCGCCCTTATACAGCGTCACTTTATTGGCGGCGCCTCCCAGCATTTTCACTATGTCGTCAGGCGCCTCATATTGCTGCCTGCATTTTCCGCATATTTTACGCACAAGCCGCTGCGCCAGCACAGCCGAGGTATTTGAATAAACCACATAGGGCTCTATTCCGAAATTAATTATTGTCTGGAGGGCCTGAAACGGGTCTCCTGCCCTTATATTTGATATCACAAGGTGGCCTCCCGCTATTGTGTCAAAAGCGGCCTCTGCCGTCTCTTTTCCGGCCATGTCGCTCACAGCAAGGACATCGCAGTCCTGCTCTCCGAGCATCCTGATTGCCTGTCCAAAACTCTTTCTGCTCACCTTTGTCTGGTTGATGCCGGGCAGCAGGTAATTTACCGAAGTATCCTCCACGGAAAATATGTTTACCGCGGGCGTATTAATCTCATTGAGAGAGGAATACATTGTTGTCGCCTTGCCGCTGTTCGTAGGCCCGGCGATAAGTATAAGCCCGTGCGGCTGCTTCAATACCTTTTTATATGCCTCAAGCACGCTCTCTTCCATCCCCGTATTCGCGAGCAGGATTATGGTATTCTCAGCGCGGACAATTCTCAGGACAATCTTCTCTCCAAAAAGCGTCGGAAAGGTATAGACTGACATATTTATCTCCCTGCCCGATACCCTTATTTTCAGTTTTGACTCCTGCGGGGTGTTCTTCTCAGCCGTGTTCATCTGCGCCAGTTCCTTTATCTTGTTGAGCATCCCGTTGTATAATGTCTTTGGCGGCGACTCAAGCTCATAAAGCGTGCCGTCAAGCCTTTTTCTTATCCTGCATTTGTCCGAGAGCGGCTCCACGTGAATATCGGTCGCGTTTGAGTCATAAGCCTCGGCAAGAAGCGTTGTTAAAAATGTATTGACCGGCGTGTCCTGCGCCATTACAGCCTGCGCCGTATGCTGAGGTTCGGGTTCCCTTACCGGAGGAGGAGGCGGCGGCGGCGGCGCGTAAGCAGGCTCGGCCCTTGGCGCCGGCTCAGAGTAAGCAGGAGGCGGCGGCGGAGGCTCTTCCCTTTTTTTCACATCACCGCCGTAAGGCGACCTTGTTATGGTCAGCCCCGGCTCTTCCTGCCTTGATTTTATGGGCGCCGCGAGTATATCGTCAAGAGCGTCAACCCTTGACTTTGCTATCTCGCCCGTATCAGCCTCCTTAAAGCCAAGGTACTTGTTAATCATCTTTACAATGTCCTCTTCGGGCGAGAGCCTCGCGTCAACCTCACACCGCGTCGTTGCCTTAAGGTCATCTACCACAAGAAAATTGAGCGGGTCAGTCATCGCGACAGTCAGGACCTTCCCCTGCTTGTTAACGGGTATGAGCTTTTCGGAGCGCATAAGCTGCTCCGGCAGCAGCCTTAACATATCCTGTTTTATATCGGGTATCTCGTCAAGGTTTATATAAGGCACGCCCATCTGATAGCCTAAAAACGTCCATAAAATCTCCTTTGAGATGTAACCCATCCTTATAAGCACCTGCCCTATCTTTTCACCTGTCCGTTTCTGGTCCTCAAGGGCGTCTTTTAACTGCTCTTTTGTGATTATGCCCTCTTCAACAAGCATCTCGCCGATAAGCATATTTTTTTGTTTGCTCATTTTTTAACCTTCCTTCTTTTTGAAAATATCAAAAATGGACCTCTTTTTCCCCTGCTCCGAAGACGCTTCCCCGGGAAGCCCTTCGTCGGATGCGCCTGCTCCGGGCGCGGCTTTATACTCCTGCTTCGCGGCGCCAGCCGCGCCTTTTGATATTTTATCGGCAAAGTCCTTCCCTATATCATTTTTCATCGTGTCAACTTCGCCGGTTGTAAGGCCAGAGTCGGGCGTGATTTTAATCGCCTGCTCCTTGCCTGTGGCCTGGTCCTTCGCGGACACCTTTATTATTCCGTTGGCGTCAATATCAAACATAACCTCAATTTTCGGCGCGCCCTTTTTTGCGGGCGGTATGCCGACAAGCTCAAAGGTCCCTATTGCCTTGTTGTCCGTTGCCATCGGTTTTTCCCCCTGAAAAACCTCTATGCGTACAAATGACTGGTCATCCTTTGTGGTGGTGTAAATCTCGGATTTTCTTGTGGGGATCGAGGAGTTTTTTTCTATTATCTTTGAGAATATGCCGCCCTCTGTCCTTATTCCCAGGGAAAACGGCGTTACGTCAAGAAGCAGTATGTCCCTTATGTCCCCTTTTAAGACCGAACCCTGATGAGCCGCGCCCGCCGCGACTGCCTCGTCCGGATTTAATCCAAGATAAGGCTCTTTCCTGAACATTTTTTTTACCACTTCCCTCACGAGCGGCATCTTTGTCTGTCCGCCCACAAGCACAACTTCATCAACTTCCGATGGCCTTAAGCCCGCGTCAACGAGGGCCTTTTCGCATGGAATTGCCGTGGACTCCGCTATTGCCCGTGTGAGTTCCTCAAGCTTGCTCCTTGTCAAAACAGCCTGGAGATGCTTTGGCCCCTCCTTTGTAACCGCTATAAACTGCAGTGTTATCTCGACCGACTCAAGGGTTGAGAGGTTAATCTTGGCCTTTTCAGCCGCGTCTTTGAGCCTTTGAAGCGCTACTCTGTCGCCGCGCAGGTCAATCCCGTCGGTTTTATAAAACTCGGCAACGAGCCAGTCAATCACTGCCTGGTCAAAATCATCTCCGCCAAGATGCGTGTCGCCGCTTGTTGACATCACCTCAAATATTCCCTGCCCCAGTTTCAGTATGGAGACGTCAAACGTGCCGCCGCCGAGGTCATAAATTGCCACTTTCATCTTTGTTTTGGAATCAAACCCGGCCGCGAGCGCTGCCGCTGTAGGCTCGTTTATTATCCTCACAATGTCGAGCCCCGCGATTTTTCCCGCGTCTTTCGTGGCCTGGCGCTGCGAGTCATTAAAATAGGCGGGGACCGTCACAACCGCCTTGTCAACCGGCTCGTTAAGATAAGCTTCCGCGTCTTTTCTGAGCTTCATAAGTATAAGCGCGGAAATCTCCGGCGGGGAATAGGCCCTTCCAAAAACCTCTATTCTAAGGTCGCCGTTGGGCGCGGGAGACAGCTTGTATGGCAGAAGTTTAATGTCATTGGCGACAACCTTGTCGTTGAATTTCCGCCCCATAAACCTCTTGACGGAAAAGATTGTATTCTCGGGGTTCATGACCTGCTGCCGCTTTGCCGCGTTTCCCACAAGAAGCCCGCCCTCTTTTGTAAAAGCCACGACAGACGGGGTGGTCCTGAACCCCTCGTCGTTCGGTATTACAAGCAGCCTGCGGTCCTCCATAATGCCCATGCACGAATTGGTTGTCCCGAGGTCTATTCCTATTATCTTTGCCATCAGAGCTCCTTAATTTTTTAGTGTCACCGGCTGCCGCGCGCCTTGTCCAGTTCCCTCATCAACTCCTGGCACTTATCAACGATGCGGGCGTACTGCGTGTTTTTCGGCTCCAGCTTTGCCGCTTCCCTGAAAGCGTGCAGCGCCTCAGAAAGCTTGTTGATAAGCGTATATATCACACCCATATTATACACGGTTTCCGCCATTTTAAAAGCCCCGTAAGCCTGCTGAAACCTTGTAAGCGCTTCCGCCTTATTCGTGTCAAAAAGGGAGACGCCTTCCTTAAACAATATTGCCGAACCCTCGTACTTTTTCTTGTCGCCCATGTTAAATATGCCGAAACTGCGCTCAGGCACAGCGGTTTTAAGAGAGGCCGCTATTATAAAATTGTATATCTTCCTCCTCATGGGGTCCGAGAGTATTTTATACGCCTCCACAGCCTGTGACGTGCGCTCGTGCGCCCAGTCGGGCTTGTCCGGATTATGGTCAGGATGGTATTTATAAAGCATCAGCCTGAAGGCGCTGTCAATCTCCTCCTGCGTTGCCGCCGGGTAAATCTCCAGTATCTCGTAGTAGTTAAGCTTTTTCTCGGCCATACTATCGCTCCTCTTAAAACTTGGTGGCTTTGAGCTTTAAGAGCTCAAAACCCGAACCGTCCGGCATGGTGACGGTATCAACAGGCTCAAACACGGCAAGGTTATCTATCCCCGCCGCGATTTCCCTTGAAGAATAAACATCTGTCGTGTATTTCTTCTTTTCCCCGTACTTGGCGGCAAAATTAAGGTAATCAAGGGCCGCCTTGTATTTTTCCCCCGACTCTTTGTCCGTAAAGCTCTTTGATATGGAGCCGTTCAGCATTATAAAATTAATCCTGAAATCGTCAATCTCATAACCCATTGCCAGCTTTCCCTTTACCATTGACACAATTTCTTTTCTTATCTCCACTGTCGATATAAAAGCCCTTTTCAGGTCATCCTCGTGCTTGAACGGGTACCCGAAACTCAGCAGCACATAATCCCCGGTCACCTTTAAAACAGCGCCCCGGTACTCAAGCGCTGTCAGCGCTATCTTCTCAATGAATTTTTCTATGAGCCCCTTCATCTCCTCGCTTAAGAGTTCAAAGGTAAAAGACATGAATGACGAAGTATCGATAAAAACAAAGACCGCGTTTACAGCGTCGGCCGAAGGAGGAGGCGCGTATCCCCTGGTTATTTTGTCCGTCATCTCCTGATATGTGAGCACCTTGTAGGCGTTTTTCAGCCCGTCCATGTCTTTAAGCCCGTCAGCAACCGTCTCAAAGGCGTCCTTTATCCTCACCTTTTCGCGCAGTTCAATTATCATCCTGTTGAAGTCATCCGCAAGCACGCCGACCTCGTCATTTGTCTTTACATTCACCTCGACATGCAGGTCGCCTTCCGCGACTTTGCGCATCCCCGCTGCTATTATTCCGAAATTTGAGGTAATCAGCCTCGCCAGCGTCCACGCTCCCGCGAAACCCGCGCCGAGAAGAACGATGGTCAGAATTATCATGTTAAGAATCATTATATTCATTCTGTTAATATAACTTTTCTTGGAAAATTTTATTACAACGCCGGCAAAACTCGCGCCCTGTATCTGAATGGGCATTGTGACTTTGAGCGTATCTTTCAGGTTTGTATCGGACAACACGTCAATGAACCCCTTTTTGTCCCCGGGAACCTCCAGTTCTTTAAAATCCTTCTTCAGCATGTCATAATTTATGGCGTGGGCCTTCACCGCCTTCTTCTCGTCAACCACAGCCATCATTACGATATTCCGGTCGAGCCTTGCCAGTATCTCCATGTATTTGTCATAAACGGCCCAGTTTACCTCATCAGACTTCCACGAGGTCACAAGCCTCAAAGCCGAGAGCGACTCGGCCACCTTCCTCGCGTTCCTGCCTATCTCGTTTTGCATCATTGTAATATTCATGTTTATTGTATATGTAAAGACAGCCGCCATCGTCAGTATAACAAGCCCGAAAATAAGCGCCGTAATTTTTACCTTTAAGCTCACCTTTACTTTTCTGCGTCTCATTTTGTTTTAGCGGGCCCCTTTTTATTTAGCCACTGATTCAAGCGCGAACACCGAGGAGTCGGCGTCGGCAAAGTAAACAATACCGTCCTCTCCGGTCATTGAGGATTTTATCGTATAATCATATTTTTGCTCCCATTTAACAGAGCCTGTTTTAATATCTATTGCCAGCACCTGCTTTCCCGCAGTGGCATAAAGCATGTCATTGGCAACAAACGGCACAGAAAGCACCCTTCCGTCAGTATCCACTCTCCACAAGAGCCTTCCGTTTTGAGTGTTAAGCGCGTATATTCTCCTGTCATTCGAGCCGATATAAAGCACGCCGTCTTTAATGACAGGCGAGGAAGCCACCCATGCTTCAGTTGAAAACGACCACTTCACTCCCCCGCTTACCGAGTCAAGGGCGTAAACCTTTTTGTCGTCAGACCCGAAATAAAGCGTTCCCGAGTCCTCGGCAGGGCTTGAGCTTATGGCGTTGCCCGCCTGAAAGGTCCACTGCACCTTTCCTGTCTCAAGGTCAAGCGCGTACATTGTCCTGTCAAGCGAGGCAACATACACCATGCCGTTCGCCACAACAGGCGATGAGGCGATGGGCATCATCGTGGTGTGCTCCCACACTATATTGCCTGTCCCCCTGTCAAGGGCATAAAACTTGTTATCCATGCATCCCACATATACAAATTTTCCAAAAACCGCCGGGGACGAGAGTTTTACCGGGCCGCCTACATTTTTTCTCCACACCTGCCTGCCTTTCGCGGCCTCAAGCGCAATTACCGCGCCCGCTTCTGTCCCGAAATAAAGGACTCCGCCGTACAAAGCCGCTGTTGATGTAATGGCTCCGCCTGCCGGAAATTTCCAGACAGGCTGTCCCGTGGCTTTGCTCAGCGCGTAGAAATTATTATCCAGCCCGCCAATATAGATGTGCTCCCTGCTTAATATGGGGGAAGCGTCAAAACCCGCGCCCGCCCTGTATCTCCATTTAAAATCAAGCGGCGGGAGTATATTAAACCCCTGGTAAAAATTATGGCTGGGCACGCCCCTGAACATGGCTGATACATTCTGCCCCTTTGCCGTCGATACGGTCTCAACCTTCTTGGATGCCTCAACAACCGCGCTTTTTTGTTTTGATATCTGCTTCTGCAGTGCCTGAATTTCAGCCTTTGAACCGGAAGTTTTCTTTGTCGCAAGCTGTTTTTCAAGCTGGTTCAGCTGGCTTTTCTGTTCTTTAACAAGCTTTTGAAGGTTTTCAAGCTCCGCGAGTTCAGCTCCCCCGCTTATGTTAAGCTCTATATTCATCTGTTCCTCATCCTGGCCGCCAATGCACCCGGAGAACAGAAAAACGATTAAAAACAACATTAAAACGAAGATATTTCTGCCTTTCATCTGCAGCCCCTTTCTTCACTGATGATAATTATCATCATTCATCCGTTTTCTCAATATCAGGTTTTTAAGTGTAAAACGTCCTTTTTAATAATAACAAAAAAATTAAAGTATGTCAAAAGGATTAAACGGATGAATATTGAAGGATAGATTAAACTAAAAACTGATAAATCGTACTAATTTAAGTTGTTTTTATTCCCCCAGAAGCTTTTCTATCTTTTCCTTGTCGGCTTCCCGGAGTATAAGAAACTCAAGGCCGAATGACCTGCTGCCGTTTTCTTCCCTCACCCATTTGACCTCGGCAAATGTGGTTACAGGCTCGGGCTGTTCCTCTATTACAACCTCTATTCTTATTATATCCCCTTTGGCGCCGGCCATCTCGCCTTCAACCTTTATTCCGCCCAGGCTTATATCTGAGCTCAGTCCCTGCTTTCGCACGGCACTTTTTCTTATTTCCTGCGCCTCGTCTTCCGCATTGATGATTTTATAGTTAACGCTGAACTTCCTGTCAATACGCTTGTGCCTGCGCCTTTCCACATATAACTCTCCCTCAGCCATATAAAACCTCCTTTTTAGCCGCCTGCGTCTTTGTTTATTTGACACACCCCGGCGGATATTTCGTCCATAATATACATTGATTGCCTGACACTGTCAAATACATTATTAATCGCGGACGTTATCTCCGCGAGCCTTGAGTTTATCCTGCCCGACAGTATGATAAGAAGGTCATTGTCGGTTTTATACTCTTCCGCGGCCGAATAAATATCCGCCAGCATTTTTGCTATCTCGCTCAAGCTGTTGACAATGTTCATGAAATAATCGCTTGCCTCGTACACCACAGAAACCGCGTCCTCTATCCGGCTCTGCCCTTTTATCACATTCACGGCTTCCTTCGCGAGCTCCTCTGTCCCCGTTAAAAACCGGGACATATCCCTTGTGGCCGCAGTAGCCGCCTCCGCAAGCTCGCGCACCTGCTGCGCCACGACAGCAAAGCTCTTTCCGGCCTCGCCCGCCCGCGCAGCCTCAATGCCCGCGTTAAGCGAGAGCAGGTTCGTCTTTTTGGCAATCTCGGCTATTGACGACACTATCTTTTTGGTCTCTTTTGAGTTGACCTGGAGCCTGTTTATGACATCAGCCGATTCCGTTACCGCGCTCCTGATGCTTCCCATAGCCGCTATCTGCGCTCCGGTCGTCTTTGTCCCTGTCTTTGCCACGCCGAATGCCGTCTTTGTCTTTTCCGATATGGCTTTTACATCCTCAATAACCCTTTTAAGCGCTACAGAGAGGTTGTTGACTATGGTTGTGACCTTTCTTACATTCTCGGAATTGGCTTTTATCTCCAGGCCCGCTTCCTTCATCCGCTTTACCAGCGCCTCATTTTCCACGGCGGCCGTTGTTATCCTGCTGTTAATGTCAAGCACCGAACTCTTCACAGCCGAAAGCTTTTTATGCGCGTCCGTCCGCATCTCCTCGCAAGCTCCAACAGCCAGGCGCGCTGCCGCGGATGTGATATAAAAACTGAACCGGACATCAGCGGGCCGGCCCGCGTTTTCTTTTAGCAGCTTCTCATCAGCCCTTACCTTGTGGTCCACATGATGAGCCGCGCCAAAACCCGCTGCAGCGCCGATAAGAAACCCGGAAATAATCACAACCACCGCCTGCCCCGCGCCCGCGGCAAGATAAACAGATACCATAAAAGCCGCTGCCGCGGAAGATAAAGCCGGCAGCAGAACAAGAAAAGCCGCCTCGCGGGCAGTTATCCTGAAATCAACAAGTTTTTTGATAAAATCATTCAACGTTATGTCCGCCTCTTTTGTTTATTTACGCCTCTGTTATTATAGTATATTTGGGGCATAGTTGCAAGAGAAGGAGGATGTGAAAAGCAATTTACAATTTGCAAGTTGCAAGTTAACACCAAACCCAAACCCCGCGGACAGCGCAGGCCCGGCCGACGCAGCATTCGCTGCTATGGCGGAGTTGGCAACGATGCCCCTACAAAAACAGCTCATCACATTACATCCTCGTTTTTTACCGGTTGCTAAACAACCTTTGCCCCAACACGCACTGACGCAGGACGGGGAGGGCAGCGGGTAAAACTATTTACAATTTCCATTTGCATTAAACACTAATAACTATTTGCTATTCTTAATTCTTATTCATATTAAGAGCACAACGTATGATTTAGCCTTCAGTTCTTCCCGTCTTTGCTGCCGTCCTTGTAGCCGCGAACTTCAGTTCGCGCGCCTTTCAAATACCGCCCGTCACACTCAAATACCGCGGACTGAAGTCCGCGCCTACGTTAAACCAGACAAACACTAATAATCATCCCGTTATTCAATCCTTGCTTTTTGCAGGTTGCTAAATAAGTTTCGCCCTAACGTATACTATCGCAGGGCGGGGCTGGCAGTGGAAAATTTCGTCGAGAACTCAGGGCGCGTCTGTGCTGTGCGCTATTCAACGCCATACCAAACACCTGTGCCCTGCTTAAGAGTTGCCGCCCCAAAACCCGCGCAAGCCTAATCGCGCATATTCACGAGTCTCCGGATGACCGGGCTCGCCGCCGATGTAAATCGGCGAAATTTCTCCGCTGCCTGCCCCGGCCAACCTCAAGTGAAGACAATTTACAATTTGGAATTTGCAATTTGCAAGTTAACACGAACACAAAACAACCCTTGCCGCAAGAAAGGCATTTTATATTTTGATATTTCAGTTTTCAGTTTAAAATAACTTGACCTGTTTGCAATATATCTCCCTTATCTCCCCCATTATCTCCCTGCATCTTTGGGAGGCGTATTCGGGAAAGGTCCACTCAAGCGGGGTAAAACCCTTTTTCACCCTGTAAATAAGCGTCACCTCGGCAAATATGCCGTCTTTAAGGTATATCCTGTGGGAAAAATTCTTCGCGCTCGCCAAAACCAGCCTGCTTTGCGAGACCAGCCCGGGGTCTATGTTGACCTGCCGGCCTCCTTCAGCGCGCGCTGTTTTGTCCTCAATGTAATTGGCGAAAAGTTTTATCTCTGAAAGCCGCCCCGGTGGAACAAGCACGGCAAAAGAGATAAACCTGCGCTTCAGCCCCTGCCCCATCTCATCAGAGTAATAATCCGTATGGCTGAAATCAAGTTCTTCGCTCTCATAATCAACGCTTCCATATTCCGCCTCAAGCGCAGCTTTCACCGCGTTATAAACCCCCTCATTCGCGTATATTATTCCGGCCATGAGTTTTTCATCCTTTGGCTCCTTAGGCCGCGCCATTGTCATCACCGCCCCCGCACGCTTCATTCAGCGCCGCCTTCACAGCCTCTTCCATAAACAGAGCGGCCTGAAGCGGTGAGTTTTTTTCCATATCAACCTGCACCGCGTCTTTATAGCGCTTAAACCAGGTGAGCTGCCTTAGAGCGTATGCCCTTGTCGCCTTTTTCACAGCATCAGCCGGCAGGGGCCCGCGCTTTCCCGCGCGTATGTATTCAAAGAGCTCCTTGTAGCCTATTGCGTGGCGCGCTGTCTCGCCAACGCCGTTTTCAAGCAGGCGCTCCGCCTCTTCAGGCAGGCCGTTTTTCATCATTTTATCAACACGCGCGTTAACGCGCGCGTATATGTATTCCCTGCCCGCGGAGAGAAAAAAGATGATATACCTGTCATTGTAAGCCGTTCCTCCGGTCTTTTGCCGCAATTCAGAGAGCTTCATATTGTTCGCGAGAATCAGCTCAAGCGCCCTTATAACCCTGCGCCCGTTTTTAAGGTCAACAAGTCCCGCGGCCTCAGGGTCCTTTTCCTTAAGCATATCTGCCATATACTCTGTCCCGCGGTCCTCCTGCTCTTTTCTTAATTTCAGCCTCAGTTCCGGCGAAGGCTCTGCCGCCTCCATAAGCCCTCTTATTACCGAATTTATATAAAGCCCTGTCCCTCCTGCCATTATCGCCGTTTTCCCGGCCGCCTTTATCGAGTCAAGCGCCTCTTCGGCCCCTTTTTTATACCGCGCCACAGTAAAATTTTCCGAAGGGTCGGCTATATCTATCATGTGGTGTTTTATGCCGCGCGACTCAGCCGTGGTTATCTTTGACGTGCCGATGTCCATCCCCCTGTAAACCTGCATGGAATCCGCTGACACAACTTCTCCGCCTGTTTTTTCCGCCAAAATTACGGCAGCTTCTGATTTTCCAAGCGCGGTCGGGCCGCAGATGATTATGTACATTTAAAGCCTTCTTTTAAAAAATTTCTCAAGCTCCTCAAAACTTATCCTGACAATCGGCGGCCTTCCGTGCGGGCAGCTGTAAGGCGCCGAAGCCTCAAAGTATCCGGTTAAAAGCGAATCTATTTCAGCGTCCGAGAGTTCATCTCCCGCCTTTACCGCGGCCCTGCAGGCAATTGAGGCTGCTATGTCCCTCAACACCTCCTCAGCCTCGGCTTTTTCCCTGTT
>Ga0129302_1002145_pt1 | contig 14229 bp, 11 predicted proteins | sample BlaSprsedimmetaG_FD_94476 | JGI IMG/M metagenome (GOLD analysis project Ga0129302, IMG submission 94476) | Hot spring sediment bacterial and archeal communities from California, USA to study Microbial Dark Matter (Phase II) - Blank Spring... | ecosystem: Environmental > Aquatic > Thermal springs... | reverse complement strand
ATTTAATTCGTCGCCTCCTTAAATGCAACTTGGATAACGGGCGGCTGGCTAGGCTTTGCCCGTGGGGGATTTTAACCCCCTGAATCGCGCCAGCTTGCTTGGCGCACTCAAGAACCGTCCCCCAAAGCTGCGTAGTAATCCAGGCGGCGATTGCCGACCTTCTGGCTGCGCACCAGTTTCATCCAGCGCGAAGAAAAATCCCGCAGTACCGGGCGTTCCAGGATCACCTGTCCACCCGGCGCCAGTACGTCGCGCTTGGCCACCACCTTGACGGGATCGGCGAATTCCAGCAACCCATACGGCGGATCCAGAAAGGCAAGGTCAAATTTGAAACCGTCCTTGGCCAGGCGAATCACGCTGCGGTTGTAGTCGCCGTTGATAATGCGGTATTGGTCGGGCGGCACGCCGATCTTTTCCAGGTTGTACTTCAGGGCCTTGACGCAATCAGTTAACTCTTCCACGAACACCACGTAGCGGGCCCCGCGGCTCAGGGCCTCGATGCCGATGTTGCCGGTGCCGGCAAAACCGTCCAGAAACACCGCTTCGCGCACTTCCGACTGCATGACGTCAAAGAACGCCAGTTTGACCCGCGCCGTGGTGGGGCGGACATCGGGATGACGCACGGACCGCAACTTGCGTCCCTTGTACAACCCGCTGAATATGCGCAGCATGAAAAAAGAATACCCCGGAATCCCCTTTCCCGTCAACCAATAACGACAGGCGTGGCTTACTTGCGGGTGACTTTGACCGAAGCGTCCTCCAGGGTGCGCATGGACAGCTCCAACCCCTGGGTGCCGTCGCCCACGCCGTTGACCAGGGTGGGACCGCTGGTCTTGTCGGACAAATCCACCTTGCGCCAGAAGTGATAACCCGAGGCTTCAACGGTTTCTTTCGTGTTGGTTTTGAATTCCAGGCTGGGTTCTCCCTTCGCGAACGCTTCCAGCTCGAAACGGAACGCCTGCAAGTCATTAAGGCCGTGAATGATCTTCGGCAGGGATTCGGGGGTGAAGGATTTCTTCCAATCCGCCGCCTGGCTGAAAACGAAATGCAGCGCAGCTTCTTCCCGGAATGACTCCAGCTCCTCCTTCGTGATCGCCCCATCGCCGTTGTGATCATTGCCCGAAAAGCTTCCGCTCACGGCCGTGGTGCCATCGCTTTCGGCAATCTTGAACACGTAGCCGTAACCGTCCCCGCCACAGGCCTGAATTAAGAATAAGGCCGCCAATCCCAGTAAAACCAAAGCTGCTTTTACGTATCTCACTTTGCCCTCCCGAAGTAAAAAAGTTTCGCACACCGGGGTTTGCGGCCAAAGCCGCCAAACCCGTCCCCGCGGTAGTCATTCTAAATCGCCGACGCCGGCATGTCAAAAATTCAGAGTTGGAGAGTTGAAGGGGTAAGAAGTAGGGGCGACCGCCCGGTCACCCTATAGAACGTAGAAAGCAGAAGGTAGAAAAAGGCGTACCTATTGGGACCGATGCGTATAAACGGTTAAGGATCACCGAGCGATCTTCTATTCCTTCTTCTTTATTCCTTATTCTGAATGGGCGGTTTGCGAACCGCCCCTTGCCTCAGGACACCCTTCCGTGTGTTCAGTGTTTTCAGTGGTTGCTTCCATATTGCTTTTGTTTTGAATTTTGAACATTTGGATTTTGGATTTGTTTCGAATTTAGAATTTCGTGCTTTGAATTTCGAGTGATGGTGGCAGAAGACAGGAAAACCGGTGAGGAATCTTTGAATTGCCCGCAAATATCCTTCCGCCGCAAAGCAGCGGCGTTTGACACGGGCGGTGATTTGGTATAGGATGTACTTCACAATTCAATTTTTCTAATGGATACGTATACGTCTAATGATTGTTCGCATCGCAGATCAGGCCGGTTTCTGCTTCGGCGTCAAGAGAGCCCTTGAACTGATCCATGGACTTCGCAATGAAGGACGGGACATTCAGGTTCTCGGCGAATTAATCCACAATCAGTCCGTTCTTTCCGATTTGACCCGAAAAGGGGTGGCCTGCATCCACGACCGGTCCGAGGCGGACCTGGGAAAAACCCTGGTGATCCGCACCCACGGCATTCCCGCGGACGAAGAGGAAAAACTGCGCAAAGAAGGGTTCCAACTGCTGGATGCAACCTGCCCCCTGGTCAAGAAAACCCACTGCATTATAGAGCGCTTTGAAAAGGACGGTATCCCCGTGGTGATCGTGGGCGACCGCAATCACCCGGAGATTATCGCGGCCAGCAGTTACGCCACCAACCCTGTTATCGTCAACTCTTTGGAAGAGGCGCAGGCCGTTGCGGCCATGCCGGTGATGGGCGTGGTGGCCCAGACCACCCTGGACCTGGATTTCTTTCGCGAGATTGAAGCCGTCCTGGCGGAACGGGCGGATCACCTGGAAGTTCACAACACCGTGTGTGAAGCCACCCGCGAGCGCCAGGAAGCCGTGCGCCGCCTGGCCCCGCAAGTGGATTGCGTGGTGGTGGTCGGCGGTCACAATTCCTCCAACACCAAGAAACTGGTTCACATCGCCCGGCGCCACAATCACCGCACCATTCACATTAACGGCAGCGAGGACCTGGACAAGCCGGAACTGCGGCGCCTGATGCGGGATTGCCGCATTGTTGGAATCGCGGCCGGGGCGTCAACCCCTCCGGAAGAGATCGAACGCGTACGGCACTATCTATGCGAATTCAGCCCCGAAATGGAAACTCGATTAGATATAGATCAAAGGAGAATGCAAAATGGATAAACCCAAGGATATCGACCAGATTCCGAATGGAGATGAATTCGGAGATCTCATCAAGGAATATGACCTCAAAACCATTGAAGACAACGAACCGGTTGAAGGCATCATCGTCGCGGTTGAAGCGGACCGGGTGATCATTGACATCGGCCACAAAACGGAAGGGATCCTGGACCGCAAGGAAATAGAAGACTGGGAAGGAAACGTGTCCAGGAAAGCCGGTGATACCATCACGGTCATGCCACTGCGCGCGAACCGCAAAGAAGGCTATATCGTGGTCAGCCACAAAGAGATCGCCAAGCGCCAGGGATGGGAAAGGGTTCAAAACGCCTACGAGCAGCGCACGCCGATCCAGGGCAAGGTTGTACGCGAAGTGCCGGAAAACAAGGGATTCATGGTGGACATGGGCGCGGAAATGTTTCTGCCCATGAGCCAGGCGGACATCCGCCGCATCAAAGATCCGTCCCGCCTGCTGGGCAAAGACTTCATGTTTCGCGTCACCCGCCTCAACCCCAAGGACCACTCGGGAGTGGTATCCCGCAAGGTGATCCAGGAAGAAGAACGCCGGGAAAAGGTCAAGGATTTATTTGAAAACCTGAAACCGGGTCAGGTGGTGAAAGGTGAAGTCAGCACGGTGACCGATTACGGCGCTTTTGTCAATATCGGCGGCATCGACGGCCTGGTGCACCGGGACAACATCTCTTACGGCCGCGTCAACCACCCCAAAGACAAACTGAAACGCGGCGACGAGGTGGAAGCCCTGGTTTTGAACCTCGACCGGGAAAAACAGAAAATATCCCTGGGCATGAAGCAACTGCACGACGACCCCTGGGAGAACATCGAAGAGAAATACCCGGTAGGCACAAGGCTGGTGGCGCGCGTGACCAAGATCGTGGACTTCGGCGCGTTTATCGAACTGGAAGACGGCGTGGAAGGCCTGTTGCACATTTCCGATCTGACCTGGGAAGGCAAGCCCAAGACCGTTGAGGAATACGTCGCCGTTGGGGATCAGATGTGGGTGCAGGTGATCGAACTCCATCCGGAAGAAAAAAAGATCAAGCTGGGACTGAAGCAATTGGAAATGCGTCCCGAAGAAAAGTACATCGACCAGCATCATCCCGGTGAAATCGTAAAGGGTGTGGTCAAAAAGATTCTCAACTCGCGCGTGTTCGTGGAACTGGAGCCCACGGTGGAAGGCGTGGTCAAGATTTCCGACATCAGTTATTTTCGCATCGATACGCCCCGGGAGTTTCTCAGGGAGGGCGAAGAGATCTCCGCCGTAATCCTGGACCGGGAATTGGACCAGAACTGCAAAGTCAAACTCGGTCTCAAGCAGTTGACCGATGACGAGTGGAGCGAGTTCTTTGCCAAGAATCCCCCCGGGTCCCTAGTCGACGTAAAAGTGAAACGGGTGTTGGAACGTGGTGTGGCCGTGGAAATCAGCCGCAATATCGAGGGGTTCGTGCGCATCGGCGAAGTCGATGAAAACCGCATTACCCCGGAAGAACTTCAGGAAATGGTAAAAGCGGGCGAGCAGCGCCAGGCCACCGTAGTGACCACCCACCCCGACAAAAAGCGCGTTTACCTCAGTTTCCGCGCCGTAGCCAAGCAGAAGGAACGCGAGGAAATTGAAAAGTACATGAGCCCCAGCTCCGATTCCATCACCACGATCGGCGACCTGCTGCAAAACGAAATCGACAAAAAAAGCGACTGACCCATGAAAATCCGGCAATGCCCAGTGGCCTGGAAGCGCCCGGCACGGGTATCCGCTGCTCGTAGGGTCTGTTCCATAACAAAGTGGTTCCCCGTTCTGATCCTGGCGGCCTTGCTGGTAACCGCCTGTGGAAAAAGCCCGGCGCAACCGAAATACATCTTTTTACTGACCCTGGATACCACGCGGGAAGATTCCGTAAACTACACTCCCGGCAATAGCGATACTCCCCACCTGGCCGCATTGGCTTCACGCGGACGTACCTGGTCCAACGCCTTCGCCCTGACCCCCATCACCCTGCCCTCTCATCTGAACATACTCTACTCATTGCCCCCCCACCTGCTTAAAGTCTACAACAACGGGCAGCCAACAGAGATCCCCCATCCCAGCCTGCCGCAACTGCTGAAATCCAGGGGCTACCAGAGCGCCGCCGCGATCTCCCTGGGCGTGTTGAAAAAGGATTTCGGCACGGCCAAAGGTTTTGACACGTACGCAGAGAACTTCCGGCCCAACCTGTGGTACCGCACCGCCGCGGAAGTCAACCGTGACGCTTTCGCCGCCCTGGACCGTTTCCAGGGCGAAAAAACCTTTTTCTGGTTCCATTATTCCGATCCTCACGAGCCGTATTATCCTCCCCGCTTTTCGGAAAGGTTTCGCCTGCTGCTGGAAGGCCGCCAAATTCACTCCCACCTGAGCACCGATCAACCCCGGGTGATGGTGGACTTCATGGTGCCTCCCGGACGCAGCCTCCTGGTTCTGGACACGGAAGTCCCCGAAGAGTTCAAGGGTCCGGATGATACCCGGGTCCGCTTCATTTCCTACCAGGATTTTTCTATGGCCCCGGAAGCCGGAACCGAAGAGGTCATTGAACTCAAAATACCCCGCCACTGGCGCCGCACCCGGAACAAACGCCAAGTCAACTACCTCTCCTCCCGCTTCCGCTCCCCGCTCGAAATCTTGAACCGGGACACCGAACCCCGACGCGTACGTATCTCTTTTATCTACCGCATGCTGGAACACCCCGACTCCCGTGCCGGCCTTTACCGGGAACAGGTCAAATACATGGACTCCCAGATCGGCTTGTTGTTGAATGCGATCCGGGAACGCGGCATGATGGACGACTCCCTGTTCCTGGTAATTGGAGACCACGGTGAAGGGCTGGGAGAGTACCGCAACCATTACGGTCATATCCACTACCTTAACCCCGTCTACACCCGGGTGCCGTTGCTGCTGGCCGGCAAAGGCGTTTCTGCGGCTCCACCCTCAAGCGACCTGGTGTCCACGTTGGACGTGGCGCCGACCCTGCTGGAAATTGCCGCGTGCAAAAAGCCGGATTTCATGGAGGGGCTGTCTCTACTAAAGAAAATTCCAATCCGGCGCGTTGTGCTGGAAACCTACTCCCCGGAGGCTTATTTCGATGCATTCTCTATCGTGGCCCCCCCCTGGCAGATCATTCACTATCCGGGCCGTCCGGATGAGAAAATCGAGTTGATCCACATGGAAAACGACCCCCTGGGAATCATCAACCGTTTCGAAAGTTGTGAGAACCGGAAAATCAAATCGGATCTTTACAACGCCGTTCTCAAGATATCCCGGGCCCTGATCGCGTCAAAAAGGCGTCCCGGACAGATAAGCAAGCGCCACGAAGAGATCCTGAAATCACTGGGGTACTTATGAACCGCATCAACGCCCCCCGGGGTACCCGGGACATCGTATATCCGGAAATCAGCCACTGGCAGATGCTGGAAGCGCGGATCCGCGAGTTTTACTCACGTTTCCTTTACCGGGAGATTCGCACCCCCATGTTTGAACGCAGCGAATTGTTCCAGCGGGGCATCGGCGACACCACGGAAGTGGTGCAGAAAGAGATGTACACTTTCCAGGACAAGGCGGGCCGCAGCCTGACCCTGAGGCCGGAGAACACGGCTTCCGTGGTGCGGGCCGCCATTGAAAACAACCTGTTTGACGCTTTATTCCCCTTGCGTTTTTTCTACATCGGCCCCATGTTCCGTTACGACAAGCCCCAGAAAGGGCGCTATCGCCAGTTCCACCAGTTCGGCATCGAGGTGTTTCGCGAAGAAAGTGCGGAGCTGGACGCGGAAGTGGTGTATGCCGCGTACGCTTTCCTGGAAGAGTTGGGCCTGCGCGAGATTTCCCTGGAGATCAACTCCGTGGGTTGCGACGAATGCCGACCGGCTTACCTGAGAGTCCTGCAACAAGCGGCTCAGGCGCGGCGGGACGAACTCTGTGCCGACTGCCGGCGCAAAGTCGACAGCAATCCCCTGCGCATTTTTGATTGCAAGCAGCCGGGCTGCCGGTCCGCCGCGGCCACGCTTCCCACCATTGCCGCTCACCTCTGCCCGGGTTGTGCCGGCCATTTCGTTGGACTCCAGGCCGGGTTGGACACCTACTCCGTACCCTACAAGGTGAATGAACGCATGGTGCGCGGACTTGATTACTACACCCGCACCGCTTTCGAGATCACGTCAGACCGCCTGGGCGCCCAGAACGCCATCCTGGGCGGCGGCCGCTACAACCGCCTGATCCGTGACCTGGGCGGGCCGGATATCCCGGGTGTCGGTTTTGCCGCGGGCATGGAACGGCTGCTGCTGCACCTGGAAATTTCCCCTGAGAATGAACCGTCGTTGTGCTTTCTGGCCTGCCAGTCGGCCGAATTCCGTCCCCAGGTCATGAAACTCGCACGCGTGCTGTGGCAAGCCGGATACCACGCCTATGTGGATTACTCCAACGCCAACCTGAAAAAGCAATTCCGCCGTTCCGATCGCATGGCCGCGAATTTCACCCTGGTTCTGGGAGAAGAAGAGGCCGCCGAGGGAAAAGTGACCGTCAAGGACATGACCCGGCAGGAACAGGTCCGCATTCCCCAACAGGAGCTGTTGAAATGGATGAATCAACGAAAATAACAGGGCGGGAGTGGTTCTGCGGGGATCTTACGGGCTCTTTAAAGGAACGTGAGTTAACCCTTTACGGCTGGGTACGCACCAAGCGCGAGATGGGAGGCGTTACTTTCGTTGACCTGCGCGACCGCAGCGGCATTGTCCAGGTGGTGTTCGATGAATCTTTCGTGGACCGGGACCTTGTGCGGCGCCTGGGTCGTGAATGGGTGCTGGCCGTAACCGGCCTGGTGAGGCTGCGCCAGAACCCCAATCCCCGCATTCCCACCGGTGAAGTGGAACTGCTCGCGCGAAAAGTGGGTGTGCTGGCTGAATCCCGGGTACCGCCCTTCTTTCCGGATGAAAAGACCGAGGCCTCCAACGAGCTCCGGTTTCAATACCGCTACCTGGACCTGCGCCGAAAAATCCACCAGGAACGGTTCCGTTTGCGCAGCCGCGTCACCCTGGCCATTCGCAACTACCTTGACGAGCAGGGTTTTCTCGAAATCGAAACACCCATATTGACCAAGGCCACACCCGAAGGCGCGCGGGACTACCTGGTCCCGTCACGCATTTACAAGGGCAGAATGTTCGCCCTACCCCAATCCCCCCAGTTATTCAAACAATTGCTCATGGTGGCGGGATTTGAACGCTATTTCCAAATGGCACGCTGTTTCCGCGACGAGGATTTGCGGGCGGACCGCCAACCCGAGTTCACCCAGGTAGACGTGGAGATGAGTTTCATGGAGCCGGAGGGCCTCTTCAGCCTGGTTGAAACCATGATGGAGCGGGTTTTTTCCCTGATCGACAAACCCCTGTCACTACCTTTTCCCCGCCTCACCTGGGCCGAAGCCATGGACCGCTACGGCAGCGATAAACCCGACCTGCGCATTCCCCTGGAAATCCGCGATTTCACTTCGCCGGCCGGCACACTCGGATCAGGCATACTGGATAACATCATCGCCGAAGGGGGAACCGTCAGGGGATTGATCCTGCCGCAAGCAGAGACTTTCTCGCGCAAGTTCCTTGACGGCGTACAGGCATTCGTGCGGGAACGCGGCGGCCAGGGGGTAATCTGGCTCAAGCCCGGTCCCGAGGGATTCAAGGCATCGATCAAGGTGGAGTCCAACCGGATCGAGACCTTCTTTGATCAGCAACAGATCCCCGAAAACCACATCGTTTTCCTTTTGGGAGGCAAACGGGATGAAGTCCTTTCCCTGCTGGGCAACCTGCGCAACCACCTGGGCGCCGGCATGGCGGACCCGGAACAACAATCCTTCCTGTGGGTAACCGATTTCCCCCTGTTTTTCCACAACGAGGAGGAGAACCGCCTCGATTCCCACCACCACCCCTTTACCGCCCCGCGTGAATCGGATATCCCCCGCTTGAAAAGCGAGCCCCTCTCGGTGTTGTCCGTCGCTTATGACCTGGTCCTCAACGGCGTTGAGATCGGGGGCGGCAGCCGCCGCATCCACGATGCCGGGCTGCAACGCGAAGTACTTCACTTGCTCGGTTTGAGCGACAAGGAAATTGAGGAAAAATTCGGATTCTTTGTAAACGCCCTGCAATACGGCGCCCCTCCCCACCTGGGCATCGCCCTGGGATTGGATCGCATCCTCATGCTTATGACCGGCGCCGCGTCGATCCGCGACCTGATCGCGTTTCCCAAAACCACCTCATCGCTCTGTCTGTTGACCGGATCGCCGTCAACGGTTCCTGACAAACTGCTCCACGATTTGGGTCTGCGCCTGGATAAATCCAGGGCATAAGAACACACCGGGCAACGGAGCGGCAGCGACGCGGTTTATGGCGGGTCAACTTTCATTGACCGGATTTATCGTTCGGTTCCGATGTCTGTTTCGGTTTGAACGCATGCGGGCGCCTGGGCGTAATCGCGACCTGGATGCGGCGAAAAGCCAGGCCGGGATCCTGGGCCCGGGTAATGGGTCTGCCGATGACCAGGTAGTCCGCGCCGGCGGCCACGGCCTCCTCCGGGGTCATGATCCGCTTCTGATCCCCTGAATCCGCGTCGGCGGGCCGGATTCCCGGAGTCACCAGGGTCAGGTCACGTCCGAAGCGCCGGCGTAGCGGCGCGATCTCGCGGGGAGAGCAGACTACCGCGGACACGTTGTTTTCCAGGCCGAGTTCACACAGACGCAATACAGTGTCTTGAACCGTTATCCCGGCGCCCGTTTGCGCCAGATCCTCGTTCGACAGGGAAGTCAGCACCGTAACCCCGAGGATCACCGTGGTTGAACCCGCGGCCGCTTGCGCCGCGGCCCGGATCATATTGCCGCCGCCGCTCAGGTGGATGGTCAGGAAACGCGGCGTCAGGGGCAACACCGCCTGCACGGCCGCGGCCACGGTATTGGGAATATCCTTGAATTTCAGGTCGAGAAACAACTCTTTGCGGTTTTGACGCAACAGGTCGGTCAAAACCGGCCCCATGCGCAGCCACGCCTGCAGGCCCACCTTGAAAATCCGCGCGGTTTCCAGGACGGCCAGCAGCCTGCGGGCTTGTTCGTGAGTATCCACGTCCAAGGCGGTGATGATGCAGTCGCTTTTCAAGATAACACTCCTCGAATTTCTGTCAGGTCCCGAATCCCCAGGCGCTCCATTTCCACGTTTATCTCGCGGATAATCCGCAATGAAGCCCCGGGTTCAATCAGGTTCACCGTGCCGGTCTGGACCGCGTGCGCCCCCGCCATGATGAATTCCAGAGCGTCACGGCCGCTGTGGATTCCTCCGATTCCCATCACGGGGATGGACACAGCCCCGCAGGTTTCCCATACCAGCCTCAGGGCCAGGGGCTTGATGGCCGGACCGGACAGCCCGGCCACGGTGTTGGCAAAAACCGGGGCGCGCCGTTCCAGGTCCACGGCCAGTCCCAGGAACGTGTTAACCAGGGAAAGCGCGTCCGCGCCCCCGGCTTGCGCGGCCCGGGCCACAGCGGCGATATCGGCCGCATTGGGTGAGAGTTTGACCATCAGCGGTTTGGAGGCGGCTCGGCGAACCCTTGTGACCAGGCGCTCCGTGTGACGGGGATCCTGGGCCGGACAACGGCCCCCGCCATGCACGTTGGGACAGGATATGTTCAACTCCAGCACCGATACCTCGGGCATGGGGTCAAAGAACTCGGCCACTTCTAGGTATTCGTCGTCCGAAGCCCCGCAGATATTGACAATAATGGGGGTCGTTGTTCGGGCGGAAACCCGGCGCAGTACTTCAGCCAGGCCGGCACATCCCGGTCCAGCCAGACCGATGGAGTTGAGCAGTCCGGAAGGGGTCTCGTGGATCCGGGGCGGAGGGTTCCCGGGCCTGGGGTCACGATACACGCCCTTGACCACGAACGCTCCCAATTGATCCAGGTCAAAATGATCGAAAAACTCTTCACCATAACCGAAAGTACCCGAAGCCGGCACGACCGGGTTTTTGAGGCGGATAAAACCCAGGTCAGCGGTCAGGTCCGCCACAAAACCTCCCGGCGGGAGAAAACCGGCCCGTCCTTGCACACCCTGAGGTAGCCGCCCGCAGCGGCCGGAATCACGCAACTGTGGCAGGCGCCGAAACCACATCCCATCAAGGCTTCCGCGGACATATAGTCCTCCGTGGCGCCTTTTTCCAGGCGGGTAGCCAGTTCCGCCAGCATGGCGTGCGGACCACAGGAAATGGTCATGTCCGCACCTGAAGTGGCAAGCATATCCGTCAGTGTATCGGTAACCAGACCCCGATTGCCGAAATCTCCGCACTCCGTACAGAAATTCGTAGCATCCAGGCCCAGTTTGTCGATGCGGTCACGCAGGTGGAGCAGGGCGGCGCATCGACTCCCGTAAAGTAGTGAAACGTGGTTGTTCCGGCGGTAATGCTTCAGGGCGAAAACCAGGGGAGCGATGCCGCGGCCGCCGGCGACGGCCAGGATGCTGCGTCCGCAAGCATCCGGGAATCCCTTTCCCAGCGGGCCCAATACCGGTATCCGGTCTCCCGGACGTCGGTCGGCCAGGATGCGTGTACCGGCTCCCACCACTTGAAAGTAAACATGAACCAGGGGGGGTGACGCATCCATGATTCCGAAAGGGCGGCGCAACAGGGGGTCCGTGCCTTCGCTGACACCGATCATTACGAATTGTCCCGGAAGGGCGGACTCGGCGATTTCCGGGGCTTCCAGGGCCATGACCACGTGTTGGTCGTCCAGGTGGACACACTCTACAAGCCGGGCGCCCATATCCATCATGGCCGTATTATGCCAGACTCGGCCATGGCTGTAAAGGCAAGTTTTGCGCCACGTATCGGGGGATACAAGACAATGGAGAAATCATCTTGCATTACCGTGCCACTCACTAACGATTGACACAAAGGATGAATCAGTGTTGAATGGGGGAGTGAAGACAAAACACCACTACCGGTTTTTCCTAATCCCTATTGCCATCTATGGTTGTCTGGCCGCCGGGTGCGCCGACAAAAGCAATCCTCCGACCCGGCCCCACCCGGAATCAGCGCAAACATCGGTAATAAACACGGGTCCTTACGGCTATGAATCCGGAATCCTCGAATTCCGCGTGCGCCGGCCCCATCACCAGGCAGATGAAAGCGTGTATTTCAGGGATTGGGGGCGGCAGGAAGCCAGATACGAAACGGTTAGCGCCATTGCCGGAGAAGGGGAAGCCGCGGCACGCCATCAAATTACGATTATCAACGCGAAGGGGGTATTCACCTGGCAGGTGGAAAATCAGATCGGCTCCCGTAGCCCGTTGCCCCCCCCGCAGCCCTTTCAGGACTATGAAAAGCTGAAAGCGCAACTCGGTCCCGAAGGCGCCGCGAAACGGCTGCGAAACCTGGATGTCATATTGGGCAAACCGGAAATGGTGCTGGGATTCACCTGCCATGTATTCCACCTCAAAGGCGGCACTTTCTGGATCCACCGCGGCCTGGTGTTGCGGTCTCGAATCAAGCTGGGGGATTTTTCCACGTCCCGGGAAGCCGTTCGCTTTGTCCCCGATGCCACAGTGGACCCTTCCCGTTTCCGCTTCCCCCAGGGTGCGGATCCCGCATCATTTCCCGGCTTGACTGATCCGTTGAATGAAGCATCCGGAAATGACCGGCTGCGGACACGCTCCTGATACCTTTATTGATCTCTTTTTTGCGTCAAAATCACTGTGAATGTAGAACAGACCAACAGCCTTGCGAGTGATCCCTTATACCTTCCGAAATCAAAAAAATGGGGGAGACGGGAACAAACCCCGTCTCCCCCGTACGCATCAATATGGATCAATCGGGCAGGGTAACGCTGCGAGTGCTGCTGTTGTTGTTTTCCCGGGTTTCCGCGATGTTGTTATCCGGATCCACCACGGCTTCCACCACATAGCGGTGTCCGGCCCTCAGGCGGGGACGAATTGAACGGCTCTTGTCTGTTCCGCCGAAACGATGATTCACATTCAGGTATTGCCGGGTCCCCGGTTCCAGGCGGTCAATGGTCAAGGTTTTTGTGTATACCGGGTTCGTGCCATCCTCCAGCAAGCGCCAGCGCACACGGACATTGCGCAGTTCTCCCATTCCCTGGTCCTGGACGCCGATGCGGAAAATGAAACGCCAACGATAGCTCGAACTCATATAGATTTTCTTGACCTCGAAGTTGTCAATGCCCACCACAAGGTCATGGCCGCCGATGCCGTGAAGGTTGAGATTCGTGGCCTTTGAATTGTTCGCGCGGACGCGGTCGCAGCCGTCCGGCATGGGCGCCAAGGAAGCCTGGATGTTGATATCCGAGTCGGCCCGCAAGCCGGCCGGCACGGTAAAAGGCGCGCGTACTTCGGCGATGTTATCCTGGTTGAATTCGAGATTGTAGGTGCTTCGATGAGGGGAACCTCTACGGCTCAGTACCCGAAAGGCCACCACAATTTGTGGCCGGCAATTGCCTACTTGAATGCCCGAATGACGCCGCACCCGGACCACCGCGGTTCCGGGCGTCCGGCTGCCGTCGTAAGGGAACTCCCAAATGCCGTTGACCTGGAACACGTTCCGCCCCCGAAAATCCCGAAAGTCCAGTGATTCCACTTCATAATCCGCGCCAACCAGGGGGACAATCGTGCCGGTGACAAAAGCCGGCTTGATCTCAAACGGCCGGTCACTGAAATCGTTCGGATCCTGACCCTGGAGGTGTACCTTGATGGTGTAGCCGGTTCCCTCCGGCGCATCCGGACCACTTGCCAGGCTGCCCACGGTCCAGGGAAATGAGTGCTGCGGATGGGGCAGACCGGTCGCTACCACGCCCACGCTGGTTCCCCCTTGCCACAGGGTGATCTGGTAGGTTCCGGCACTGATGCCGGAAGTGGTCCAAGTGATGTTCCTGTTGCTGCCCTTATTCCAATTCTCACCACCATTGGGGCTGGTGACCGTGATCGATCGCGTGGGGGGTGTCGAGGAAGTGATGCTGAAAGGCGCGTCGCTCGAATCATTGGGAAATCCACTGATAATGCGGACTTTGATCTTGTAGTTGGTGCCGGTGCCCACGTCCGGAGCGTCTGTCAGATGGCCCACGGTCCAACTGAACGAGTTCTGGGTTATGGGAAGATAAGAGGCGATAGTTCCCAGGCTGGTGGTGCCGTCTAACAGGATGATGCGGAATTGACCCGAAGTAATTCCCGATGTGGTCCAGGTGATGGTTTGGGTGCTGCCAACCGCCCAGCTCTCGCCGCCGTTGGGGTTGGAGACTGTGATCGATTCCGTGGGGGGTGCCGAGGAAGTGATGCTGAAAGGCGCGTCGCTCGAATCATTGGGAAAATCACTGATAATACGGACCTTGATCTTGTAGTTGGTGCCGGCGCCCACGTCCGGAGCGTCAATCAGATGGCCCACGGTCCAACTGAACGAGTTCTGGGTTATGGGAAGTT
>Ga0129302_1002143_pt1 | contig 14233 bp, 17 predicted proteins | sample BlaSprsedimmetaG_FD_94476 | JGI IMG/M metagenome (GOLD analysis project Ga0129302, IMG submission 94476) | Hot spring sediment bacterial and archeal communities from California, USA to study Microbial Dark Matter (Phase II) - Blank Spring... | ecosystem: Environmental > Aquatic > Thermal springs... | reverse complement strand
GTCTGGTGACGATCAGATTTTAAAAAAAATGAATCGTAAATATACAGTGGCTCAATATAAAAATTTGGTTAAAAAAATCAGAAAATATATTCCTAATGTGGCGATTTCCACTGATGTGATTGTCGGGTTTCCAGGTGAGACAAAAGCGCAATTTAAAAATACTTGTAAATTATTTGAGGAAATTAAATTTGATATGGCTTATATTAATCAGTATTCGCCTAGACAAGAAACCGCAACTGCCAAGCTTAAAGATAATGTCAGCAAGGCCGAGAAAAAGCGACGTGATAAAGTTTTGAATGATATTTTAAGCCAGACTGCTTTAGCTAATAACCAAAAGTTGGTCGGGCAAACCTTGGAGGTTTTGGTTGAAAAAAAGGGCAAGAATGATATTTGGCTGGGCAAAACCAGAACTTTTAAAGTGGTAAAATTTAAATCCCGGCAAAATTTATTAGGTAAATTTGTTAAAATAAAAATAACTAAAGCTGGCAGCTTTGGTTTAGAAGGCGATTATGTCAAATAAATTACAAAAAATATTAGTCATTGTTGGTCCCACGTCTAGTGGAAAGACTATCTTGTCCATTAAACTGGCCAAAGATTTTAATGGGGAAGTGATATCTGCTGATTCGCGTCAGGTTTATAAAGGCATGGATATTGGTACTGGTAAAGTGACTAAAAAAGAAATGCAGGGGATTAAGCATTATCTTTTGGATGTTGTTTCTCCCAAAACAGAATATAATGCAGCTAAATTTGTTAAGGCGGCAGAAAAAGCCATTAAGCAAATACAAAAAAAGGGCAAATTGCCTATTATTTGCGGAGGCACCATGTTTTGGATAGATGCTTTACTTTTTGGTTTGCCTGAAACAGTAAAGCCAGATCCGCAATTACGCAAAAAATTAGAAAAATTATCAGCAGAAAAGCTTTTTATTAAATTAAAAAAAATTGATCCGACCAGGGCAAAGACAATTGATAAGAATAATAAAAGGCGCTTGATCCGCGCCTTAGAAATTGTTTTAAAAACAGGCCAGCCCGTGCCAAAACCGCTTAAAAAATTAAAATACGATGCCCTTAAAATAGGTGTTAAACGAGATAATCAAACATTAAAAAAGTTAATCCATAATAGGTTAATAGCCAGAATGCGGCAGGGAATGGTTGCTGAAGTTAAAAAATTGCACAAACATGGCGTTTCTTGGCAGAAATTGGATGATTTTGGTCTGGAATATCGTTGGCTTTCCCGTTATTTAAGAGGATTAATTACTAAACAAGAAATGTTAGAGCGGCTTGAATTAGAGATAAATCATTATGCCAAAAGGCAAATGACTTGGCTTAAGAAAGATAAGGAAATTGTCTGGGAAAATGATTATAAAAAAATTGAAAATTTAGTTAAAAAATGGTATTAGCGCCCTCTGGCATTCCGAACAAAGTGAGGAATCTGCTTGGAAATGGGTGATAAAGAGATCCTTTGTTTTGCTCAGGATGAGGACAGAGGGCTGAAAAATAGTGAAAAAATGGGTTTAAAATAGTATTTGACAAATTTGTTTTTTTGTGGCGTTATGAATTGACAATTCATATTTTTTCTGTCAATTTTAAAGTAGAAAGTTATTGTTCTTAAAATTTTAAAAACAAAGGAGGTGAAAAAATGGTACCCTATTGCTTAGGCTTAAAGCAGCCATTGACAGCAGTTGTTATTGATGATTTTGAAGAGACTTTAAAGCGTATCAGCGAAGTAGAGTTTTTGCCTGGCAAGGTTTTAATCAAACTGATTGCCGGCAATCATTCTGTCAGATTCAGCATCTTGCTTTTGGACATGAAAGTTATTGGCCAGACCAATGATTTCCCCTATGTTTCAGGTAAATTTGATCTGACTAAGGAATGGCTGGAAAAGTTTGTGACTTTTGATGAAGAGCAGCTATCTTTAGTTATTCCAATACCTGGCGTGCAGAAATTAATCTTGTCAGACAGTAAAAACTCTGTTGTTTTCATTCGAAAAGACCTAAAATAAATCCGACCATTTGTTCGTGGACAAAGGTCGGATTTTTTATTTTGCCTGCCTTAGATTATTTTTCCAGTTCGCTTTCCCAAAGAGAAAGAATTTTTTCCAGCCCTTTAGTCATATTGTCAATACGTTTGTTTAGGTCATCTAATCGATTTTTAGCAGCTTCTCTGGCTTGAGCCTTGGCTTCAGACTCTCCTTGGTTCATATAAGGCCGGAAGGCTTGGAATTCAGGCGTAAATTCAAAATGAATCAATTTGTCAACTGCCAATAAATCAGCTTCTATCTCTTTGCCAAGATCTAAAGCTTCAGCTGGTTCAGTTCCTATCCGTTTTTCTTTAGGAATTCTTGGTTTTTCAGGCTGTGTGTTCATAAAATTTTCTCCTTTCATAAAAATTTGTAGTTAATTTTCAGGTTATTATTATAATAACATATATAAATAAATTTGTCAAGAGCAAGGCCTTGACAAATTTATTGTTTTATTGGATTGTGCATTGACTGGGTTTGTTTTTTATGTAAAAATTAAAAATTAAATAGTTCTTAAAAAATCCTTATTGGATAGAGAAAGGAGGGGACCATGGCTTTTCTATTAGGAATTAAAGATGCTCTGTGGCGTGGACCATGGGTTCGCGTTATTTTTACTGATAATGATAAAAAATCTCTTTTTGAAGAAAAAGCCTATGTGAAATTTTTTTGGGGAGAAGATTGTAAAATAGAAGGAGAGGCTAAGACCTTTATTGATTTAGGGGATGCTTTTGGCGAAAGTATGGATAATGCGCGGCTAATGCTTGACATCTGCCAATGGCAACTTACGATTAGGCAGTCGCCCACCAAGATGGTTGTGGAGTTTGAAGGCCAGACTTATGAAATAGAGGTTACTTTGGATCCAAAGGAACCTCTATCAGGCTGTAATTAATTTTTGAAAAAAAAATAAAGAGGGCCTTAAACAGAAGCCCTCTTTTTTAGTAGTCTGTTGCAATTTTTTATTTATAATTTTTGATTATCAAGCAATTCTTCTACTGCAGTAAAAAAACTTATTAATCTTTTTAGCTCATCCTTGTTAATATCAGGCTTATTATTAGCAATGTTAATTTCTTGCCATGCTTTTTTAAGTTTTGTTCTAATTTCAGGGGCGTCAGCTTTAGAAATCCTGTCATGTTTACTTGTCAGTTTTTTGACGTCAATCGCCAGATTGTTCAGATAATCAATCGGTGATAATTCTAAACTTTTAAAAGCTTGATTCAGGTCTTCTTCTGTAATTTCGCCAAATTTATCTTTTAAGCCTTTTTTAACGAGTTCTTTGACTGCCAAAGCGCTAGGGCTTAAAATCTTTTCTTCATAAGCTTCTTTTTTTGTTTGTTCTTCTTGTAATTCTTCTATTGTTTTTTGTTTTTGTTCAGGCATTTTATTAGAAGTTGGCATGGTTTCAAATCCTTTCATAAGTTTAGTAGTTAATATTAATATTAGTGGTATTTTTAAATTATAACACTTTTTAAACTTTTTGTCAATGCTTAGAGTTTGTTTTTTAGTAATTTTAGCGCAATTTCAGGGTTGGCTTTGCCCTTTGTTTGAGCCATGACTTTGCCGATTAAAGCTTGCAAGGCTTTTTCTTTGCCTTTTTTATAATCTTCAACCGGTCGAGGATTATCTTTAATAACTTTGTCAATTATATTTTCCAATTCCTCCTCATTGGAAATCTGATCCAGGTTTTTTTCTTTAATTAAATGAGAGGGGTCTGCTCCAGTGGCAAGCATTTCTGCTAAAATTTCTGTGGCCGTGGTATTGTTGATTTTTTTGGTAAAAATTAAGGTTATAAGCTCAGCCATATTTTCTGGTGTAATCTTGATTTTTTCAATCTTTATTTGTTTTTCTTCTAAAAGGGGAAATAATTTATTAATCAGCCAATTGGCAGCTAGTTTAATTAATTGCGGCTTATATTCTTGCCAGATATTTTCTTTTTGTCCGGCTTTTTCCAAATGATTGACCCAATCATGAAGCTCTGAAATAACCTGTTCAAAATAATCAGCGTTTTTCTTGTCTTCTATCATTATTCTGACTTCTTCATAATGAAGTTCGTATTCAGCCATAAACCTTTTTTTCTTATCATAGGCTAGTTCTGGCAAGCGGGTTTTTAGGTTCGCAATATTTATATTTTTTCCATTATCTTGACCTGGTTTTTCAGCCTGGATAAAAAAATGGATGGGCGGAATATCTGGTTCGGGAAAATAACGGTAATCATTGGCCTCTTCTTTTGACCTTTGTTCTTCGCTAATGCCTTTATCATCATTCCAGCCCCTGGTGGTTTGTTCTTTAGGCGGATTGCCTTCCAGCCAAAGCTTGGTTTGGCGGGAAATTTCGTATTCCAAAGCTTTTTCCACCATTTTGAAAGAATTTAAATTTTTAATTTCGGTTTTGGGATATAAATTTTCCTCCCCAGCCGGCTTAAGGGAGATATTGGCATCACAGCGCAAATGGCCTTTTTCCATGTCAGCTTCAGAAACATCTAGATAGCGCATGATTTGCCTTAATTCCTGCAAAAACAATTTAGCCTGGCCTGGGTTTTTAATATCCGGCTCTGTCACGATTTCCATTAAAGGCGTGCCTCCGCGGTTAAAGTCAATTAAACTGTATTTTTTGCTGGGATCATGTAAAAGCTTGGCAGCGTCTTCTTCCAAATGCAGGCGGTTTATGCTGATTTTTTCTTCTTCATTGCTTTCGGGATTTAAAATATATAAAAAACCGTTTTTGCCAATGGGGTGGTCTAGTTGTGATATTTGGTAAGCTTTAGGCAGGTCTGGGTAAAAATAATGCTTGCGGTCAAATTTAGAATATTCAGCAATCTGGCAGTGTAAAGCTAAGGAAGCTAAGGCAGACCATTCAATTGCTTGTTTATTAGCCACAGGCAATGTTCCGGGATGGCCCAAACAGATTGGGCAAATGCAAGAATTAGGCGGCATATTTTCTCCGCTGTTATTGCAAGTACAAAACATCTTGGTTTTGGTTTTTAATTGGACGTGTATTTCTAAACCGATGATAGGTTCTAATTCCATAGTTTTATTTTATATTCAATTTATGTTGGTTGTTGTTTATAGCGACAAGCCTAATTTTCAGAAATTAATTTTCTGTTTCCTTGCCTTGCGCCTGCTTGGTTTGTTTTAGGCTGTGGTATAAAAGCAGGATAAAAGTCACAAAAAGAGGGGATAGTATTGTAAAAAAAATACTGGTAATCAGATTATAAATAAGGTTTTGTTCATAGGCAAACAGATCAACTTGGCCGCCAGTAATTAAAAAAATCAGAGCGATTATGACAATTGTTGCTATTAAATAAACAAGCGATGCCGGTAAAACTAGCCGCCAAAAAGTTTTTCCCCAGCGTCCGACAACCAATTCTTTGCTGTTTTTTAAGGCCTGCCAGCCTTTATTGTTTTTGTCTTCTAAAACATTGATATAAACAGCAAAAGCGTACCAAACCGCAAAAATAATGCCTGGGATAATCAGTAAAATAAAGCCGATGACAGTGATTAATCCGGCTAATAAAGCCACGATAAAATAAGAAGGGATTTTTCTGAAAGCTGATTCATAAATTTTAGTATTTTCAATCGGTTGGTTTTTGTAAATTTTGTCAATTAATTCTATGAAAACAATTATAACCCAAAAATTTATGACAATTCCCAAAGCTGTTAAGATAATGACTAAAAAATCAGCAGTGGGCAAATTAAAATATTGAACAATAAAAATCAGGATATAGGGGATCAGGCTGATAATGATAGGGTAAAGGAATTTTGAAAAATTATCCAAATAAGTCTGCCAGCCCTTTTTGATTATTTCTTTAACTGTAATTAAATTGTGTTCCATTTTTTTATTTTTTTAAATTTAATAAGGGATTATTTATTCAAGGTAGGTTATTTTGCGCTTAATGATATCAACTATTTGTTCATGGACTTCTTCAATTGCTTGGTTTGCGTTAATAACGTGCCAATTAAAATCTTTGGCTATTTCTTTAAAAGATTGGGTGGCTTTTGGGAGCAGAGCCATATCTATTTCATGGATGTTATTTTTGTCCAAATCTTCAGGAAACGGCTCGCCTTCAAATAAAATACCCAAATCTTCTTTTAATAAATGGGAATTAAGGCGGTAAAGCAGGTTTTTATCAATGCCATTGGCCATGCCCCAGGCAATGCCTGTGCCGACATAATCTTCAGCTATAATCCAAGCCCCTTTGTCTATTTTGGTTTTTAGGGTTGGTTCGTACTGTGTGCGGTTGAGAACTTGCAGTATTTGGAATTCCCGGGGTGTAAATTGATAATCGTTTCTTTGCCTTAAATAATCGTTAATTAAGGGTCCTGAAGGCTCAAGATTATAGATTGCATATTTTAGATATTCGGCGCTTTTATTCATATTAATGATCAGGTATTCTACCAGTTTTTTAGCCTGAGTTGTTTTGCCTAAATTATTAGAGCCTAAAATAGTGATTAATTTGCCTTTTTGATTGTTCATAGAATTTATATTTTTAGTATTTTAGAATTTCAGAGTTCTAGTATTTATAATCTGATTGATTTAACTAAAACGCTAAAAATCTAAAACGCTATAACCTATATACAAATTTTAGCAAAAAGGCCTGGGGAGGGAAAGCCATGATCTGGGGCTGGGTTTATTCTAAGAATTTTTTTATTTCTTGCCAGAGCAAATCATTAATTTTGTCAATGCTAAGCAATTTGTTGTCAGGCGCGCAATCAATAGTGAGCCAGTTATATTTTTCAGCCACATATTTATAAGCTTGAGCCGCATCCATCAAATGCTGTAAATCAGCCTCATGGATATCTCGTTTTTGCCCGCCGATATAATCGCGGCTGCCTTTTTTATCAACCAGTCTTTGGCCGATTTTAGGCGGCAAATAAAGGAGTATATTTAGATCTGGCCGGGGGATGTTGAAAATATTGAATTCTAAATCAAATAGCCAGTTTAGAAATTTTTCTCGTTCTATTAGATCTTTTATTTTGCCGGCTTGATGCCCCATATTGGAAGAAACATAGCGATTAGCTATGACAATATTATTTTGCTCGAGCCATTTTTTAATTTTGGGTGCGGCAGCATAACGGTCGCAGGCATAAAAAATAGACGCCCGATAAGGCCCAACTTGATTGGCATCGCCGAATTTACCGTTTAGATATTCTTCGACCAAGCCAGCGCTTTTTTGGCCATATTGGGGGAAGTCAATCATTTTTACCTGCTGGCTTTCTTTTCTAAGCCTGGCAACTAAAATTTTGGTTTGAGTAGCTTTGCCAGAGCCATCTGTGCCGTCAATAACAATGAATTTCCCTGATTTTTTTTTCATAATTTTAAAATTTTATATCATGATCTTGGACATAGGGGATGTTTTTATCCAATGCTATTTCAGCTTTCATTAATTCACTGCCTAAATCCAAAGCATGCGGTATCTCTGAAATAAATGTATGGATCTGGTGTTGGATTTCTTTCCTGTTTTTGCCTTCAAATTTTTGGATAAACTGGCCGTCAGGCGAAAAATGTTCGGCTATAATTTTATTATTATTGATATTTATGACAAAACTGCCGCGAGGATCCTGGACGCATTCGATTTGTGGTTTATGCTTGCTTATCATTTCCGAAGCAGCCAAAAAGTCTCTTTCGTAAATATGGGCGGAATTTGAGATAATGCATAATTTGCCCATTTTAAAATTTAAGGCCGCGGTGATTTCTTTTTGAATTTTTCTTAAGGCAAAAGCATTTTGCGGCCAGGCCCTGTACATGTCATTGGAGCGGATGTAAGTAGTTAAATAAACTTTTTCCCGCTGAACCAAGGCATTGATTAAATTAATGCACGGGCTTTTGGGATTGCCTGTATCTTTCATAACATCCCAGGTAAAAGCAATGGCCCGGCGGCTGAAATTATTGGCTTTAAGGTCGTCAATAACAGCCTTAATTTGGTTTATGCCATTGAAATTTCTTAGCCGGCTGCCATAAGTGTATTCAACGCCTTCAAAAATATGGTCAGTCATTAATTGAGGATAATAATTGTCCAAGTCCTGTTTGTTAAAATATAAATATTCGGGCAGATGGGGATTATCCGGATCCTCATCATTGATAACTGTCGTGATATTAATTAGTTCTCTTTGCATTTCCGCGTATTGGCTCATTTTATTGACTCCGAATTTCAACACTCTGTCCAGGATTTTTAGCCACAAGTCAGCGATTTTTTTGTCTTCCAGCCTGAAACATATTTCCTCTCCGGGGAAATCAATATTTTCTCTTTGCTCTTGGTCGGGAAAATCAATTGCCTCTAGAATCCATTTTGTTTTTTCGTTTTTTTGGCTTTTTAGCCAGTTATCAATTTCATTTTCCGCGAGAAAATAGGCGTTATTTTTAAACCAGTCGCGGAATAGCTGGATTTTTTCAGCTGGAATTTCTTGATGGATAAAATTTAAGCCCTGGTTGTCATCCAGAAATTTTTGAAATGATTTCAAACTGCCGGACAAGTCTTTGCCAGTAATTGCCAGTTTGCATAAGCGGGGATTTAAAAAAAGATTGCGGATAATGTAATTAATGCCTTCTTTGCTGTATAATTGGCCGATTGCTCCGACTTTATTTTTGTTTTCCGCTAAAATTATTTCGGCTATCTGCTCTTTTTTTGTCCAGCCGCTGATAATGCCAATAAAACCTTCTTCTGAAGGTTTAAGAATTTGATTGGCGTAATATTTGGGCCAGCTCATGGTTTTACTCTGATAATTGTTTTAATATTTTTTCTAGTTGGCTGTATAGATTTTCTTTTGGTCCGTCATTGTTTAGATGGAATTTGGCTGTTTGGGCTACTTTTTTAATTTGAAGTTCTGGTTCCTGCAATTCGTCATTTTGAAATTGGTCAAATGTTTTTTTTCGGTCATCAATGTTTTCACTGCGCTTAATCAGCCTTTGATAGCGGATTTTTTGTTTGGCATTTATTTCCACCAGATAAAAATTCGGCAGTTCTTGCAGGTATTTGATATCTGCCTGTCGCCTGACCCCATCCAAAACTACAATTTTGGTTTCAGAATTTTTTGCGTCATTAGCCATGGTCTTGGCCATCAGGTCTTCGCCAAAAGTTTGGCGCAAAACAGATGATAAGTTTTGCATATTTTCTCTGTTTTGTTCAATGTAAAATCTGTCTAAAACATCTCTTAGCATGGTGGAAAAACGCAGGGTTTGCGCTTGGTGTTTTTCTTTGAGATATTCGCAGACAGTGCCTTTGCCTGCGGCAATCGGTCCCACTAAGCCGATAATTATTTTATTGTTTTTCATATTGCTCTATATTATCCTCAAAAAAATCAATTTCAATATCTGCCAGTTTAAATAATTCTTCGCTTTCCTGCCCGGCGTGGTATTTTTTTTCGCAAACCACCCGTTTAATGCCGGCATTGATAATCATTTTAGCGCAAGTTGAGCAGGGAGTCATTTTGCAGTAAAGAGTCGCTCCATTTATCGCAATGCCCAATTTAGCCGCTTGAACAATAGCGTTTTGTTCAGCATGAGTTGTTCTGACGCAGTGTTGAGTTTGATTGCCATTTTCATGAATCATGGTTTTCATTTGGTGCCCGACTTCATCACAATGGGGCAAGCCTTTGGGAGCGCCGACATAGCCAGTAACCAGTATTTGCTTGTCGCGGGCAATTACACAGCCTGATCTGCCTCTGTCGCAGGTCGCTCGTTTTGCTACGGTCCTGGCTATTTCCATAAAGTATTCATCCCAGGACGGTCTTTGGTGTTTTGTTTCTTCAGCCATAAAAATAAAAATTACATTAGTTAGTTTATAATTTGTATTTTAGCAAAATACTCCGGGAAAGCAAAGTTTTTTTAAAAAGACGCTGGTGATTATTTTAGCGTCTTTTTAATCTTTTAACTTTGCACTTTTATACCAGGTCCCATTGAAGAAGAAATCGTAATATTTTTAATCAGTATGCCCTTGAAGCTGGCTGGTTTATTTTTATTTAAAGCTTCCATAAAAGCTTTATAATTTTCTATTAATTTCTGCTCGTCAAAAGAGGCTTTGCCTATTAAGATATGGATATTGCCAGTATCATCATTTTTAAAACTGGCTTTGCCTTTTACCAGGTCATTAATTGTTTTTTTAAGATTTGGAGTGACTGTTTCTGTTTTAGGGTTTGGCATTAAGCCTTTGGGGCCTAAAATTTTTGCGACTTTGGCTAGTTCTTTCATCATTTCCGGCACGGTTACCAAAATATCAAAATCTATTTTTTTTGTTTTGCTTATTTTTTCAATCAATTCTTCGCCGCCCACTATATGAGCGCCAGCTTCCTTAGCTTCTTTTTGCTTGTCAGGGGGAGCAATGGCGGCAATTTTAAGTTTTTTGCCGGTGCCATGGGGCAGATTGACAGTCGCGCGGATTTGCTGGTCGCTTTTTTTAGGGTCAATGCCGGTTCTTATTGCCAGGTCAATTGAGGCGTCAAATTTTGTGGTCGCTGTTTCCTTGGCCAGTTTGATGGCTTCTTCAATGGAATAAATTTTGTTTTTTTCTACTTTTGTCTTTAATTCATCATAGCGTTGAGAATGAGGTTTTTGTTGAGTCTTTTTTTTCATAAGATTTGAAATTAAGATTTAAAATATTAATTTATTTGAAGATATAAAAAACGGTGTATGCGCAATACACCGGAATTTTAGATAGGGTAGTAGTATTGCGTGGTGCAAGCGCTTTTTAGCTCCCACACTTTTTAAATGGATAATAAATAATGGACAATGAATAATTATTCAATTATCAGGCCCATTTGCCTGGCTGTGCCTTCAATAATTTTCATGGCTGCTTCAATGCTATCCGTATTCAAATCAGACATTTTTTTTTCAGCAATTTCGCGGATTTGGGCTTTTGTCACTTTGCCTGCTTTTTCCTGCAACGGCTTGCCAGAGCCTTTTTCTATTTTAGCGGCTTTTTTAAGCAATTCAGCGGCTGGCGGCGTTTTTAATTTAAAATCATATGATCGGTCTTCGTAAACAGAGATTTCCACCGGAATAACGTCTCCCATTTTGTCTTTTGTTGCTTCGTTGAATTTGGCGCAAAATTCCTGGATATTCAAGCCGTGTTGGCCCAAAGCAGGACCAACCGGAGGAGCTGGGTTTGCCTGGCCGGCTTTGATTTGTAATTTGATGATTGTTTTAATTTGTTTTGGCATAGAGTAATTGGGGTTAGCTGAACCACGAAAATATTATCAGGAAAAGCACTAAATCAGTGAGAAGCTTATTAGATTGAGTGGCACTGGATAGTGTTTTTGTGTAATTTCGTGAAAAAATTTAATGGTTAAGTTATCATATCTTTTTAATCTGTAAAAAGTCAAGTTCAATCGGGGTTTCGCGCCCGAACATGGAAACCAATATTTTTACTTTACCTCTGGCTTCGTCAATGGACGTGACTTTTCCTTCAAAGCCTTTGAATGGCCCGTCAACAATTTTAACAGGAGATCCTTCCGAAACATCGATTTTAAATTTAGGCTCTTCCTGGCCCATCCTTTTGAATAAAGATTTAACTTCTGCTTCGGAAACAGGAGTTGGCGTTGTGCCTGAGCCGACAAAGCCGGTGACATTAGGCGTATTTCTGACAACATACCACGAATCGTCAGTGACAATCATTTCCACCAGCAGATAACCCGGAAAGATTTTTTCAATTACAGTTTTCCTTTTCCCATTTTTTATTTTAATTTTTTTTTCAGTAGGAATAACAACATCAAAAATTTTATCTTCCATGTCCATGGTTTCTATCCTTTGCCTTAGATTTTCAGCCACACTTTCTTCATAGCCTGAATAAGTGTGAATCACATACCATCTTTTGCCTCGTGAAATTTGTTTTGCCATATTTTTATAGTTAAGTGAAACACTGATTTTTTATTGATAAAATTGATAAGAAGTACGTATTTCTGAAAAAAATTCGTATTTCATTATTACTATTTAATAATTTGTCTCATGCCAAAGGATAAAATATAGTCAACAAGCCCGATAAAGGCGGCCACGGCCAGACTAATGCAGACTACCAGTAAAGTATAATTAGTTATTTCTTTTTTTGTCGGCCAGGTGACTTTTTTCAGTTCAGCGTAAGATTCTTTGATATAATTGATAAGTTTTGAAAAATATTTCATAATTTTAATTAGGTAGTGCGTAATTAAAGTAAATTAAAAACTAAGCTTAGCTATCTTAATTCATTATACTCGGCTTGCTCCGGCTTTTAAAATGGTTTTTAAAAAGACCTTTGCCAGGCCTTGTTATATCTTTAATTTACTATGCTTATAAAAATTTGTCAAGTTTTGGATCAGATTTTTAGATTATAGCATCTTAGATTGTGGATTTAAAAAATAAAGACGCCAAAATCACGGAGCCTGGGTTGTTTTTTTTTGTTTTTATTTTAAAATTTGTTATAATACTTACAGCCATTGGCCAGATGGTCAAATAGCTATTGGCTAAATTAATATATGATTAATTATCAGGAATTAAAAAAAATAGGCCTTTCAGATAAAGAAGCGAAAATTTATTTGATTTCTTTAACTCGCGGGCCTGAAACTGCTTTGAATTTGGCTCGGTTGGCAAATATCGCGCGGCCGACTGCTTATGTTATTATTGACAGCTTATTAAAAAAAGGCCTAATGAGTTCTTTGTCTAAGGAAAAAAAGACTTATTATATTGCTGAATCACCAGAGCATTTATTAAGCTTAATCAGACTGCAAAAGCAGAAAATTAGCGAGGCAGAAAAATATTTTACCCGGCTTTTGCCAGAATTAAAGGCAATGGCCAATATCAAGGGGGAAAAGCCCCAAGTCCGGGTTTTTGAAGGCAAAGAAGGCTTAAAAACCGTGATTGAAAGCATTTTAAAAAGCAAAACCAAAATGATTTACAGTATAGTTCCGGCTGATGAATTATTCCGGCTTTTTCCGTCCAAAGAGCATAAAGGCTTAATGGCTGATCCGCGCGTTAATAAAAAAATAAAAGCCAAAATTATCTATACCAGCAAAAAGGGCAGAATTTACAAATTTAAAGATCCTGAAAATTTAAGGGAGGCTGTTTATATTGATGAAAAAAATTTCCCTTTTAAATGCGGCATTGATATTTATGACCATCATTTGGCTTTTTATTCTTATAAAGGCTCAATTATGGGGGTGATGATAGAAAATAATGATATGGCAGAAACAATGAAAATAATTTTTGAAATGCTTTGGCAAAAATACAGCTAAAATAATTATGGCCCCCAATGTCAATTTTTGTTATTGACATTTTTTTTATTTCGTGATACAATGCGGGATTAAAGGTTGTTTGCTTTGGGCAGATAGGGAGGTGAATAAAATGGGAGGAGCTTAATTTACTAAAAAGAGAAAAAATGACTTGGTAGGATCTGGAATAGTAAAGGCTATATTAGCTCTTCTGAGCTTAAAAATAAGTTAAAATTGTTTCGTTTGGGAAATCCAAAAAAGAAAAAACAAAAAAGTTCTAGTTTGCCCTCGAGTTATTGCTCGGGGGCTTTTTAAAATAATAATTATTTTGTTGTTTATATTGTTTTTTGACTTATTTTTTCCTAAAAAATACGCTTATTTTAGCTGTTTTATCTTTTTTTGAAAGAATATTATCCAATGAGCCTTGACAGATTTTTTTTGATGTGCTATGATGCCCTATTAACTTTAATAAGTTTTTTTATAAAGAAAATATCAGGAAGAATTATGCAGATAAGGCGCAAGTTCTGATTCCCATAAGTCATAAACAATTTGGAATCGCTTGGCCTTATTTCCATTATTCTCTTTGATAGCAAAGAGATCCCATGCTTATCAGCGGAAAACATAATTTATTTATGTTTCTCGCCCTAAGATTACAAGTTTTTATTTGTAATTTTAAGGTGAGAAAAAATGTTGGGACAGGGGACGGGTTTTCAGCCTTGAATGAATATTGTGTTGGGTTAAATTCAAGTCGCAAAAAGATTGAAATTAACCTGCCATCTATTGCGCGGAAGAAGAAAGTTTTTTCCGTTTTTTATATGCTTAAAAATTAAAATATTACTAATTCAATAATTTGAATTTTTTTATTTTTAATGATTTTGGTGATTTCAAATCTTTACATTTTTTAAATAAATGCTTTAATATATTTAAAGGGTAAAGTTTGAAAATCGTACCAAAATGATATAATTTCATTATGGTAAGATGTTCAAAATGTTTTAATAAAAAACTTTGGCAATTAAGTGATGGGCGGTTAAAATGTCGCCAATGCCGT
>Ga0129302_1002137_pt1 | contig 14280 bp, 13 predicted proteins | sample BlaSprsedimmetaG_FD_94476 | JGI IMG/M metagenome (GOLD analysis project Ga0129302, IMG submission 94476) | Hot spring sediment bacterial and archeal communities from California, USA to study Microbial Dark Matter (Phase II) - Blank Spring... | ecosystem: Environmental > Aquatic > Thermal springs... | reverse complement strand
TCCTAAAGAGTCTGCAAGAGGTTCATCATTTATTTTTATATTAATGAACCAGTCAGAGCATTCATAATTGTCATCGGAGTAAACACCACAGGGATTACTGCAGAATTCAGGCTTTCTATCATAGAAGAGAACAAAACCATCCATTTTAAAATAGCAATCACAAGAACCTGAGATGCACGAGTATTGATTTCGATCAATTGAGCCCTCATTTGGCAATTTTTTGTTATATTTATCTGAAAATATTATGGATGAGTGTTCAGGTAATAAAATAAAAGTTATAAAGATTTCTTCATCAGTAAGAGCTTTTCCTATATAATCTGCCAAAGGCGTCAGTATCTTGAGCTTTTCTTTTTCATAAGAATCTGCAAAAAGCACTTTTTTCTCTTTATCACTTAGCCAATAAGCTATTATATTTAGCGGAATGGTTTTTCCAGAATCTTCTGGCTCATACGAGTTTTTCATCTTCCAGTAAAAAGAATCTATGTATGTGAAATCAATAACTGAATCTGAGCTCTTTTTAATTCCGATGGTGTCTCTTTCAAGCCCAACCTCAGATAAACCAGCCTTTCCAAGCCGTGGTGCTGTTGATGTAGCCAATACAACCCTGACCGGCTTAACATCCTCTCCATCTTTAACAATTCCATAAACCACTGAATAGCCTGTTGGAATTCTGTTTTCTCTACCAAGATTTATTTCATTAACTGTTCCTGAACTACCGCGAACCCGCTCATCAAACCTATTTGCTACATCAAGTGCAAGGTCAGATACTGTCCCTATTGGCTGGTCTCTTTCTTTTGGGATTATGTCAATCCCAAGCCGCTCAAAAACAGGCCTAACTGTATCAAAGAGCCTTGGGCCAATTGCAACTATAAGAATCAGAACCAAGACTAGTATAATTATTACCCTTGCCAGCATTCCTATAGCCATCTTATGCACCCCTAAACCTCAATATGTCTGAGATTCTGTCAAAAAAGCTGTCTCCGCCTCTTGCAAGGCTGAATATGATTACTATCAAGATTACAAGAAACACAAGAAACAAAATCCACTTCGCCACTTCTGACCACGCCATTCCTTTCCTGTTCATTTTCCTACCTCAGCGTCTGCTCAGCAAGCTCAAATGAGCAGCCTATTTCATCTTCGGAGCCGAGCACTCCGAGCTCAAGCCTGAAGTAAATGGTCTCTTCAATAACCCTTTCATTATCTTCATCAGGGGTTCTGGAGTCAAAAAAATCGCTCAGCTCGCCTTCTGATGGCTCCCTGAAGGCATAGTAAATGAAGTATTTATTGCCTTTAGTGAAGCTCATTTCTGTTAAAGCTATATGCTCTTCGCCTATTGCATTTAAATAGCTTTCTCCCCACCAGTACCTTTTTTCCCCAAGGTTATCAAAAAGCTTATCTTTTGTGAGCAAAAAGCTTTCCCCAGCTTCATAATGCATAACTGTGCAGATTATGCAAAAATGGTAAGGGTTATCCTTGTTGGCTGATGAAACAAGAAACTTCTTCCCCTGCCCCATTTTAAGCCAGCATGTTTCCAGGCTGTCCGCAATCTCGCTAAGGATCTTATTCTCATCATGGCTTTTTATTGTTATGTTTGAGGGCGGGCAGTTGAGCCTGCTAATGTCGCCCCAGTCCGCAGCCTGGCTGACTGAGATAAGGCAGGCTGAGTCACGGGCTGCTGCAGAGCCTTCGTTCATAATCCTCCATACAAAAACCATAAGCACAATAATACAGACCATTGAGAGTATAAGCCAAAGCAATGCTCCCCTTGTGAGTGCTTTATTTTTTTTCATTTTAGTTAAGCAGGCCTTCCAGGTTAGCAGCAGATTCAACAGGAATAAGAGTCAGGTATCCGTAGATATAATAGTCTTTTGCCTGCTTTAAGAAAGCAGACCTGCCCTCAAAAATTGCATAGACCCACCTGAAGATGGGAGCCCTGTATTTTGGGCTTATAAAGGTCATCATAACATAATAATCATCATTAGTTAAAATATTCAAGTGTTCTTTAGAAGTTATTGTCTCCCCGACCTTATTTTCCTCACAGTCTTCATCCATAACTACAAAAGGGATTATTGGTGAAACCTGTTGTGTAGTTATTGTTCTGCCGGTCTCATAATCACGATAAGAGAAACCGCTTTCTAAATCTATATCTCTATCATTAATTTTATTGAATTTAATGCTGCTGAAACTAAAAATAGGCTTTGAGGTCTCCCCTACCTCAACTGCTCCCAGAAGGATTTCGGCATAAGTCTCTTGCCTTAGCGGCAGTTTTGTTTCTTCCATATATTCAAACAGGCGTATTTCTTCTTCTATCTCGGGGCTGAACGAAATCCTTGAGCAGAGAATGCCTGCGTGGTCTGTATCAAACGGCCTGTTTGCAAAAGGGTTAATGGTCCCGCCCTCAAGCATGTCAAAACACCTAAATAATTCCTGAGATAATATGTCACTTATTATTTCCTCTTTGTGATCTTCAAATTCCCTGTGGTAGTTGTACACTGACTTGCCTTCAAGGTAAACCCTGCCCGGTCTGCCGTCAATAAGCACCTTGTCAGGGAAGACCTGAACAAGCCTTGACTTGCAGTCTGCTATCATTAGGTTTTTCCCTGCAAGCCTAACCTTGTCTGCGCCTATGGCTGTTACCCGGCACAATTGCTCATCTGTCATGAAGTAGCTCATAACCCTCTGGTAGTTGAACATCATCAGGAGAAGCATAAATATAATTAAAGCAAGTATCATGTCCCTTAGTGTTGACTTTACCATTTTAGCCGGAGAACCCTCTTATAATTGAAGTGATTATCCATAAGGCAAGAGCAAGAAGCACTACCATAAGCAGTATTTCAGGCCATCCGTATGCTTTCTTGGATTTCACAACCTTATTTTTAAATCATGAGTTTATTAAATTTTTGGTTGAGAGAATAAGCTTATTAAGAAAAAGCTTTTAAACTAAAAAAAGTCACTCTTTTTGTATGGTTACTTCAGAGATGTCATATGCTATAATTGAAAACCAGCTTTGCAGCCCTAAGAAAAGGGAGATTGTTGAGCTAATGACAGAGTATATTCCAGGTGCAAGGGTTTTCTCTACAATTAGCACGCAGGACCTTGCATCAAAGATGAAAGAGATAAAAAGCTATGACCCCGACATTATTCTTTCAGTTGGCGGGGATGGAACTGCACATAATGTGCTCAACCAGATGTTTCAGGAAGGGCTTGAGAAAAAGATTTTTGGGCTGGTTCCTGCTGGCTCTGGGAATGACTTTTCAATGTATGGATTAGGCATGAGTGTTCCTAGCACTAAATCAAAGAAAGCAATTTTTAGAAGCATCGATGATTATATTTATCCGGATACAAAGCAGGTTGATGTTGGCTTGTTTAAAGCGGAATATGAGAGGATTGTGCTTAACAGCGTTGGGTTTGGCTATACTGCTGAGATTGCTTTTAACTCCCAGAATTACTATCATTTTGGAAGGCTGAGGTATCTTGCTGCCGGGCTTGCAAGCTTTATGAACGGGCTAGGCAACTATGCTTCTAGGCTTGAGGAAGTAAAAATAAACGGCAATGATAAGGATATGCCGGATAAAAATCTGATTACGCTCGTTATGAACTCCAAGGCTTCAGGAGGCGGCCTTATGTTTAACCCTATAGGAAGTGTTTGTGATGGGGTGTTTTCTTTTATAACCCTGAAAGAGGTTGGCAAAGGAGAGCTTGCAAAGCTGCTCTGGCAGGTTATTAAAAAAAAGCAGTTCTACAAAGACAGGAATGTGATGTATAACGGTGATGTAAGGAAGGTTAGCGTGGCTTCTGATGCCTTGAGGCTGGTTGAGCTTGATGGGGAGATTCTTCCGGCAACAAAAAGATTCAGTGTGGAAGTGCTCCCTGCCAAGGTTAGAATGATTACTAAAAAATCAGAAAAGCATTCTCAGGACAGATTGACCTTTGCCTGACTCAATCTCTTCTTTTGTTAAGCCTTTAAACTCGTGGGGGAATACGAGCCACTTTCCTGTTTCGTGGATGTAGTAATCAGGGGTTATGCTTGTCTCGTTGTTCTCAGGCTTGTAGTAAAGCATTGCTGTCTTGATTTCCTTTGGGCAGTTTTCTCCTGAATCTGCTTTTAGCTTTTCGATAAGCGCCTTGATACTTAAGCCAGTGTCAAACACATCATCTACGATAAGGATTTTATCATCTTTCTTTACTCTTTTTGTTATGTAGCTCAGCCCGAAGATGTCTACTTTTGCCTTGTGTTTGTCTTCACGGTTGTAGCCTGAAGTCCGTATTGCAATGTGGTCTGTGGGTATGCCCCAGAAATCCAGGGCTTCCTGGACGATGCAGCCCGGGAATGCGCCGCCTCTCCATAACCCAACCAGGTAATCTGGCCTGAAGCCAGATGCCTTTATTTTTTTTGCCAGAAGGACTGAATCTGTATAGAAATCACCTAAGCTAACGAAATGCTTGCCTGCCATGTTTTATGTGGAAGAGTGCTGCTTTTATTTTTTTTGGTTTGGGAATACTCGCCAGGGGAGGGATTCGAACCCCCGCTCCCAAAGGGACAGGCTCTCAAGGCCTGCGCAATACCAGACTATGCGACCCTGGCTCAGGCAGAAGAGTCTAGCGAAGCTTTATAAGGTTTTTTCTTTGCACAAGGTAAACCTCTGAGAATTCTTTCATCAGGGGCTTGTCTCCCTTGCCGTCGGTGTAGAGTATCATATGCTTGCCCTGGAAGCCTCCAAGGTGCTGCCTTAGCCGCCTGAGCTTTTCTTTTCCATAGCAGTTTTTGCCGTCAAGCCTGCCTGTGAACTTATTGTCTTTAAACTCAAGCTTTGTGGATACAATCTCTTTTATTCCTAAAGAGTCTGCAAAGGGCTTTATCCAGTTTTCTATTGAGGCAGATGCGATGATAACCCCGTTTTTCTTTTCAATATGGAAATCTATTTTTTCAACCACTTTTTTGTTTAGGCGATTTTGCATCTTTGCATGGAACTTTCTGCAATTTTCATTGAAATAAGCAAGGGTTGTATTCCTGAAGAAGAAGCTAAGCAGGATTTCCTTTGCCCTTGAGTTTGTGATAAAGCCAAGCTTGTATGATATAAAAACAGGAGAGAGAAGTGCAACACCAGATAAAAACTTAAATGGCCCATAGTTAAATATCAGAAAAGCATACAAAGAATCTGTATTAACAATTGTCTCGTCAAAATCAAAGACTGCTATCTTTTCCATTTTTGCTCAGTAAGGGTCCCATTCCTTGACTTCTTCATACTTTGGGAACTTGCCGTAAGGATACTGCTTAAAAAGCTTTCCCCACTCGGTTTTGTTGAACTGGGCTATCTTCTTTTTTCCTGTGGTTGGGTACCATAGGGAGTCATGGTAAAAGCCTGATGCGAATATAAACATCTTAAACAAAGGAGAATGAAAAAGAAGGTTGTGGAGCCACTTAATATCAGATGTGCCTTTCCTTATCCTTTGGTCCCACTTGATTACCAGGCTCTTTTTTGTCTGGAAGCCGAAGTTTAGCCTTTTGAACTCGCTTTCCGGCATTCCAAGGATTTTTATCTTGTTAAGGTCTGCGTTTCCCAGGCCTGCATCATCTGCCAGCTTAAGGTACTTGATTCTCATTGGGTCAAAGCCCATGATTTTTGCTGCAACGGAATCAATTGCTACCTGGTCGTCACCTGCAAGGATTATGTTTCCTATGTAGGGCTCCATTACCCTGGGGCCTGCGCCGTCTCCGCATACTGTGCCGTCCATAACCGCAAAGATGCTGTTGTGGATTTCTTTTTGTATTGAGAGAAGGTCTACAAGTACTTCGTGTATCTTTTTATGTGCATGGTGCCTGTACTTTGGGATTAAGCCGCCGAATGCGTTTTTCATGGCGCCTGTGGTTGTGGTGTGGCCGTGGGTTTTTACAGTTGGGAGATGAATCACGTTTGATCCGTAGAACATTTTAGGCACCAGAATCTCTCCGAAAAGGTCTTTCATTGCGAGCATTTTTGACTTTGGCCTGTGGGTTACCCACTCGACGTCAGTAAGGGGCTGGTAATTAACCCCGTACTTTTTTAGCATAGGGAGCCATTTGTTGTCATAGGCGCCTTTCCAGGGGTGTGTGACAACGGTCTGGTTTTCTACACCCACAATCTTTTCATAGCCATCTTTCTTAAGTATCCTGAGAAGGCCTTCAAGCTGCCAGGGCTGGGTTGAGCAGGCTGGGTAATACAGGCTCCATGAAAGGTTTAGCTTTATAATGGTCTCTGCTGTCTTTTTTATGATTTTTTCGTATGCACAGAGATGCATGAGCTTTTCGTAATCCTCAAGAATAGTGTCTGGCGAGGTCCTTAGTACCGCAACTTTGCTTTGCATTTTCATTCAGAATGGAATAAACTGGCTCTTTTAAATCTTTTTAAACAAGCCATTTAAGAGAACACAAAAACAAGCCCTGTGTCCTGGTAAAAGGCAAAAAGCATGTATAAAAACCAGAAAAAAAGCGAAAAGAACAGAATCTTGTCCCTGAGGACAAGGTGCTCTATTGACTCAACATCATGTTTTTTTAGGTTTAGGTATAGGTACCTCAGCAACGCAAGCACTACAAAAAACAGAGAATACAGAACAAGCTCCGAATGCGCACCAAGAATGCAGTAAAGCGCATAAAAGACTATGCAGGCTGTTACTGAAACTATCAGCATTGCATCCAGAATGCCCTCTGTGTATGAATCCAGGACTTTTCTTTTGTTTTCTATGTGCACAAGCTCGGACTTTCTTTTCCCTACTGCGAGCAGTAATGCGATGAAGAAAATGGCAAAGATAATCCAGGGGGTAATCTTGATGTTGACAGGAATTCCTCCGGCGAGTATTCTTAGCACGAAGAGAAACCCAACGAGAAACACGTCAAATACTGGGATATGCTTCAGCCTGAAACTATAAAGCAAGTTCAGCCCTATATATGCAAATATTATTATTGACGCTGATAAGTGAAGCCGGGCCAGCAGGAACAGCATAACAACTCCCAGCAGGCAGGCAAGTGCAAGCGCCTCAAGGGTGCTTACTTTTCCTGAGGCTATCGGCCTTTTTGACTTTATGGGGTGAAGCCTGTCTTTTTCTTTGTCTGCTATGTCATTAACTATGTAGACAATGCTGGAAGCAAAAGAGAATGCAAGAAAAACCAGGAATACGCTTATAAAGAGGGGGATGTTTGTTATATTCTCAGAGAAGAAAAGGGGCGCAAAGATTGTAGCATTCTTGTAAAACTGCATAACCCTAAGGCACTTTATGTAGCTTAAAAATTTCATTAAGCAGTAGATAAAAGTGTGCTTTAAATGTTTTTCGCCGGGTTTTTGCTGAAAAAGAAGAGCTTAATTGACTTAAGCAAATTATTCAGAAAAAGAGGAATTATCCAGAAAAAAGCCTACTCCTTTAGCCACAATTTTCTGCTTAAATTCAGAGCTGTAAAACAGCTTTTTCTGCTCGGGCGTTAAATCCTGGCCATACTTTGCTTCAATAAGAGTATTGCCAAAACAGAAATCAATTTCCACTCCATTTTTTAATAAAAAGAAAGGCTTTTTGCCCTTTATAGAATTATAAACGAGATTCTCATAAATTGCGCCTATATCCCTAAAGCCTGTTACAACATTCCTTAAGCCCACATCTACACAGTAAAGCTTTTTCTTTGACTTGATTCTCTCGTTCAGCTTGCCTTTTACCTCTATCATGCTAAACAGAAAAGTGTCCAGAAAATAAGATATATATCGGGAAACGGTTTCGTTATCTATGCCTAAGATCTTAGACAGCCTGTTGTACGAAACCTGCTTTCCTACTCTTTCACAAAGAAGCCTGAAAAGGTCATACACCTGCTGCCTATTTTTAATGTTATGCTCAGAGATAACATCTTTTGAGATAATCAGCTCTAATAATTCTGAGAGGTAAGCTGGATCCTGGCTAAGGACATACTCAGGCAGTCCTCCTTGCTTCATATACTCTTCAAACAGGCTTTTTAAGATAGGCAGGTCTGTTTTAGATACATCTTTGCCCTTAAACAAGGCAAATTCTTCAAAATCCAAAGGCTTAACTTCAAAGTACCTTGCTCTGCCAGTAAGAAAAGCTTTTTTATCCTTTAAGACTTTTGCAGAGGAAGAGCTTGCAAAAACAGCATAGTTTCCTAGGTCATATAAATTTTTCAGCTCTTGGCTGAAATTGTCTTTATATGTTATTTCATCCAGAAAAAGAAATACCTTCTGGCTATGTGGAATTTTGTGAATCTTTTTGTACTCTAGAACAATATCCTGAATTGTGAAGGGCTTAAAAAAAAGCAAGTCTAAAGAAACAAATAAAATATGCTTGGGATTAATTCCTTTATTAAGGAGGTAAGCTATCAGTTGCTTTAGCAATGTAGTCTTTCCAACCCTCCGTATTCCAGTTATTATTGCAACGTCTTTTCTAAGCAGCTGTTTTTTTAATGAATTCAAATACTTTGGCCTTTGTATCGCCTTATATTCGAATGCCCTATTCCACCAAGGGTTTAATTCCTCTAATCTCTCCTTCATTTAAATAGGAAACACAACCACATTTAAATACCTTGCGATTGCCAAACGCAACTTTTGTCATTTTGTTGCGATTGCCAAACGCAACTCTTATAATGCTAGGAAGGTGCTGAATATGCCTAAGCTCTGGCTGATTCCTGAAAAATAACAAAAATTTTAAATAACATCCCAAAACCTGGGTGTCTACGAGGGGCTCAAAATGCGGGTATTTGACGATATTGATGATGTGATTGAAGATAAGAAAGGCAGGGCTATAAAGATTCTCTTGACGGTTGTACTGATTCTTATTCCGATGCTTCTGGCTGTTTTCCTAAGGGCTCAGCCTGCTTACTTGCCCATTACTGATGACTGGGCCAGGGACAGCATTTACAATAGCATAGGCAACCAGATTTACCAGCAGGTTAATGCGCAATACCCGCTCCTGCCTGAGCAGCAGAAGAGAAGCCTTGCCCAGGAGCAGCTTGACCAGTTTATCAAGAATAACAAGGATGAGCTGGACAGGGAGATTAAGGCTTATTCCCTTGAGCTGAAAGAAAGGCTTAAGGAAGATGAAGGCAATATAACCTACCTGACTGCAATTGACCCTTACCATTACTTCAGGCTGACAAGGAATATAGTTGAGCTGGGTCACCCCGGAGACACTGTGCTTGATGACGGCAGGAATGTTGACTACCTTATGTTAGGCGGGGCGCCTATTGAGAGAAAGCCTACCTACCAAAAAAGGTTTACAAACCTGCTTGAGCTTATAAATGCTAATGCTTACAGGCTTTTAAGGTTTCTGGGGTCTGATGTAACGCTTCTTCAGGTTTTCTTTTTCAGCCCGGTTTTGCTTTCTGTGCTTTGCGTGATTCCTGCTTTTTTCATAGGCAAAAGGCTTGCCGGAAACATCGGAGGGTTTTTTGCAGGGGCTGTTGTTGCTATACACCCTTTTTTTATCTCAAGGACTATAGGAGGGTTTGCAGATACTGACGCGTTTAATGTTCTGTTTCCCCTGATTGCTGCCTGGATGCTTATTGAGGCTTTCAGGAGCAGAAGCACTAGGAATACGATAGTATTTTCTGTGCTTACTGCTGCAACCCTCTGGATTTACTCGACAGGATGGACTCCTGGGCCTACGCTGATTGTGCTTCTGGGTGCGCTTGCTGCAAATGTTGGCCTGGCTTTAATCCTTTACAACACTGCAATATTTAAAGAGAACAAAAAAGGAAAAGGCTACATCTTCATCGCAGCAAACACTACTTTATTGTTCGCAATGCTTTTTACTGTTTTCTTTTTTGACAAGAGCATGCTTCCTTGGAGCGGGCTTTTCCCTGGGGCTGTAACAGGGGTAGCATTCCTGGTTTTTCTCTCTGCAATACTGTCCGGGTTGATTTACCTTTGCTCAGAGATTTTTGCATCCGGGTTGAAGATTGACATTTCCAGCAAAAAGCAGTTCTTCAGGAAGGAAGCAAAGATTACTTTGCTGATTCTGGGAGTCTTTTTTGTGTCTTATTTTCTGATGAGCTCATACAGCTTAAGGTCAGGAGGCTTTAACTTTGGCAATATGATAAACAACATCAGAGCAACAATAGGCTTTGTGCAGATTAAGGATGTTGCAACTGCATCAATCTGGCCGAATGTTTACACAACTGTTGCTGAGCTGAAGGAGGCAAGTTTCAGCCAGATAATGGACAACTTGGGAGGGCAGTTCCTTTTTGTAATAGCCCTGATTGGAATTGGCTTTGCACTGTTTGCCAAAGGAAGGGGAAAGAGCAATACTGCATTATTTTCCCTGCTTCTTGCGCTCTGGATGGCTTCAACTGTGTATGCTACATTTAAGGGAATCAGGTTTGTGCTTATGATTGTGCCTCCTTTCGCGATTGCGATCGGGGTTGCACTTGGCTTGGGCGGGAAATACCTTGCTGGGATGCTGGAGAAAAACTTTCAGGTTAAGTCAAGCATTACAAAGCTGATTCTTGTCGCCTTGTTTGTGGTCGTGCTTTTCTTTGGGGCAGACTCTATGTACTCGAATGCTTACAGGCTTTCATCAAGGCAGTTTCCTATGATGAATGACGGCTGGTACAACACATTAGCAGAGATTAACGAAAAAGCTGATGAGGATGCAATTATTACGTCCTGGTGGGACTTCGGTCACTGGTTTAAGGCAATAGCAAGAAGGCAGGTTACTTTTGACGGAGCCAGCCAGAATACGCCGATGGCTCACTGGGCTGGAAGAATCCTGCAGACTGATGATGAGACTGAAGCTCTTGCAATACAGAGGATGCTTAACTGTGGCTCTAACGAGGCGTTTTATATCCTTGAGGAGAACCTCACAGACTCTGCTGCAATAAGGATTGTTAAGGACATTATTATGATGCCAAGGGAGGATGCAAGGCAGCATCTGCTTAATCATGTTAGTGAGGATGCTGCTGAACAGATTCTTCAGTATTCACACTGCACTCCGCCTCAGTCGTTCTTTATTACATCTGAAGACATGGTTGGCAAATCAGGGGTTTGGGGGCACTTTGGCACCTGGAACTTCACAAGATCAACGATGTACAACAGGATTAGGTTTTTGAGCGAGGATGAAGCTCTTGAGATACTAATGGATTACTTTAACCTGAGCGATGAGCTTGCAAATAGGTACTACAACCAGATTAGGGTTACTGACAATGCTGACCAATGGGTTTCTCCCTGGCCTTCTTATGTTGGAAGCGAGATTGGGTGCACAAGAAAAAACAACGATACTTTGGAGTGCACGAGAATGTTTTCAGCTACACAGGGGGTAAAGGTGTTTATCAACCTTGCTTCAATGGAGGCTTATGTAAACCAGATGGAAAACAGGAGCAGGCCGCACTCTTTCATGTATTATGATGAGGACGGCAACTCTTATGTGAAGGAATATGACTCCCCTGTGCTTGACCTTTCTGTAACCCTTAAAGAGCGTGCTGACGGAAGCTACCAGATAATCGTAGGTGACCCTTTGCTTAGAAACAGTATTTTCACCAGGCTGTTCTTCCTTGAGGGGCATGGGACAAAATACTTTGAGCAGTTCAGCAACATAAGGGATGTGTTCGGGCAGAGGGTGATTGTGTGGACTATTGACTGGGAGAGCTTTTTAGAGGATTTTGAGGGTTAGGTGTGCCTATTGTGAAAAACCTTTCTGTTAGTGGAAAGGTTTATCTCCCCTTATACTTTATTGTGGCTTCTATTTCCCTTATTAAAGGCTTAAACAATTCATTTGCTAAGGATACGGCATTCTTTACTTCGGCAGGGCTAGGGATGTATCCATAATAATTGATATTATGCCTTAGGCGGCGCATGTTGTCTAACAGAAAGAGTGGCCTTTTTGTTTGCACATTAAGGCTGGTCAGCTCTTTAATGGGCTCAATGTGGCCTTCAGAGTCTGCACCCCTGCTGATAAGCAGTGCATCTCCTAGCTTCCTGAATGACTCATAGATGTTTCCACAATAGTTGAAGAAGATTCTTCTGAAACCTCTAAAGAAAGAGTGAAGGCCATATCTTTCTTTGCTGATTCAATCAGGCTTAAGGCGCTCTTTTTGTCCGGTCTTTTTATTCTCATGGCCTAGCCTCCAGAAACCCATCCAGCAGGATGCCATTTGCAATATTTGAAAAAAGGTTGATATTGACTGCTGACCTTGAGAATATATGCAAGTTTACTAATACGTTTTTTCTGTATCCTAAAGAGCCCAGAGTGCAGAGGTTAATAATTTTTAATTCTTTATCTTCCTGGATTTCTACTGCAAGGTCAATATCGCTTTTCTCATTGTCATCTCCTTTTCTATAGCTTCCAAAAAGCATTACGGCCTGAGGATTTGGGACAATGTCCTGTATCTTCTTTCTTATTTGCTCATAATAGGCTTTGTAAACCATTGCGAGGTTAAATGAGACCTTCTCTGAAAAGTTATAGCGGTGCCTTTGGTTGGCCTGAATTATCCAAGTCTTCGCATGAATCTCCTTTATAAGAAAGCCTTCAGAAATTAGCTTTTCAGATGCTTTTCTGGCTGTGGTCTTGGAAATTTTCAGGCAACTGGACAATTCATTTAAGCTGGTTCTTGCATTTGGAAAGGAAAAGAACCAGAATAAAACTTTCCTGTACGGTTCGTTCAGCTCAATAAGCCTTACACCTGCTGTCTTTACTGCCATAAGAAGTGGTAACAAAAAAAACCATATAAACTTTTTGGTTACCATCTGGTCCTAAATAAAAACAGCAGGGTTTTTCCCTCCTCATTAAGCACAACTTTTATATGCTTCCGGGTGTTTTTCCTGGAAAATGAGTGAGAGCCTTAAGCAGACTGTTAGGAAGAATGTCTTTTTTCTTTACCTGTTCTCTTTTCTTGTTATTCCTGTGAGCTTTGCAATAAGGATTGTTCTTGCGAGGAATCTTTCCGGGGCTGACTTCGGGCTTGTTTACTCTCTGCTTAGCTTCTTTGGGCTGATTAGCATATTTAATGACTTTGGGCTTACTGAGACTTTGAACTACCACGGCGTGAGATTCTATGAGAAAAAGAGGTTTGGCAGGCTTAAGGGAGCTGTGCGGATTGCTTTCCTTTCCCAGACGATTACTGCTGTTGCGATTGGGCTGGTGCTTTTCTTTTTTGCGCCCTGGCTTGCTGAGAATTACTTTCATTACCCTATGGCTAGGGCGGCTTTGCAGGCCGGGCTGCTTTATTTCCTGTTGTTCAACATGTCCAGGGCTTTTGTTACTGCGGTAAATGTTACCCAGAATGTGTTTTATAACAAGATGTTTGAGGTGTTTAACCTTGCTGTGGTCGCGGCCGGGGTGGTGGCTTTGTGGCTTACCGGCAGGCTGAGCGCTGAGGGAACGATGCTGTTCTGGGGGATGGGGATTTTTATTGTCTTTATTCTTTCAATCTTTGTTTCAAGGAGCAAGATTAGGGAGATTTCGCGTGTGAAGGCTGAGGCTGACTTCAGGCTGTTTAAGAAGCTGTTGAAGTATTCTGTGTTTGTTGCGCTTGGGACAGGGGCTATGTATGTGCTGAGCTATTCTGACCTGCAGGTTATAACTTACTTTTCCACGCTTGAGAACGCGGGGCTTTACAGCGCTGCGAGCTCTATCTCTAAGGTTCTGGCCGGGCTTGCACTACCTATTGCTGCGCTGCTTTTCCCGCTTGGGTCTAAGCTTTTTTCAGAGGGCAGGAAAAAGGAGATTAAGGCTATTCTTGAGCTGACTTACTCATTGGGCTTTTTTGTGGCTGTGCCGTTTTTTCTGCTTGCGAGTGTTTTTTCCAGGGAGGTGCTTCTGGTAATCTTCGGGCAGGGGTTTGTTGCCTCGCAGGGGGCTTTGCTGGTGCTGCTTGCTGCGAAAGTGTTTTATGTGTTTTTCTCTATTAACTTTGCTTTCAGCGCTGCTTTCGGAAGGGTTAAGGAAAGAACCAAGTACCTTTACTTTGCTGCTTTGCTGAATATTGTGCTGAGCATCCTGCTTGTGAGGGTGCTTGGGATTGTCGGGGTTGCTGTGGGGACACTGGTGACTACCTTGTTTCTCTTGGGGTCTACTTACTTTATTGTGAATAAAGAGGTGCCTTTTTCGATTGACTTTTTTTATATCCTGAAGACTGTGTTTCTTTCCCTGGGGGTGCTTGTGCTTGCTTTTGGCGTGAAGGCAGTGATGCCGGGGCATTATGTGGTTAAGGCTGTTGTTATTGGAGGGCTGGCTTGCGCTGTTTACCTGCTTGGGGGGATTAAGCTTAAGCTTGTGGATGTCAAGAAGGTTCTTGCAATGGCGAGGGAGAGGTGA
>Ga0129302_1002134_pt1 | contig 14285 bp, 7 predicted proteins | sample BlaSprsedimmetaG_FD_94476 | JGI IMG/M metagenome (GOLD analysis project Ga0129302, IMG submission 94476) | Hot spring sediment bacterial and archeal communities from California, USA to study Microbial Dark Matter (Phase II) - Blank Spring... | ecosystem: Environmental > Aquatic > Thermal springs... | reverse complement strand
AGCTTGGCAACTGGCTCCGGGCACGGTACGAGCGGCAGAACGATCTGGAAGGCATCCTGGAAATTCATTTGGCTCGCTTTCACGCCTCCCCCGACTACGCGCTGTACCAGTCCATCGCCGAGCATGCCCGGGAACTGGGCCGGTGGGAACAACTCAAATCGGCGTTGGATCAGATCGTGGAAGAGCGCGGGAGTCGATCGCTGCATATCCAGATGGCATTAGACGACGGCGATCTATCCCGGGCGATGGAGATCGTGGAACGTTCCGGCGCCGTCATCAACCAAACCTGGACGGACCGAGTCGCCCGCCGCGCGGCGGAGTCGGCGGAACATTACCCGTGGGCTGTGGCCTATTACGAGCGCCAGGCCGAGAAGCACATCGCGGGCAAGCGTCGCCACCTGTACCAGGAGGCGCTGAAAATCCTGAAAACCATTCGCCAGGTCTACCGTCGCCACAATGCCTCTGGCGAATGGGAAGCTTTCATCGCCGACGTGCGCAAGCGCCACCGGGGAAAGAAGGTCTTCCTGGAGGTTATCGAGGCGTTATAGCCAGACGTTTGCATAGAGGAGCTACTCAGCACACGTGTGCAATGCGGATCACAATCCGCTACCGATAGTGCAACCGGATTGTGATCCGGCGGGCACAAGGTGAGCAGTTGCAAAGGAGCTATCTCAAAATGAGCGAATATCAATACTACGAATTTCAGGCCATCGACCGGCCGTTGACGCCAGGGGCGCAGCAGGCGGTGGCCCAATTGTCCAGCCGCGTCAGCCCACATCCCTGGCGGGCGGTGTTTACCTACAGCTATGGCGGCGGCCTGCGTCGTAACCCCGAGGATCTGTTGGCCGATTACTACGACGCGATGCTCTACCTGGCCAATTGGGGCAGTCGCCGACTGATGTTTCGTTTTCCAAGGTCGCTGGTGGATGCCGACCGGATGCGGCAATACAACGTGGAAACGACGGAGTATCCGTCCGACGTCGTCCAGGTCGATACCAAGGGTGAGTATGTCATCTTGGACATCCAGTTGAACGAAGAAGAGGGCCTGGGATGGATCGAGGATGAGGGGTGGTTGGGCTCGTTGGTGGGGTTACGGGAAGCGATGATGCGGGGAGATGACCGGGTGCTCTACCTGGCGTGGCTCAAGGGATTGACGATGGTGTATGGCGCGGATGAGGATGCATTCGAGCCGCCGGTACCGCCTGGCCTGGGGGATCTGACGCCAGCGCTGGAGACTTTTGTGGAACTGTTCGACGTGGAAGCGGATATGCTGCAAGCAGCGGCGGAACGGAGCGCGCCGCTTGAGCCCCGAACGCTCACAGAGGACGACCTGCGCCGGGCGATTGATGCGCTTGCGCCGGAGGAGAAGGATGAATGCCTGCTGCGATTGGCGCAGGGAGAGCCGCAACTGGCCCTGGCGTTGAAGCGACGTTTGGGCCTATTAGATAGCGCTGGGCCTCAGCGTAGCACCGAGGCACGTCGCACCGTCGCCGAGCTCTTCGCGGAGGCGGAGGCCATAGCGGAGCGCCGGCGCAAGGCAGAAGCCGCGGCTGCTGAGGCTCGGCGCATCGCGGAGTTGGAGGCATTGGCCGAACGAGGCGATGAGGTCTGGGACGAGGTGGACGCGCTGATCCAACGGGGACAGGCCAAGTTTTATGACAAGGCGGTGCAATTGTTGAAAAAGCTCCGCGATTTGGCAGAGCATCAGCGAAAGACTGTAGTCTTTCAGACGCGGCTGAACCGGATTCACGACGAATACAGTCGGCGCTCCGCGTTGATGCGGCGCTTGCGCAATGCAGGCTTACACACGGAATGAGAGATAGAATAGGGGGAAAGACGAAGCATCCAAGTGATCTATTTAATGATCCAAACTTTCGGGAAAAGTTGTTGAAACGGATTGAGGAAGAGTGGAACATCGAAAAGATCGAGTCAATGTCTACTGACGAAATCTTTGCCAAGCTCAACCGATTGGGCATCCCGGTGACCCCCGATGACTACCGAGCAGCGGCCCAGCGACACGAGTCAGGAGAACGGTTGTCCGAGGAGTGGCGCGCGAAATACACCCTTCATCCTGAAGGACGGTACGACGAAGACTTTGTCTGGATGGCGGCAATCGTGCTCTGGAAGCGACTGGTTCCGGATCGTATCTCTTTCGAACAGATCGATGACCTGATGCAGGAGGGGTACAAACGGCTGCAATCAGGTCAGACTGCCGCGGCGTGCGATGCCTGGTGGCAAGTGTGGAAATTGATCAGAGACAAAGTGACGCCAGAGCGGAACACGCTACAAGCCCTGGATAGAGACTTTCTGGGGATGCAGTCAGTGTTCAACTGGTGTCAGGACTTTGAAATGGAACTTCGCAATGCCGGTAGAGATGATCCCACGTATCATCGGATCTGCATCAGTTACTGTCAGGAGTTCCTGGTGGCTTTTTCTGACGAGGTTTTGAGAAAATGAGCATCGACGTCACGATTCCGCGCGAATGCATCTGTCGGCAATTTGAGGGACAGCCGGGTCCGTGTTCTCGCTGTGGCGGCCCGCTGCAATCTCACACAGCGACTTACCTGGTGGACACGCGTGCTAGCTCCGACGCCGACACTTTTTTCATCAGTGGTGATATGGGCTGGTTCTGTGCCCAATGCCCCACCGTGATCATCAATCTGGAGGAAGTCCGGGCGTTTTTGACGCATGGCATAATTCACGGAACCGTTGGTGAAGAGTTCGTCGTGGTGGGTATCGTTGACCTGGACGCGATCCCCGAGGATAAGGAGCACCTGCCGCTGGGGCACAAGGACAATCCGCTCCCACTGGTGGCGTTCACCGATGTCACCGAGGAGAAAGAGGTGAAAGGAGAGAAGCGTACCTCTCGCAGATCCTCTCAGGTATCTTCAGACCGCCGGGGGACCTTTGAAGAGCGATACGAGGATGTGCTACAGAACATTGAGTTCGGTATCATCCGAGCGTATCGAGAGGATCCCGAATTGACCGATTGGGACGCCCTGAGCGCTGTCGAGGCGCTACTCCGCGAGTATCAGGCTGAGTCCAGGGGCCGTGAAAGGGAAAAGCCATCTCTGACGCCGAAGGCTCAAGCGATCTACGACTCGGTCAAGCCGATGTGCGAATGGCGCCTGGGGCAAGAGACGTTTTTCGATGAGGCGGGACGTCCGGCAGGAATCTCTCTCGAGCCGATTACCGTAGATGAGATGGTCGCCTGCCTGAAGCGTATCCGCAAGTCGATCAATCGCTGGAGCAAACGGGGCGGACGGCAGGGGTATCTCACATTCGTCGATCAATACATCGCGTAATCGGACGGCCTCGAGTTGTTTTTAGCGACGTATTCGGGCGCTGTGGGGCGCGCAAAATAGCGTATGATAAGTCGAGTTATCGGACGCTATCTCGATTGGGCCGCATCAGTCTTTACCGTAGCGGCTTTATTATATGCCGGTATCAGCTTAGGTTTTTGGCTCTCTGGTAGTTCGCCTGGTTGGCTTAGCAGGTGGTCAATTTTTTCGCCACGAATTACACGAATTGTCACTAATCTTTGGGTTTTTCGTGTTAATTCGTGCAATTCGTGGCTAATCTTTCACCGCGACCATGCGAAATCCCAAAGAACCAGGTTTTTGAGCCAATGGGCTCAGTCACCGGGACCGTAAGCTTTACGAAAGCTCTAGACGAGGCACAAAAACGGCGGGCGCTGTGCAGCGCCCGCCGCTCTGTTGTGAAACTGATGAAAGTCTAGGGCGTGGCGTTCTTGTAGATGACGGGCAGGATGAGGCGGTACACTCGAATAGACAGCGTCACATCTGCCTGGGCATTGATGCTGCTGATGTGCGCCTGTGTGCTCATATCCGCCAGAAACGCCGTCGGTTGTGCGGACCACGTCAGGGTGTAACGCTCTCCAGGCGCAAGCTCTGGGATGACGCCGGATGTGACGTAGCCGTTGCCATAGTCGCCCCCGCTTGCCACCCACTTGCCGCCCACAACCGAGACGTAGGCCGCCTGCGCTGGGATGCTGCCGGTGATCACGACGCTGTACAGCGGCGTCGTGTTCGGATTGCTGGCGACGACGCTGTAGGCAAAGACCATGCCCATCTTGACGCTGCCCTCGGCGGCGATTACGTTGGTGGGCATCTCGACGACCTGCTCGTACGGTGCCGAGGTGCTGGGATTGTTGTTCGCGTCGCCGTTGTAGACGGCCAGGATGTAGTGCGTGCCCGCCGCGAGCGTGTCGGTGACCAGCGTCGCTTGGCTGTTGATTAGCTCGGCTGTCCCCAACACCTGCGCGCCCGGCAAGACGAGTGTCCCCGGCCCGCCGTTGTTGTAGAACGTCACTGTGCCGCTGGGCAGGCCGGCGGTGAAGGAAGCTGTGAACTTGACCGGCTGCCGGTAGTAAGACGGGTTGGGCGACGAGGTGAGGACGACCTGTGGATCGGCCGCCGTGATGGTGAGCACGCCGTCGACGTAGGTCAGCGCATAGTTGGCGTCGTCGCCGCCGCCGGGGACGATGGCGTACACGCCCTGCGGCGTGGTCTCAGTGGCCGTCGTCGTCGCCGTTGGCGGGGTAAGTAGGTCTCCCATGCCATCCGCCCCGACGAAATTGCCATAGCTGACCGTCAGCGGCGGGTTGGGGTCGCCATAGTTGCGCGCCTTGTCGTCCGCCCGGACCGCCAGCCCGGCTTTGGTGACGACGAGCGCCGCGCGCTGCGTGGCGGTGTAGAAGGTGATCAAATCGTTCGGTACAAAGGTGACCAGCAGCGAGCGCTCGCCGGCCTCCAGCACCATGCCCTCCATCGGCTCGTAGGTGTACGCGCCCGCCACTGCGCCCTGGCTGTAGGTCGCCGTGGCGTTGAGCTGCGCCGCGCCCAGTGGTGTGCCGTAGACGAGCGGATCGGCGATGACCCAGGTGATGGTCGGCACGGTGCGGTCGGTGACGTGCAGCACGCCGCTCTCGAAGGCAAAGGCATAGTTGGTCGCCGCCAGCGTGCCCACGGTGGGCGTGATGGGGTAGTCGCCCAGCGGCGTGGGCGAGCCGAGCGAGCCGTCGCCGACGCCAAAGGCGAACGCCGGCGCGCCTGTCAGCACAGCCGACGTATCGCCCACGCGGAAGCCGTCGTAATGCCAGGTCGGGTCGGCCGGGTTGGGCGCGACGTCGGTGCGCGCCGCATCGTTGGCGATGACGGTGAGCGGCGCTTGGGCGATGACGAAGGTGTCCGTCGCTGTGCCGGTGTACAGCTCGGTATCCACCGTGGCGACGACGGTGTACGACCCGGCGTTCGCGGGCGCGTCTGGCGAGCCGTCGTAGGTCAGGGCGGCGTACTGGTCCGCTGGTGTGGTGGTGTAGCTGGCCTTTTGCGGCGCGCCGTTGTAGGTGCGAGCCAGGTCTTGCAGCGTTATCTGCGCCGCGCCCTTGCCGATGACGAGCGTGGCCGTGGCGCTGCCCTCGTAATTCGGGTCGGTGACGGTGGCGACGACGGTGTAGCTGCCCGGCTTGACAGGCGGCATCGAACCGCCGTTATAAGTGAGCGCGACGCTCAGACCGGGCGGGTCTGTGGTGGCCGTCGCCGATTTGGGCGTGCCGTCGTAGGTGTGGCTGAGATTGCTCAGCACGATCGTGGCCTGCGACTTGAGCACGGTGATCTGGGCGGCCGCGCTGCGTCGCGTCATGTCGGCGGCGCCTAACAGGGCCACGTTGGTCAGCTTGCCCGGCGACAGCGGGGCAGCGAGGGCGCCGGTGATGGTGATGACGCCGCCCTCCCCTTGCAGCAGGTCCTGCACCTGCCAGACGTAAGGGCTGGTGGAGATCTGGGTGACGTGGGCGCCGGCGCTGGCGACGCTGGCAACGTCGAAGCCCGCCGGCAAGGTGTCGGTGATGGTGACGTGGGTGGCGGTGATCGCGCTGGGGTTGCGGAAGGCCAGCGTAAAGGTCACGACCTGGCCCGGGCGCGCCGCCGGCGGCGCAACGGACTTGGCAAAGCTCAGTTGCAGGCCGGGGGTGTACGTCCACAACTCGTATCCGATGGCGCCATCGTCGGCCACGAAATAGAGCGCTCCGTTCACGACGATCATACCGCCATAGCCGTACCACTCATACAATGAGCTGGGTGCGCCAGGGTAGAGATCCTGGACCATCACGGTGCCGTTGGCCGTGCCGTCGCTCTGCCACAGCTCGCGCCCGTTCGTCCCATCGTCGGCGCTAAAGTAGAGCACACCGTTCACGTCGGTCAGGCTGGCGGGACGCGAGCTGCCGCTCCATCCGCCGCCGGGTTTGATGTCTTTGACCAAGACGGTGCCGTCGGCCATGCCGTCGCTCTTCCACAGCTCGCGCCCGTTCGTCCCGTCGTCGGCGACGAAGTAGAGGACATCGTTCACGGCGGTCATGTTTTGCGGAGACGAGTGACCTGTGCCGGGGTTGATGTCCTTGACCAACACGGTGCCGTCGGCGGTGCCGTTGCTCTTCCACAGCTCGGTCCCGTTCGTCCCGTCGTTGGCGCTAAAGTAGAGCACGCCGTTCACGTCGGTCAGGTCGCGGGGAGACGAGCTGCCCGAGCCCGACACGATATCCTTGACCATCACGGTGCCGCCCGCCGTGCCGTCGCTCTTCCACAGCTCGCGCCCGTTCGTCCCGTCGTCGGCGACGAAGTAGAGCACGCCGTTCACGGCGACCAGGTTTTGGGGATACGAGCCGCCCGAGCCGGATCTGATATCCCTGACCAGCACGGTGCCGCCCGCCGTGCCGTCGCTCTTCCACAGCTCTTCCCCGTTCGTCCCGTCGTTGGCGCTAAAGTAGAGCACGCCGTTCATGACCGTCAGGTTTCGGGGATACGAGCCGTACGAGCCGGATCTGATATCCCTGACTAGCACGGTGCCGCCCGCCGTGCCGTCGCTCTTCCACAGCTCTTCCCCGTTCGTCCCGTCGTTGGCGGTAAAGTAGAGCACGCCGTTCATAACCGTCAGGTTTCTGGGATACGAGCTGTAGGTATAGTCTCCGCTCGAGCCGGGGTAGATGTCCTTGACCAGGACGGTGCCGCCCTCGGTGCCGTCGCTCTTCCACAGCTCGCCCCCGTTCGTCCCGTCATCGGCCCTGAAATAGAGCACGCCGTTCACGGCTGTCAGGTCGTCTGGATACGAGCTGTTGGGACCCTGCATATAATGATGGTAGTCGTCGTCGCTCGGGATGCGCACGCCAGGGTAGATGTCCTTGATCAACACGGTGCCGCCTTCGGTGCCGTCGCTCTTCCACAGTTCCCAGCCATTCACCCCGTCATAAGCTCTAAAGTAGAGCATGCCGTCTATTTCGGTCAGATAGGACGGATGCGCATGATGGGTCAGGGTATTGATGTCCTTGATCATGACCGTGCCGTCTGTCGTGCCATCGCTCTTCCATAACTCGTATCCGTGCGGGCCGTCGTTGGCGACGAAGTAGAGCGCGCCGTTCACGTTGGTCAGGTTGCTCATCCACCCGCCCCCGCCTCCTTCGAATTCGAAATCGTCCCAACCCCACGCACTGCGGACGATATCCTTGACCAGCACGGTGCCGCCGGCCGTGCCGTCGCTTTTCCACAGCTTGGCGCCATCCGTCCCATCGTTGGCGGTGAAATAGAGCACGCCGTTCACGTCGGTCAGGTAGGACGGGTTCGAGCTGTTTGTGCCAGTGTAGACGTCCTTGACCAACACGGTGCCGTCTGCTGTGCCGTCACTTTTCCAAAGCTCGTTCCCGTTTGTACCGTCGTCGGCCGCGAAGTAGAGCACGCTGTTCACAGTGGTCAGGTTTTGGGGAGACGAGCTGCCCGAGCCAGATCGGATATTCTTGACCAAGACGGTGCCGGCCCCTGTGCCATCGCTCTTCCACAGCTCCTGCCCGTTCGTCCCATCATAGGCGGTGAAGTAGAGCAGGCCGTTCATGTCGGTCAGGTTGGCGGGAGACGAGCTGTTGGGCCTCCCATAGGAGGTGCCGGTGTAAATGTCCTTGACCAACACGGTGCCGTCGGCCGTGCCGTCGCTCTTCCACAGCTCGCGCCCGTTCGTCCCGTCGTCGGCGACGAAGTAGAGCACGCCGTTCAAGACGGTCAGATTGGAGGGAGACGAGCTGCCGCTCCAACCGCCGCCGGATCGGATATCCTTGACCATCACGGTGCCGCCGGCCGTGCCGTCGCTCTTCCACAGCTCGCGCCCGTTCGTCCCGTCGTCGGCGGCAAAGTAGAGCACGCCGTTCACGTCGGTCAGGTCGCGGGGAGACGAGCTGCCCGAGCCGGGGTTGATGTCCTTGACCATCACGGTGCCGCCCGCCGTGCCGTCGCTCTTCCACAGCTCTTGCCCGTTCGTCCCGTCGTTGGCGACGAAGTAGAGCACGCCGTTCACGGCGGTCAGGTTTTGGGGGGACGAGCTGCCCGAGCCGGGGTTGATATCCTTGACCATTACGGTGCCATCTGCTGTGCCGTCGCTCTTCCACAGCTCGCGCCCGTGCGTTCCGTCGTCGGCGACGAAGTAGAGCACACCGTTTACGGCGGTCAGGTTTTGGGGGGACGAGCTGTTGGGACCATATTCGTTCGAGCCGGGGTAGATGTCCTTGACCAAGACGGTGCCGCCCTCGGCGCCGTCGCTCTTCCACAGCTCGCGCCCGTGCGCGTCAGTGGCGGCAAAATAGTAGACGCCGCCGATGACGACGCCCTGGCGGTACCCGTACCCATATCCCCCCCACCAGGAGGGCTGGGAATCTCGCGTGACCTGGTTGATGTCTCTGATCGGTCGGAAGTCGCCCGACGCCGCGCCTTCCACCATCTGGGTGTACACGGCGGAGGTGCTGCCAAAGAGGTTCGCGTCGCCGCCGTAGGTGACGGTGATGGCGTGGGAACCGGCGATCAAGACGTCCGTGGCGTAAGTCGCCGCGCCGCCGCTGAGCGCGCTGTTGCCCAGGAGCGCTCCATTGGCGTAAAAATCAACCGTGCCAGTGGCCGTGCCGGGCGTCACTACGGCGGTGAATGTGACCATCTGCCCCTCGGTGGAGGGGTTGGGCGACCCGCTGACCGAGATGGTGCTGGCGCTCTTGTCGGTCGCCGTAAAGGTCCACACGTCGGACCAGGCATCGCCCTCGGCATTGGCGGCGGTGACGGTCCACAGGTAGATATTGCCCTCGGTCAGCGCCGCGCCGGTGTGGGTGTAGCTGGTGGTTGGCGAGAGGACGTCGGTGTTGATCAGCGGCGCGCTAAAGCTGGTGTCGGCCTCGTTCGCCACCTTGAGCGTGTAGGTCACCGCCCGCTCGGCGCTCTCCCAGGAGAAGGCCGGCAGCAACGGGGCATAGCCGCCGTCGGCGGGCGAGGTCAATTGCGGCAGCGCCGGCGGGGGCGTGTCCTTGTAGAACAGGATGCCCTGGTAGGCCGCGTCCGGGTCCAGGTCGTAGCTGCTCGTCCCGCCATTCCAGGTAAAGAGCAGCGACTGGCCGTCGGCCAGCGTCTTCGGGCCGGTCGAGCCGTAGGCCACGTAAGAGTGCTGCGTGTACTCGGTGGCGCTGTTACGCAGCCCGATCGTGCCGATCTGGCCAAAGCCCTTGTCCGGGTGGACCATCTTACGATACTGGAAGCGGACGTCGTTGCTGCCCTCGTAGAGGATGATCTGGAAGGTGCCCAGCGGTGTGTTGTCGTTGTAAAAACCAAAATTGGTCCACTGGATCACAAACTCGCGGTTGGGCGCGCTGCCCACCGTGCCGGTGAGCACCATTTCCCGGTTGCCGTGCGACATGAGGTCGGCCCAGTAGGGGGCGATCAGCGTAGTGGGACTCCCGGTAGTGCTGGTGAGCGGCTGGTTTGTGTAATAGCTGCTACTGAGCGTGTCAAAGGTGACAAAGCCATTGGTCGAAGCGCACAGCTGGGTATAGTCTGTGCCATAATAGTTGAACATAAAGCCGATGGCGATGTCACACTTGTAAGCATCGTCCACATTGGTCAGGGCCGCGATCTCCGTGCCCTGGTAGTAGGTCTCTGGCGGGAGCGCGGGGGCCGCGTGGGCGTGGGTAAACACGCCCAGCAGCAGCGCCGCCAGAGCCGCGCCGGCGACCAGGGCCATGAACACAAAACGTTTGGAATTCATCGTATCTCCTTTCTCCTTATCTCAGAAGATTGCTTCACTTCCAAATCACATAGATTCACAGAAGAGGCACAGATCTGTATCATTGGACATTCGTTTGCTCCCCGCCGCCTCTCCATATCTCTCACTCCAAACACGCCACCACCTCCTCCAGCGTGCGCGCCAGGTAGACCTTGCCGGAGAGCACCGTCACCGCGCCGCCGCGGGCGTTGACGCCCACCACTTTCAGGTCCGGGCGGGCGCGCAGGATGTCCAGCACGTCGGCCGGCGCGACCTCGTCGAAATCCACCACGACGAGGTCGAAATCCGTCAGGTCTATCGCGCCGGATAGGGCCGGGCGCCGGGTCACCTGGATGTCCGGGACGTTTTCGAGACCGCCGGCCAGGCCGGTCAGAAAGATCGAAGCGCCACACAGGAACACTCTTTTCATCTTTTTTTCAGCTTTCCGATGGTGATGGGTGAGGGGGTTTTAATAATATTTTAAGAATACATTGACACTCTAGCACAAAAGGGAGCGTTTGTCACTGGACTTTGGTCTAAAAAAGGTCTAGTCTTTTCGACTAGACCTTTTCTTGGGGAGAGGGGGGCTTGGAAATCGCAGCGTGGAAACCGATCCGCCGCCATCCTGGCGGATCAGTCGGGCGTGGAGCTGGTTGAAACGGATGGCGATGGCCTGTGGAGGTGCGACGCACTTCTCAAGTGCGTCGCACCTCACGCGTTGCAGTGTTTCACTTTCGGCGCTTTTGAAAGTAGGCGATGGCCTCGGCGCGGTTTGCGACGCCCAGGATCTCCAGGACGTTGCCCATATGGTATTTGATCGTCTTTTCGCTCAGGCTAAGCGTTGCGCCGACTTCTTTGTAGGTCAGGCCCTGCACCACCAGGTTCAGCACTTCGAGTTGGCGGGGGGTCAGAACCGCCTCGGGAACCGGCTCACCGGGGGCGGCCGAGCGGGCGAACTCGGCCAGGAGGCGCTCGCCCATCCCCGGCATCAGGGGCGTGTCGCCGCGCATCAGGCCGATCAGCAAGCGGCAGAACCGGTTCGCCTGCAGGCTCTTGAGTAGATAGCCCGACGCGCCGCTCTGGACGGCCTCGAACAGCCCGGCGTCATCCCCGGCGGCGGTCAGCATCACCACCTTGATCTCCGGGAACTCGGCCTTGATGGCGCGGAGCGCCGTGAGGCCGCCGCCCTGGGGCATGTGAACGTCCAGCACCACCACGTCTGGGCGCAGGGCGCGTGTCTTTTCCAGCGCCTCGTGGCCATCTCGGGCGGTCCCGACCACGGTCAGCCCGCGCGAGGTGAGCAGGTTTTGCAGCCCATCCAGGAACAGCGGGTGGTCGTCGACCAGCAGCAGGCGCAGACTCTGGAGGCGCGCGCCGTCCGCATCCTCTGCGGTGGGCAGAAAACGGGGGAACCTGAGCAGCAGGCGCGTCCCCTGCCCCTGCGCGGAGCGCACCTCCAACGTCCCGCCGACCTGCTCCGCGCGCTCGCGCATCATCTGCAAACCGAAGTGAGCGGTGACGGGGGATGGGTGATCGGTGAGCGGTGATTCGGTATTCGTCTCAAATCCAATGCCGTCATCCACAATGACGACCTGTCCCCAGTCGCCGATGAAAGCGAAGACAATTTCGATGCGCCGGGCCTGGGCGTGCTTGCGCGCGTTGGTCAGCCCTTCCTGGATAATGCGCATGATCTGTTCCTCCACCGCCGGCGCAAAGGCTGCCTCCGGGAAGGGTTCCGGCACAGTGAGGGTGACGGGAATGCGGTAGCGCTTACTGAACTGCGCGACGTATTCCTGCACCGCGCCGAAGAAGTCTTGCGGAGGCGCCTCCTGCGCGCGCAAGCCCAGGATGTGGGCGCGGATGTCAATGTGGCCCTCCTGCGCCACCGGGATCAACTCGTTCAGCGTGCTGCGCGCAGCCTCCGTTTGCCCGCGTTCCAGCAGCGTCTGTGCCGCCTGGGCCTGGACGTTGATGTAGCCCATCATCTGGCCCAGGCCATCGTGCAACTCGCGGGCGACGGCATCACGCTCCTCCAGGCGGGCGCGCGCACGCTGCTGCTCCAGGAGCGCCGCCTGCGCCTGCTCGCGCTCGACGATCTCGGCGCGCAAATGCGCATTGGCTGCGTCCAACTCGGCGGTGCGGGCGGCCACGCGCGCCTCCAGGTTGTGGATCAAGTCGCCCAGTTCCGCCGAGAGCGCGTTGAACGCGCGCGTGAGGAAGCCGATCTCGTCGGCGGCCTGCACCGGCACGACGAGCGCGTAATCTCCAGCCTCCATCCGCTGCACGCCGTGCAACAGCGCATCGAGCGGCTGCACCAGGCTCACCTGGAGCATCAGCGGCAGGCCCACGAGGATGAAGAGGCTGGCGCCCAGGATCAACTCGGCCAACGGCGCGAACAGGAGCTGGAGGTGTTGGCGAAATTCGATGTGGAAATCCTGCACCACACCCTCCGGCCCGCCGGAGAGGGGCAGGTCGCGCAAAGAGGCCCTGGGTGGGGCGGGGCGCCGCGAGCCGGGGATGGCGCCCACCGCCCACATCGCCGCGCCGGGATCATCGTTGGGGCGATAGGGCAACGTCTCCGGCAGCGCGACGTAGTGAAAATCGAAGCGCCCATCGCTGTATAGCAGCGCCTGGAACGTGAACGTCAGCTCTGGCCGGCGGAAAACGCGCTGCCCCTCCCATGTGACGAGGAGGCGGTCGGCCTCCTGTCGGGCGAAAATCGCGCCAGGGCTGATCGTCGGGTCGAGATCGAGCAACAGGGGCATCAAAAGCGGGACGCCCGCGCCGTAGTGATACTGGAACTCGCGATAGCGCACGGGCTGCCCCAAGGCGATCACGCCATCGTTGCACACGTAGACCACGTGGTGTTCCCGCCCGTAGAAGCGGAACGGGAAAGAGAGCCCCTCGCTACAGCCGCGTTGTAGCCCATCATCCAATTGTAAATCGCGGCCCAGGGTCGGCTCGAACTGGAAGGGGATCTCGGCGATGTCGTAGCCGCCGCTCACATTCGGCGTGAAGCGCATGGCGCGCCCGGCTGGCCAATCCGGTTCGTAATCGGCGATGTGCGCCGGCGACACGATCCAACCGGCCACACCCATGATCGCCAGCAGCGTGGTCAGGGTCACGCCAGACAGTTTGACGATAAACGACGTGGTCTCCAGGCCCTGGTTGAGATACACCAGGGTGAAGGCGAACAGCGCGACCAGGATGCCAAGCGCGATGCCCACATTCGCCAGGGAGACAGGGATCCAATAAAACGTGCGTAGGATGTTGAATATGCTCAACCCGGCGACGAATAGGAAGATGCAGGAGAAGTTGCGAAACGCGCGTGCCTCGCGGCCGGCGGGATGGAAGCAGGCGCGTTTAAGACGCGTCCAGAAGCGGCGTTCGGGCGGGGTCAGCAGGTACATACGCCGTATGAAGATCACCGGCGCCCACAGCAGGAACAGGAGCAGCAGGTAATCGGTCCAGTCGATGCGATATCTAGCACGCCGGCGCGCAATCGCGCGAAACGGTAGGCCGCATAGCCGATCTCCCACAGCGCGTAGAGGCCGCTGGCGAACAAGCTCCAGCGCGCCTCGCGGCGCAACTTCGTGGGCAAGACCGGAAAGTGATAGCTGAATTGCAGCAGAAAAATCCATCCGCCGACGAGGAAAGGGACTTGAAGGAATACCGCGAAGAGGCGCGGGGAGGGCGGCAGCGCCGCTTCCAGGAAAAGCAGCACCAGGAACCCGAACAGCGCGCCAAAGAAAGCGGTGAACAGCACCACGTGACATTCCAGCGCCTGACGGCGCGCGGAGCGCCAGACCAGGCTGGCCATGTACCCGGTGATGCACAACGCCATCACGAGCTGGGTCAGGTAGCCTAAAGCTGAAGGCGTCAGGTAGAGCGCCATATCTTTTGAACCCCGGTGACTGCTGCTCAAGCCTATTACCGAACGACAGGCGATGTGTGCAAGAAGGGGAAAGATAGGGCCCCGCCTACCCTTCCTTTGATGCCAACAAGAAGGTGGCTACGAGATTGTCACGAACCACACATCATTATATCTCAACAGGGGGATGCACACAAACGATGTGACGGGAGGGTTTTCGAAGCAAATCGCAAGCGCAAACCGCTTAAAATGGCTGAGAACGTCCTCAGGCGAACTCAAGGAAAACGAAGCTGGGGTTGATGCATGTGGCAAACTGCGCAGCGGGCAATCTCGT
>Ga0129302_1002129_pt1 | contig 14304 bp, 13 predicted proteins | sample BlaSprsedimmetaG_FD_94476 | JGI IMG/M metagenome (GOLD analysis project Ga0129302, IMG submission 94476) | Hot spring sediment bacterial and archeal communities from California, USA to study Microbial Dark Matter (Phase II) - Blank Spring... | ecosystem: Environmental > Aquatic > Thermal springs... | reverse complement strand
TTGAACTTGAACTCCGCTGAATGCTTCTTGACTTTCTTCCCCATTTGATGTCCTCCTTTTTCTTAAATTTACAAGAAGGCATCTCTCTGTGCAACTGGTTTCCTAAATGGGGCGCATGACCGAGAGTGCCTAGTTAAATAGATTTGAATCTCTTGACTAAATACACGCACTATCAATATTTTCCACTTGATTTCTTTTTGCTTCTGATATAAAAGCACCCAACATTTAAATAGCGCTCTCTTCCTTGCTCAAGGCTTAGACCTTGGGCTATAGAGCCAAAAGGAGGGATTTTGAAAAGATACGAAGTTGTATGTATAGTCAAGTCTGACTTACCGGAAGAAGATATCTCCAATCTGATTGAACGCAGCGAAAAAATCATTACCAAGGGCAATGGACTCATCGCGCAAATCGATAAGTGGGGCAAAAAGCGTCTGGCCTATGAGATCGACAAGCAAAAAGAAGGTTTTTATTTCCTAATTGATTTCGCGGGCGATGGTTCTGTTGTCAATGAAATCGAAAGAAATTACAAAATTGACGACAAAGTCCTGAAGTTCATGACTGTTAAAAAGGAAGGCGCTGTGACGCGTGAAGGCATAGACACGGAAATCGCGGCTGCTCAGGCAAAAAAAAATGAAGCCGCCACTTCTCCTGAAAAAAAGATCACACAGCAGGCAGAAAAAACAATTGCCGAATCAAAAGATAGCAAAACTTCCGTTGAAGATTCTGCTCGAAATGAAGAACAAGAAACAAAAAAAGAGGAATAATAATGGAAACTGCCAATACACAAAGACCAATGCGACATAATCCCAAAAGGTTTTTCCACAAAAAGAAATTTTGCCGCTTCTGCACGGATTCAAATCTAAAAATTGATTACAAGCACCCGGAAATTCTTAACAACTTTGTAACCGAGAGAGGCAAAATTATGCCGCGCCGAATCACCGGTAATTGCGCCGGGCACCAAAGAGAACTTGCCGTGGCAATCAAGCGCGCGCGCGCTATCGCCATCATGCCGTTTGTCGCCGCTGAAGGCAGATAAGCCGGATGTGCCGTATCACAACTTGACTAAAAACGTGCCGATGATTCTCTGTGCCGATTTCTTTAATTTATATAAAAAAACTGGCAATATTGCGCTGAATATCGCGTCTTTTTTATAATTCTTTTTGCCTTGTTAAAGTACGCCGCATTGTTAGTCTACCGCCACCCGCTGCATGTCTTTCCCATCTTGTCGACGAGCCACTTTCTACAGCGCAAAGTATTGCTATTACTGGCTTCATGGTCCCTAATATAGAAGTGCCGCTTTTTTCCTCACTTTTTTATTTGCCCTTCGGCAATTTTTTATGCTAGCAGTATCTACCACTGAATAAGTTTATACTTGGTTTGATTCTGGGTTACTTTTTCAAAATATGATTCAGTCAGCTGATTTACCATTTTTTTTATTTTTGGAGGATTTTCATGAAAGTTATTCTAAAGAAAAGTATTACTTCTCTGGGCAAGGCGGGAGATTTAATAAATGTTAATGACGGTTACGCGCGCAACTATCTGATTCCCAAGGGAATGGCTATTGAAGCCGACGAAAAAAATATCAAAGCCATGGAACATGAAAAAAAGAATATTCTGAAAAAGGCGCAAAAAGAACATGATAACGCGCAGGATATGGCAGATTCTTTGGCTAATGTTACTCTCACCTTCTCCCGTAAAGCGGGAGATCAGGGTAAAATATTCGGCTCAGTTACCGCTAAAGACATTGAAGAGGCGCTCCAAGAAAAAGGATACAAGGTTGACCGCAAAACTATTATCCTGAATGACCACATAAAATCATTGGGAGAATCTAAAGTTAAAATCAAATTAAGCGCAGGAGTGGAAACAGAACTGACCATCAACGTCATCGGCGAATAAGTATGAAAGAAACAGATCAATACAAAGTGCCGCCGCAAAACATTGAGGCGGAACAATCCATCCTTGGGGGAATCCTTCTGGAAAATAGCGCCATTAACAGCGCGCTCGAATTTATTTCCATGGGTGATTTCTACAGTGAGGCGCACCGGAAAATTTTCAATGTTATCGTTGAACTTTCCGAAAAAAACGAACCGGTGGATTTGATTACATTAAGCAATTCCCTGAAGGATAAAGGCCTGCTTGATTCTGTAGGTGGCACGGCTTATCTAGCCTCGCTGGTGGACAATGTCCCTTCCGCCGCCAACGTCATTAATTATGCCAAAATCGTTAAAGAAAAAGCAATATTACGCGGGCTCATTACTTCCGCTACCGAAATAATATCATCCTGTTACGAAACAGGTTCTGACGTCGATGACATGCTGGACAAGGCCGAACACAAAATTTTCGAAATTTCAGAAAATAAAATCCGCCCGTCATTCTTTCACATGAGGGATATAGTCAAAGACAGTTTCCGCTCCATTGAAGACCTTTTCTCCCGCAAAGAGCTCATTACGGGCGTGCCTACGGGCTTTGAAAAAATCGACGATTTGACTTCCGGCCTGCAGAATTCCGAGTTGATTATCATTGCGGGCAGGCCCAGTATGGGGAAAACCGCTTTTGCCTTAAATATCGCACAGTATGCCGCCATGGAAGTACAAGTTCCCTCAGCGATTTTTTCTCTGGAAATGTCCAAGGAACAACTCGCTTTCCGGCTCCTTTCCGCGGAAGCAAAGGTGGATTCTCAACGCTTAAGAAAAGGTTTTTTAGGGGAAACCGACTGGCCAAAACTTACCACTGCCGCCGGACGCCTTTCCGACGCGCCTATTTTCATCGACGACACCCCGGCCATTACCGCATTGGAGATGAAAGCCAAATCCCGCCGGCTTAAAACAGAAATCGGGTTGGGATTGATAATTGTGGACTATATTCAGCTTATGCGCTCCGGCAGCTATCGGGAATCACGCGAACAGGAAATATCGGAAATAAGCCGTTCGTTGAAAGCTCTGGCCAAAGAGCTCAAGGTTCCGGTTATCGCCCTTTCCCAACTTAATCGCAAAGTTGAAGACCGCACTAACCGCCGCCCGCAAATGGCAGACTTACGGGAATCAGGAGCCATCGAACAGGATGCCGACGTTATCGCTTTTATTTACCGCGATGAAGTTTATAATAAATCAGATGATAATCCGGAAAAAGGAATAGCGGAAATAATTGTCGCCAAGCAGAGAAACGGCCCCATCGGAACGGTCAAACTGGCCTTTTTGGAAAAATTCACCTCATTTGAAAATCTTGCCCGCACTGAAAGCGTTTAGTTTTCCGTCTTCAGACCGCATCATTTTGCCGCAAACCCATAAACATAAAATCACTTATTTGGTTTAAGATATGGCAGGGCGAGCTGAACCTTTTTCAAGGCTTGTTTTTCAATCTGGCGCGCGCGTTCACGCGTAATGTTGAACCTGTTTCCAATTTCCTGGAGAGTTTCCGGATTATCCGCCATAACGCGATTGACAATTATGTAGGTTTCCCTTTCCGAGAGATTCTCCAGCGCACTGGAAATATTTTTTTGCACCAGGCTCTTCTCCTCGCTCTTAATCAATGCCACCTCCTGGCTGTCACCATCGTAAGCCAGCAAGTCTATATGGGTTCTGTCCCCCTCGTCACCGATAAATTCATGCAGGGAAACATCGCGCGATCCCATGCGCAGGTTCATTTCCGCCACTTCCGAACCTTTTACCTCCAGGGATTCAGCAATCTCGGCAAATTCCGGGTTCTTTTTCGACATCGTCTCCAGCTGTTTTTTGGCCTGGCTCAACTTAAAGAACAGTTTTCTTTGCGCCTGAGTTGTGCCGATTTTAACAATGCTCCATGATTTAATCAGATAATTTTGTATATAGGCGCGAATCCACCAGACGGCGTATGAAATCAGGCGATACCCTTTGTAAGGGTCAAATTTTTTAACCGCGTGAATAAGCCCGATGTTTCCTTCCTGAATCAAGTCAGAAAGCTTAAAACCGTAATTCCGATATTCATGGGCAATTTTAACTACAAAGCGCAAGTTGGAAACTATAAGTTTCTCAGCCGCTTTCGCATCGTTATACTTCTTCAGCCGAACGGCATATTTAAACTCCTCTTCCGCGGTTAACAGCGGAAAACGGTTGATTTCCGCTATATACAAATCGAGTGTGCCGACGACTACCGGTAATTTCAAAAAATCATGCTCCTTGCTTACTAGTTATCTTAACTTTCTATCGAACTAACATTTTTCGGTCAAGATAAATATTGCCAGGGGTCTTGACACATAACACTTTGATGTTTAAAGTAAAATTTCTGGTGTATTTATGAAAACAATTAACAAAATCATGATTGAACACGCGATAAAAATTGCGCGGGCGGTAAAAGCAAACGCTTTTTTAGTTTGTATCGATATTTCGAAGGATCTCGCCGGCCTCGCTGAAGAAAAAAAGAAAAATACCGAGATAATTATTGTAACTCCTGAAAAAACGGAACTTCCTGAAGATATTCAGATATTTGCCCGTAAACTTGATGTTCCCAATATAAATTTAACCCGTCTGGGAAAAATTAAAATAGCAATTGCCAAGGGAATAGTTCTAGGTTTCTTCAAAAAAGGAGATAAAATTGTTTGTTTAAGCGGTGTGCCCCGCTTCGGTTATGCCGACAGTATTTTCGTTATCGATGTCGGCAAGGAATTTGAAATCCTAACGTCTGATTTCATCAGCGACATACTTGAAGATGTTCAGCCCGAAGTCTTCAACGCCGTTATGAACCTGTCGTGTGAACTTGCAGCCCAGGGGCGTGAATACCGAAAAGTCGGCACGATTTTCGTGCTGGGAGATGACGAAAGGGTCATGCAACTTTCTCAGCAGATGATCATAAATCCTTTTTTAGGATACACACAAGAACAGCTGAACATTTTAAATCCGGAACTTGAAGAAACCATCAAGGAATTTTCCGCCATCGACGGAGCGTTCATAATTAAAAGCAACGGAGTACTGGTAACCGCAGGAAGGCACCTGAACGCCGCGCCGGATATCCGCGATTTACCGTCCGGCCTGGGCAGCCGCCATATTGCCGCGGCCGGTATTACCAATATTACCAAGTCAGTTGCCTTCGTTATTTCAGAATCTTCGGGAAACGTCAGCGTGTTCAAAAACGGCAAATTATTCGTCACCATCGAAAAACCTATAGATTAGCGAGGATTTTATTATGCGCTTTGATAAATTTACACTCAAAGTTCAGGAAGCCCTGCAGGAGAGCCAGTCTCTGGCCGGATCCATGGGACATCAGTCTATCGAGCCGGAACATATTCTCTTAACATTTTTAAGGCAGGAAGACGGTATCGTCGGCGCTATCGTCAACAAACTGGGAGCAGATTCAGGACGGATTGAAAAGGAATTGGCCGGATACCTGGAAACGCAGCCATGTGTTGAGGGAGCGGCGGCCGGCCAAGTCTACATTTCTGGGCGCCTGAATAAAATTTTCGATAAGGCGCTTACCGAGGCCGCGCAGCTCAAAGATGAATATATCAGCGCCGAACATGTGCTTGTCGCCATTACCGATGAAAAGACAGGCGGAGCCGCAAACATTCTGCATAAGGCGGGTATTACCAGAGACAGTGTTTTTAAGGTTCTGCAGGACATTCGCGGCAACCAGCGTGTTACCGACCCCAATCCCGAAGCGAAATACCAGGCCCTGGAACGTTACGCTAAAGATTTTAACGAAATAGCCAAAAAAGGCTCCTTCGATCCGGTCATCGGACGCGATGAAGAAATCCGCCGCATCATGCAGGTGCTCTCCAGGCGCACAAAAAACAATCCTGTTTTAATCGGCGAACCTGGTGTCGGCAAGACAGCCATAGTGGAAGGACTGGCGCAGCGCATCATAAACGGTGATGTACCGGAAAATTTAAAAGATAAACGCGTTATCGGCCTGGATATCGGATCATTGGTCGCCGGCGCCAAGTACCGGGGGGAATTCGAAGAAAGGCTCAAAGCAGTTCTCAAGGAGGTTATAAGCGCTGAAGGACAAATTATTCTTTTTATAGATGAAATACACACTGTCGTGGGCGCCGGAGCCGCGGAAGGTTCCGTGGACGCTTCCAACATGTTAAAGCCCGCGCTGGCGCGCGGCGAGTTGCGTTGCGTAGGCGCTACGACATTGAACGAATACCGTAAACACATCGAAAAAGACGCGGCACTGGAGCGCCGCTTTCAGCCGATCTTCGTAAAAGAACCAACTGTGGAAGATACCATCGCCATTCTCAGGGGTCTAAAAGAACGTTATGAAGTTCATCACGGCGTGAGAATCAAGGATTCCGCGATTATCGCCGCCGCTACCCTTTCCAACCGTTATATTTCCGACCGCTTTCTTCCGGATAAGGCCGTGGATTTGATTGATGAAGCCGCCTCGCGTCTGAGAATCGAACTCGACAGCCTTCCTTCTGAAATCGACGTTATAGACCGCAAAATAATTCAGCTGGAAATAGAAAAACAGTCGCTGAAAAACGAAAAAGATAAAACGGCAAAAGAAAGACTGGCAAAAATCGACAAAGAATTGGCCGACTTGAAAGATAACTTAAACCGGATGAAGCTGCACTGGACAAATGAAAAAGATATCATCAAAAAAATTCAAAATATAAAAAGCCAGATGGAAACCTTCAAGATCGAGGAAGCCAACGCGCAGCGTGACGGCGATCTCGCCCGTGCGGCGGAAATCCGTTATGGAAAGCTTGTGGAGTTGAACAAAGAACTGGAACAAGACGAGGAAAAACTGGAAAAAATACAAAAAAGCAGCCAGATGCTTAAAGAAGAAGTGGATGCGGAAGACGTCGCAGAAGTCGTCTCCAACTGGACCGGTATTCCTCTTTCCCGCATGATGGAAAGCGATGTGCAAAAACTTATTCACATGGAGGAACGCCTGAAAATGCGCGTCGTCGGCCAGGACGAGGGCATTAAGGCCGTTTCTTCCGCGCTAAGGCGCGCTCGTTCCGGCCTGCAAGATCCTAACCGCCCTATTGGCTCATTCATTTTTCTGGGACCCACCGGTGTGGGAAAAACAGAACTGGCGCGGGCGCTGGCGGAATTCATGTTTGACAACGAACAGGCGATGGTGCGCATAGACATGTCCGAATACATGGAAAAACACGCCGTTGCCCGTCTGATCGGCGCGCCTCCGGGATACGTGGGTTACGATGAAGGAGGTTACCTGACCGAAGCCGTTCGACGCCGTCCATATTGTGTTTTGCTTTTTGATGAAATCGAAAAAGCGCATCCCGACGTTTTTAATATTCTGCTGCAGATACTGGATGACGGACGTCTGACCGACGGGCACGGCCGAACGGTGGATTTTAAAAATACCATCGCGATTATGACCTCTAATGTCGGCAGCCAGTGGATTCAGGATGTTTCTTTAGACGAGCTAGAAAAGCAAAACCGCTCCATGGAAGCGCTGCGCTCCACATTCAAGCCGGAATTTCTCAACCGCATCGATGATATCATCATTTTCCGCGCCTTGACCGTAGAAGACATAAACCACATTATTGACATTCAGCTTGAGCTAATAAGCCGCAGACTCAAAGAACGTAAAATGAGCATTGAATTGACCGAAGAAGCGAAAAAGCACATCTCTGAGGCGGGCTATAGCCCGGTTTACGGAGCCCGACCGCTCAAGCGTTCATTGCAGAAACTTATTCTGGATCCGTTGGCGATGGAAATCCTTGCCGGCAAGTTCACACAGGGAGACAAAATTTTAACGGATATCTCTCAAAAAGGCGAAATAACTTTAAAGAAAAAATAAAAGCTTTCAATAATATATTTATTCATAATTACAGGAGGATGACGCCTATGGAAGAAAAGAAAAAAGATTCCGGTTTTGTCATAAAAGACAAGCGTTTTTCCGGAGATTCTGAAGAATCCCGCCCCGCAGAAGAAAAACCGAAAACAGCCGCCGAAGATAAGCGCGAAAGCGCAAACGAACCACAATCACCTCCAGAACCGGAATTTGATTTTCCTGTGAATTTTTCCAACTTCGTTTTGTCTTTGAGTACTTCCGCCCTGTATCATTTCGGCGATTTCCCGGAAACAGAGGGCGCAAAACCGCAAAAGAATCTGCCCGCGGTTAAGCAAACCATTGATATACTGGATATGCTGCACGAGAAAACAAAAGGCAATCTGGATGCAAATGAAGCAAATTTGATTCAGGGGGTTATCTACGAGCTGAAAATGAGATACGTCAAAGAAAAGGCCTGAGATGCGCATTCTCGCCCCGGCAAAAATCAACCTTTTTCTACGCGTCGTGCGCAAGCGTCCGGACGGTTATCATGACATTTTCTCCCTGATCCACAAAATATCCCTTTATGACGAGCTTGCATTAACGCCGAAGCCGGAAGGCATCATCCTTACATGCACTGACGCGACTTTACCAACCGGCAAAGATAATTTAGTATATCGCGCCGCGGAGTTGATCTTCAGCCATGTCGGCTATTCATCAGGCGTTGAAATCAATCTAAATAAAAGAATCCCACCGGCCGCGGGTCTCGGCGGTGGAAGTTCCGACGCAGCCGCTACTTTGACGGCCTTAAACAAGATGTTCTCCTTCGGCCTGAAAAAGAAAACCCTCCTGTCTCTCGCCGAACAGCTGGGGGCTGACGTGCCTTTCTTCATTTTTTCCGATAAAGCTTTTGCGGCAGGAATCGGCAATCAGCTAAAAACGTGCAAAAATATCCCTGAATTTTACGTTGTTCTCATTAATCCCCAATTTCCGCTTTCCACAAAAACTGTTTATGATAATCTCAATTTAAGATTGACAAGTAAAAAAATTAATTATAGCATTCCGCGGCTTTGCGCCTTAGGAGATGTAGTACGGCAATTACACAATGATTTGGAAGAAGTTTCTTTTAAAATGCATCCCCAGCTAGGCAAATTAAAGCAGATTTTACTGCAGCATGGAGCGCTTGGCGCACTGATGTCGGGTAGCGGGCCCACGGTCTTTGGCATCTTTTCAGATGAAAAATCGGCTAGATACGCCTCTGCGATGATAAGCGGGGAAACATCCGGTCGGTATTTAGTATTTTGTGCCCAATCACTGTAAATTTCTCGGCCCGGCTTGAGCTGAAAACATTGGGGCGTCGTCAAGCGGCAAGACACAGGATTTTGGTTCCTGCATTCGGAGGTTCGAATCCTCCCGCCCCAGCCAATTATTTATTTAGGATATTTATTTAAATGCTAGAAAAAATCAGAATTTTTTCCGGAAATTCCAACATTGAACTGGCTAATAATATTTGCAAAATTTTGGGTGTTCCACTGGGCAAAGCAAACGTTACAACATTTAGTGATGGTGAAACTCAGGTAGAAATTAATGAAAATGTGCGCGGCATGGATGTCTTCATCATTCAATCCACCTGTTCACCAGTCAATGTAATGTTAATGGAACTTCTGATCATGATTGACGCCATGAAGCGGGCATCCGCCGATAGAATTACCGCAGTTGTGCCTTATTACGGCTACGCCCGACAGGACAGAAAAGTATTGCCGCGCGCGCCTATTTCAGCCAAATTAGTTGCTGACCTTATTACCACCGCAGGAGCTAGCCGTATGCTCTCGCTTGATTTGCATGCCGGCCAGATTCAGGGATTTTTTAACATCCCGGTTGATAACCTTTTTGCCACACCGGTACTTCTTGATTATATGAAAAAAAATTACATGAACGACACAGTGGTTGTGTCTCCTGATTCCGGCGGCGTCGAACGCGCCCGCGCATTCGGCAAAAGACTCGGGGCAAGTCTGGCGATAATCGATAAAAGAAGAGAAGGCCCCAATGAAGCCCAGGTAATGAACATCATCGGAAATATTAAAGATAAAAAAGTTATTATTCTTGATGATATGATTGACACGGCCGGAACTGTCGTTCAGGCAAGCAAAGCCCTTAAAGACGCGGGAGCGCTGGAAGTTTGCGTCTGCTGCACGCACCCGGTTTTATCCGGCCCCGCTCTCGAAAGAATAGAAAGATCGGAAATTAAAGAAGTTGTCGTCACAGACACAATACCGCTCAATGACCGGGCAAAAAAATGTAAAAAAATAAAAGTTTTGTCGGTGGCCAGCCTCCTCGGGGAAGCAGTGCGCCGCATTTACTATAATGATTCAGTAAGCTCATTGTTTATATAGGAGGAACAAATGGAAATAACCGATTTAACGGCTCAAGTCCGTACAGAACACAAGAAAGGACCTGCCCGCAGACTGAGGCAAAGCGGTTTTGTCCCGGCTGTTTTTTACGGGCGCTCCACCGAAAATCTTTTGCTGGCGGTTAAGAACGACGCCCTGGATAAAATACGCAAAGACAAAAAAGATAATTCCTTTATCAAGCTGATTATCGACGATGGAAAGAAGAAAATAGAAAAACTTTCTTTGATCAAGGAATTGCAGGTTCAGCCTCTGACGGGAAAATTTTACCACGCCGATTTCTACGAGATCGACATGAAACATAAACTCACCGTTGATGTAACCCTCCAGATTGTTGGCAAACCGGTAGGAGTGGATAATGGCGGAGAGCTACAGCACATAAAACGTGACGTTAAAGTTTCGTGCCTGCCCAATGATATGCCTGACCATATTGATATTGATGTCACAGGTCTTGATATCGGAGATTCTTTAAAAATAAGAGATATCGCGGTTCCTGATGGTGTGACCATTCTGGATCCACCCGATGCGGCAGTTGTTGCCGTTGCCGTCATGAGGGTCGCCAAACTTGAAGAAGCGGCACCGGAAGAAGCAGCCGCTGAAGAAGGCGCCGCGGCGGAAGGAACACAAGAAGCCCCAGCAGCTGATGAATCAGCAGGTTCCGCGCAGAAAGATAAAACTGAAAAAGATAACAAGGAAAAATAAACTTATAGTTAATACATACAATCGGGCGGTAATAAGTGTTCCCCTCCTTTTCTTCTTTTTTCTCAAAAATATTATCTTTAACCGGGAAAGAAAGGGAACAAATTATGCACTTAATAATAGGCCTGGGAAATCCCGGCAATCGTTACAAATCGACAAGGCACAATATCGGTTTTATGGCGCTGGAGAGATTAGCCACCCGATTGGAAGTGGATTTAAGGCAGAAAAGTTTTCAGGCATTATGGGGCAAGGGAAAAATCGAAAATAAGAAATTAATTTTAGCCCAGCCTCAAACATACATGAATTTGAGTGGTGCTGCGGTAAGGCAGTTACAATCGTTCTTTAAAACGGATATCAGCAACCTGATTGTCATTCACGATGATATTGATTTGCCCTTCGGCGCGATACGCCTGAAAAGAGGCGGAGGAAACGCCGGCCATAAAGGTTTATCATCGGTTGAATCAGAGTTGGGTTCTTCCGATTTTATAAGGGTAAGACTGGGTATCGGTAAACCAGTTGACAAAACGCCTGTTGAGCGTTATGTGCTGGAACCTTTTGAAGAGGATGAAGAAGGAATCTTGCCTGATGTAATAAATTGGGCAAGTGAAGCCTGCGCTGAAATTGTTTTAGCAGACTTAAAAACAGCCATAAGCAAGTACCAGACAAAAAATATAACTTTTCACAAAAAGGAGGATTAGTTAATGTTGAAAAACAAACGAAGTATTTGGACAATTTTACTCGGCGGTTTTGTCTTGCTCTTATTTACCGGAACCGCTTTCGCCAGCGAGGTAAATATCCAGCTGCCTGATTTAACCCAAGTTTCCTTTATCGGCGGCTCCCTGGCAGGCATGACGATTCTCAACGTCGGTCTGCTCATCTGCCTTGTTGGCATGGGCTTCGGCATTTTGCAGTATTTCCAGACCAAGAATCTGCCGGCGCACAAAGCCATGCTGGATGTTTCGCAGACAATCTGGGAAACCTGCAAAACATATTTATTGCAGCAAGGAAAATTTCTTTTCGGTGTTTGGATTCTGATTGCGGCGTGCATGATTTATTATTTCGGATGGCTGGCAGAACAAACCATTCCCAGCGTGATTATCATTATGATTGCTTCAGTTGTGGGTATCCTCGGCTCCTACACTGTCGCCTGGTTCGGCATACGCATCAACACGGTTGCCAATTCTCGCGCCGCTTTTTCATCTCTGAGCGGAAACCCTCTCAATATCATTAATATCTGCTTGCGTTCCGGCATGAGCGTCGGCCTTCTTCTGGTCAGCATCGAACTGTTCGTCATGATTATTATTCTGGCCTACATCCCCCCTGAGCTTGCCGGTGCCTGTTTTATCGGTTTTGCTATCGGTGAATCACTGGGCGCTTCCGTGCTGCGTATTTGCGGCGGTATTTTCACCAAGATTGCCGATATCGGTTCCGACTTAATGAAAATCGCCTTTCATCTTCCTGAAGATGATCCGAAGAACCCCGGCGTTATCGCCGACTGCACCGGTGACAACGCAGGCGATAGTGTCGGACCATCCGCCGACGGTTTTGAAACTTACGGCGTTACCGGAGTCGCACTGATCGTTTTCCTGGCATTAGCCTTGGCTTCCACGCCGGAAATGGGCGGCAGGCTGATTGTCTGGATTTTTGCCATGAGAATTCTCATGATCATTACCTCTCTTGTTTCCTATTTCATCAACCACGGAATTAGCTCTGTTGCTTTTTCCGGAACGAAAGATTTTAATTTTGAGCATCCGCTGACCAATCTGGTATGGATAACATCGTCCGTTTCTATCATAGTTACTTTCCTGGCCAGTTATTTTCTGCTGGGCGAGCTCTCCGGTGAATACACCGGACTGTGGTGGGCGCTGGCAATTATTATCAGTTGCGGAACAGTAGCCGGCGCGTTGATTCCTGAATTCACTAAAATATTTACCAGCACCAAATCGCGTCATTGCGAAGAAGTAGTCAACGCTTCACGTCAGGGCGGCCCTTCGCTCAACATTTTGTCCGGTTTTGTTGCCGGTAATTTCTCGGCATTCTGGCTGGGCCTGGTCATCGCTTCTCTGATGCTCACCGCGTACCTTGTTTCGGGACACGCGGCAGTTCTCGCGATTATGCCCGAAGCATTCAAATTTGCCGCTCCTGTTTTCGCTTTCGGTTTGGTCGCTTTCGGCTTCTTGAGCATGGGTCCGGTCACCATCGCGGTCGATAGTTTCGGCCCGGTTTCGGATAACGCTCAGTCTATTTATGAGCTTTCGATGATTGAAACCCGTCCGGACGTTAAAGAAGCGGTTAAAAAGGAATACGGAACTGAACCTGATTTCGAACTATCCAAGCATTATCTGGAATCAGCCGACGGCGCGGGCAATACCTTTAAAGCCACGGCCAAACCCATGTTGATTGGAACAGCCGTTGTCGGAGCAATTACCATGGTGTTCGCAATTATCATCATGCTCGACGGCCTTTTCGGTAATGTCATCGCGAATCTTTCTCTGGTTAAGCCGGAAATTCTTTTAGGACTGATTATGGGCGGCGCGGTCATTTATTGGTTTACCGGCGCTTCCACCCAGGCGGTAACCACCGGCGCTTATAAAGCGGTTGTGTTTATTAAAAAGAATATCAACCTGGATAAGAAAGAGGCATCCATTGACGACAGCAAAGAAGTGGTCAAGATCTGCACCCAGTACGCGCAAAAGGGAATGATTAATATCTTTATCGTGATTTTCTTTATGACGCTGGCTCTTTCTTTGTTTAACCCCTATTTCTTTATCGGTTATCTGGTGGCCATCGCTTATTTCGGTCTTTACCAGGCGGTATTCATGGCCAACGCGGGCGGCTGCTGGGATAACGCCAAGAAAATTGTGGAAGTTGATCTGAAGGAAAAAAATACTCCTCTGCATGAAGCGACGGTCGTCGGTGATACAGTGGGTGATCCCTTCAAAGATACATCATCCGTTTCGTTAAACCCTGTTATTAAATTCACGACGTTATTCGGTCTTCTGGCGGTGGAAATCGCGGTAACCATGACCAACGCGGGATTGAAACTTGGCTTGGCCATTTCTTTCTTCATCATCGCACTGATTTTCGTTTACCGTTCTTTCTACAAGATGAGAATTTCCGAAGAAAAGCTTGACTAATAAAGGCTGAATGTCTCTCAGCCAATAAAAAGGCGCCTCGTTTTTGGGGCGCCTTTTTTTTACATATAAATTATCCCTTGCCACTACTGTCCGGGTATTTCGTCAAATAAATTTAGTTGGTTAGATGGCATAGGGTTTTCCGTTTTGTAGTTTACCATTGTAAATAGTGGCTTAATACCAAAAAACGGGGCCTAAAAATGGTTAATAGTTAACTTAGACTCAAGAATCTAGCGCAACACTTTGGTATCCTATGTTGGATATTGAAGGGAGGCGTTAGAGATGGAAGGTGTAAGTTATCGGCGATTGGGGCTTAATGAGCGGGAGGAGATCAGTCGTTACCT
>Ga0129302_1002120_pt1 | contig 14360 bp, 6 predicted proteins | sample BlaSprsedimmetaG_FD_94476 | JGI IMG/M metagenome (GOLD analysis project Ga0129302, IMG submission 94476) | Hot spring sediment bacterial and archeal communities from California, USA to study Microbial Dark Matter (Phase II) - Blank Spring... | ecosystem: Environmental > Aquatic > Thermal springs... | reverse complement strand
GTCCACATAAAGGTTCCGTACTTTTCTTTGGCGCAAAGAAAAGTACCAAAAGAAACAGGCCTTTTTGCACGCCCGGCGCTCAGGAAGATTTATTGGACAAATGCTTAAGAATGAGTCCGCCCAACCACTTCCTTTTGCCATTCCGCCTTCGCCGGAATGATGCCCACCCCTTCGTTGAAGCCGGGGAATGTCAAGACTCCACTGGCTGCAAAAAGGCCGAAAAGGACGACAGTCTGTTCCCGGCCTTCGAAAAATCTCCGGCCCGGAAAATGACGGGACGTTCACGTCCGATCCGCCTGAGGCGGATGAGTTCAATTCCTTTCTTGTCTTGAATAAACGACCACCGGCAAAGCCAGTGGTTTGCAAAGATCAATCAGATAACGATGAATGGGTATCTGAAACTTAATGATGACCCACTCAAAACAACAGAAACCCAAAATTTCCCGTCAGCTGCCCCGCTTCGATATACGCAAAACGGAATGGTTTTCGAATTTACATTTTATTATCCTCTCCTTTTTTCCGGGAGAGGATTGCGGTAAGGGCTCCGAATAAATCCGAAAATCGATGGGAGCTGAGCAAACTACTTCATCAGCAGCATCCGCCCGACCTGGATGGATTGATGGGTCGCCAGACGGTAAAAATACAATCCGCTCGGGAGATCACCGGCATCGAATGTCACCGCATACCGGCCCGCCGCCTGCACATCCTGGACGAGGGTCCGGATATGCCGGCCCTGTACGTCCATCACATCCAGCGTGACCTTCGTTTTCTCGGACAGCCGATAACCGATCACCGTCGACGGATTGAACGGATTGGGATAATTGGGCTCGAGATGCATCGTCCGGGGTGATTCTGCGATTCGATCCGCCGCGGTCTTGGTCGATGCCACATACTCCCGGAGCCAGACCAGGGCCGGCCGTTCATCGCCGTTCTGTTCGACCAGGTAGGCGCCTTCCGTATTGCGCCACAAACCGGGCCTCCAGCCCCACAATGTCACCCCGATGACGGCGGGATGCTCCCAGATCACCGGGAAAATGCGCCGGTAATCCGTCAGCTGAATCGGATCGGTGGGCCCGTCGATGTCCAGTTCGGTGATCTGTATCGGGAGGCCGGTGCCCGCGAGGGTGTTCAGGTTGGCGTTCATCAGCACCGCGGAGCCCCGGGTCGAAAAGGCGTGACCCTGGATGCCGATGCAATCGATCAGATCCTCGGCCTGGAGCAGCCGGATGATCTCGAGATACCGGTTGACGTTGTTGGTGCTGCCGATGATGCCGTATTCGTTGATCATCAGTCTGGTCGTAGACGGAAATATCTCGCGGGCCATCCGGAATGCGTTCAGCACCCAGTCCCAGCCCGTCTCTCCGGTGCCGCCGAGTGCTTCGATATAATCACCGTTCGTGGGGCCGGCGGGCGGATCATGGAGGGGTTCGTTGACAACCTCGAGATAATCGATGTCCGGATACCGTTCGGCAACCGCCTCGAACCATTCCCGGATTTCCGCGAGTTGTTCCGCGGGTGAATGCGCCAGCGCCTCGATCCAGCCGGGCTGCTGATTGCCCCAGATCAGCACATGAAACCGGAACGGAAAACCGTTGTCCTTGGCCAGATGGTAGGCGGCATCCAGCCCCCCCCAGTTCATGGCATTACGGGTCCCCTCCACACTGCCCCACTTGCCGGCATTTTCCGGAGTGACCTGGTTCCAGTAAGACGCAAAATTCTGGGCCTGAGGCGTGCTGTAGGCGGATCCGAGAAATTTCGGGTGGCCATCCGCCAGCGGCGGCCCTTCCCAGATTTCGCCGGGCAAATGCCCGGATCCGGGTTCTCCGTTCTCCAGGTTGCCCACGGTGTAATAGAGATCGGCCCGGCCGAAGGCGAACCGGTCGATATCGAAGCCGTCTTCACGCCCTCCGATCTGGAAGACTACGGTCAGTTCCCCTTCTTCAACCTCAAATGTGGTCGCCGGGGCGTGATAGGAATTCTGAGACAGATTGACCCATTTCCAGACCCCTTCACCCAGCCCGCCCGGTTCATGGACAATATGATCGGGGTTCGAAAATCCCGCGACCTGAAGCTGATTGGCGATAATCCAGTCGTCCGGGTTGACGGGATCCTTGACACCGAATCCCCTGGCATAGAAGAAACTGTCATCATCGAATCGCTGCGGTCCGACCCGGATACGCGCAAACAGGTTGTACGTGTCGGCCATTGGGAAGGTCACCTCGTAGGTGACGATGCGGCTGTCGAACCCCGGGAAGTTCCAGACGGCCGGCGTATAATCCCCCCCGTCGGTCTGGATTTGGACGAAGGTGATATCGTCATCCTCGAGGACCGCGAAATCACTCCCGATTTCGCCCGATTCGGCCTCAAACAGGATCGGAACCCTGGATGCAATTTCAAGCTGCCTGTCGATGATCCGCAGATTGTCGAGGTAAATTGTGTTCCCCGTGTTTGCATCCAGGCTGAGATGAATAGGCGCCCTCGCGAGGGTCTGCTGATCGGTGATGGTGAATTCGAATGTGAATTCCCGCCATTCTTCATGCGAAAGATTCGCGGGACGGAGAACGCCGTATTCATTATAGGAATAATTCCCCACGGTGAAATTGACCTGGGCTCCCGGCCCCCCGGACTTCGCCCAGATCGAATACAGATAAGTCGTGCCGGGGGTCACCGGGATATTTTCGGCAACCACCTGAATGCTCCACGGGTTCGCACCCACGGCGATGACATCAACCTTCAACGCCTGATTCCCGTGCTGCACCACATCCTCCACGATCTCGAAAACCGGCGCCGGATCGACCCCGTCTCCCACATTCAAAACCCATCCGGGGACGTCGTTTTCCGCAACCGGCCCGGGCACGGCATTCTCGAAACTGCCGTTCGTGACGAGCTGGGCATAAAGGAGTCTTGTTGAAAAGGTGGTAATCAACACAAGCAGGAAAAAGCGTGATGACCTCCTGATTCTCTCATACATGGTTTCCTCCTTATTTATTTCAGCAAAGTCATTTTCCTGATCGCGGAATACCGATCCGACTCCAGCCGGTATACGTATACACCGCTTTCGAGTCCCCGTCCGTCGAAAAAGGCGGTATACTCTCCGGGATGTCTCTTTCCCTCGAACAGGATCGCCACCTCTTCCCCGAGCAGATTATACACCTTGAGCGACAGGAAACCCGGTTCCGCGACCGTATAACGGATCTGTGTCACCGGATTGAAGGGATTGGGATAATTCTGGCCGAGCCGGATGCTTTTCGGATGGAGGACATTTGCGATCCCGGCGGCCGTGGAAGTCTCTTCCAACCCCTCGATCGCGGCGGTCAATGTCTCGATGGCTTCACCCAGGGCGTCCGGGGCGGAAACCGAGGACGAATAATTCCGGTCCATCGCATTACGGGCCGAGATCCTCGCGTCCGCGAAGACAGACCACGATTCCCCGGTGTAATCGTCTTCCTGTAATGCAGCCGCGTGCGACAGGAGGGAATCCAGCCGGTTGTACCGGATGCCGACATCCACGACTGCGTAAAACGCCGGCTTGCACTGGTTGCGGGCGTCCCAGAGCGAGGAAGACTGATTGGTCTTGAATGTAAATTGATCGTTCAGGCCGTCTTTGGAAACGTTGATGATCTTGCCGCGGCCCGAGAAGTAACTCCGCTCGACGAAACATTTGAACAATTGGGCGTACTGATTCGCCTGCGAAGCCAGCACGGAGGCGGATGGATCGGCGCTTCCGGTCGTGACATCCAGTTCGGTCACGGCCATTTCCGTACAGATCGGATCGAATTTGTTGTAGGATGCGATCCATTGCGCCGCGGTGGGCGTATTGAGCCCGTCATGGTCCTGCATGCCGATGCCGTCGAGAAAGCCCGCCTCGTAAATCGGGGCGCAGATCCGGACGATTCCGTTCGCCTTGGCGGGATTGTGGGTGTTGTAATCGTTGTAGTAGAGTTTCATCTGGGTCTCGCCGTATGCGGCGGTCCACTTGCGGGTCAACTCGAACGCCTTCATGATATAGCCGTTGTCCCCGAACGTCAGGTACCATTCGCTTTCCTGGGTCCGGTCGAGGCCGTTTTCGTTGACCGCCTCGTTCACCACATCCATCGCGGAGAGCATTCCGGGCCAGTTCTCATGAAGCAGCCGGATGACTTCACCGATGTAATGATCCATGCGTTCGATCATCCTCTCCCGGGTCAAACGGGTTCCCGTCGCGGAGTATCCTGTCCGGAAGAAGGCGGTACCGGGCGTCTGATTGTGCCAGACCAGCGTGTGGCCGCGGAACGTGAATCCCTGCCGCCGCGCCCAGTTGAGCTGGGCGATCAGGTTGCCGTTGAATCGCACCACGGGACGGACATCGACTGAATCCCTGTCTTCCGGAGAGGCCGCCTGAAAGGCAGCGGCACTGGCGCCGATGTCCACGGTGTTTTGGGGCTTCATGTTGTTTCCGGGGGACATGCTGTTCATGTGGAATCGGATCAGGTACCCGCCGTTCGGGGCGACGACCGCGGATTGACCCGGCACATACGGATCGCCCGGAAGCCCGATATGGGGATAGGACAGGAGACATCCGAAAGTAAAATCCCCCCCGTAGACATCCTTGATCGCCGGGACATCCGTCTGAATCCTGTCTGTCTGGGAAAAAACACCTGCCGAAAAAAGGATGAATAATCCTGGAAGGATATTTCTGAATTGAATATTTGTTTTTCGCATCGAACACCCGACTTCATTTAATATGATTCAATCTTTATCATCCCACCCGATCAGGAAGAGATTGAGGCCCCCTGTTTCAAGCCACCCATCGCATGCCATCTGTTTTCAACAAGCCAGTTGACACAATACCTGCTTTCTGTTTCTTGAATAAACGACCACCGGCAAAGCCGGTGGCTTTTGATTGCGGCCAAAGGCCGCGAGCAAAAGAAGGCACGTTTAGTGCCGACCAGTTTATGATCGTGAACCACTGGCAAAGCCAGTAGTTTGCAAAGATCAATCATCCCCGAGAAACAAAGCAGCCTGTCCATGAACTACGGACAGGCTGCTTATGGATTCATGAATCTGTGTTATCAGGAACATCTGATAACGGACAACACCGCATTACAACCCCATCATTTCATGAGCATCAGTTTCCTGACGCTGACCTGATCTCCCGCCTTGAGTTTGTAGAGATAAACACCCGAGGGGAGATTGGCGGCGTCGAAGTTGACTTTGTGATACCCGGCATTGAATTGACCCTTTGCCAGCTCGGCGACCACCCGGCCGAGCGCGTCATAGATGACCAGACTGACTTCGCTGTGCTGAGGCAGGGCGAACTCGATGGTCGTGGCCGGATTGAACGGGTTCGGGTAATTCTGGTTCAATGCGAATTCAGCCGGTATCGCCTGTGCATCCGGCGCATCAATCGACGTCACCCATTCAGGCAGTTCGATCGGATCGCCCCGGTCCACATAGACGTCCATCAACTTCAATTCAGTCGCCGTCGCCCCATTGCCGAGTGCGATGTTGAAGCTGTTGAACTCGTGGGTGACGATCGGATCGTGCACGTCGGTGAGCCATCCGGCGAAGGTGTAACTGTCGTCGGCATTGGTGATCAGGTACCGGACCTCGGTGTTTCCGTCTTCCAGCAGTGCGAATGAGAATGCGAAATCGTAGAGACCCGCGCCGGCCTCTGCGCCTTCCGGATGCTGCAGGTCGGTACCGATGACGTAATCATTCGCGCCGTTGGTGCTGATCCACGGCCTGTCGACCACCGCACCCACGGTTCCCAGCTGGCCGATTCCCTGCCAGTTGGTCAGCTCGTTCGTGCCGCTGTGAGGCAGGAACAGATAACCGAAATTGTTGGTCTCTGCGCCGGTCCAGGCGTCATCGACCAGATCGCCCGCGGTTTCACTGTAGAACACACCCATGCGCAGGGAGCTCCATCCCACGAAGCCGCCGTCGACGAATTCCATCTGACCGGTGATTCTGAGCGCTTCGTCCGTTGACGGCTTAACGACGTCATCGAATTCACCGCGGAGGGCCGCCCAGTCTGCCGGGGGTGTGTCCCCTTTCATGCCGGCATTCCCGGCAAAATCACCCTCTGCAAATTCCCAGCCGCCCATCCGGCCGCCGATAAAACCCCAGTTGCCGACATAATGCGGAGTAAACGGTGCTTCCGGGATATCAAACGGAACGCCCCGGTCCACATGGACGTCGATCACGTTGAAAGCGCGCATGTCCGCAGCGCCTTGGACGGCGAAACAGACGCCGTTGAATTTCGTCGTCACACCCGCGGTGTCGGTGACGATGCCGCCGTACCAGTAACTGTTGTCTTCCTTGACCATGTAGAAACGGACTTCGTTCGTGCCGTCACCCTGAGGCTGTACCGAGATGGCCCAGTCGTAAAGCCCCGCTGAGAATTCGGCGCGCGGCGGCTTCTGATCGATCACACCCAGGGTGAAAGCGCTCCAGCTGCTGATCCAGTTGCCGTCGACCGTGGCACCCTGCGTGCCTGCACCGGATTCGAAACCCCAGCCGACCTGATCGTTCGTCCCGCTGTGGGGCGTGAACATATACCCCTGCGCCGGGCTTTCCGTTCCGGTCCACAATGCGGAATCCGTATCGGCGTTGACCAACTCGCCGGGATTGGTGTGATTGAAAACCCCGTAACGCAGAGCGCTCCACGAGGAGGGGCCCGCGCCTAAGAATTCGATCTGTCCGGTGACCAGGATCGCGTTCTCCTCGGTCGCATACACCTCATCGTCGAACCCGCCGCGGATCGCCGCCCAGTTTGATCCCACGGGTGCGTCGCCCGCGACACCCGCGTTGCCGGTGAAATCACCGGGCACGAAGTGCCAGCCGCCGGTCCGGGTGGGGCCGGCGTTGCCGATGAAGCCCCAGTTGCCGACATAGTGCGCAGTAAACGGACGGTCGGGGAGGTCGATCGGATCTCCCCGATCAACCCTGACTTCCAATAAATTAAACTGACTCATGGCAGTCGTGATGCCGTCTCCGATGCCGAAAGCAATGCTGTTGAATTTTGTGGTGACCTGCAACGTATCATTGGCGATGCCGCCGAACCAGTAGCTGACACCGTCTTCGTGGACCAGGTAATAACGGATTTCGTTCGAGCCGTCTGCGAGAGGCTGCACCGAAATCGCGAAATCATAGACGCCGGCCACGATCTCCGCGAGACGGGGAACTTGCGGGTTCACCGCAAACGGATAGCCGTTGTTGCCCCAGGTGCTGTTCCAGCCCCCGGCATTATTCACCATCCAGACCGTGCCCGCGCCGCCGGCGCCATTGGACATATCGGCATTGCCGGAGACCGGGGTGAACTGGTATCCGGAATGACCGCTGCCGCCGGCCCACATCGCAGAATCGGTATACTGATGATTCAGCGTTCCTTTGTCGGGTTGATAGGTCAACGCATAGCGAATCGGACAATAGTGAGAACCCGGGCCTTCACCGACATATTCCAACTGGCCCGTCACAATAATCGCTTCTTCTGTGGTGGCTTCAACATCCATCCAGAATCCACCGCGTATCGTCGCCCATGTCGCAGGAGGTGCGCCGTCCCCCATACCGGCATCGCCATCCCATGTATCTTCCGTATTCAGGATCGGCCAGCCGGAACCGCGTTCTGTCGCTCCCCAGTCTGAAACATAGAACGGTTCGAACGGGGCCGCCGGAACGTCGATCGGATCACCCGTTTCAACCGTGATGCCCATCAGGTTGAACTGACTCATGGCGGTCGTGATGCCGTCTCCGATGCCGAAACCGATGCCGTTGAATTTTGTGGTGACCTGCAACGTATCATTGGCGATGCCGCCGAACCAGTAGCTGACACCGTCTTCATGGACCAGGTAATAACGGATTTCGTTCGAGCCGTCTTCGAGGAGATGGACAGAAATCCCGAAATCATAGACGCCGGCCACGATCTCCGCGAGACGGGGGGCTTGAGGGTTCACGGCAAAAGGATAGCCGTTGTTGCCCCAGGTGCTGTTCCAGCCCCCGGCATTATTCACCATCCAGACCGTGCCCGCGCCGCCGGCGCCGTTGGACATGTCGGCATTGCCGGAGACCGGGGTGAACTGGTATCCGGAATGACCGCTGCCGCCGGCCCACATCGCAGAATCGGTATGCTGATGATTCAACGTTCCCGGGTCGGGTCGATAGGTCAACGCATAGCGAAGCGGACAATAGTGAGAACCCGGGCCTTCACCGACATATTCCAACTGGCCGCGAACGATCACCGCCTGTTCCGCCGTCGCTTCGACTTCATCGAAGCCGCCGAAAATGGTCGCCCATGTGGCGGGAGGGGCTCCGTCGCCCATCCCTGCGTCTCCGGCCGGCGTCTCCGCCGTATTTAAAATCGGCCAGCCGGAACCGCGGTCTGTGGCGCCCCAGTCGTCTACAAGGGCTTGTGCGTAGACGGATGCGCCGACCAGCAGCGTAATCAGGATTACGCTCAGTACTCGTTGCTTTTTCATAATCCCTCATCTCCTTATACTTGTTTGCCTGGTTTGAACTTTCTTTACAGATTTATTACCCAAAAAAAACCATTCACCACCTCCTTCGATCGAATAAAATGGTCCTGTTCCGGTCACACCAGGTATTGCAAACCGGGCGTGGCCGGAACAGAAATCTTACCTGATTATTTCATGAATGTAAATTTCTCCGTGAGAGAAACGTCTCCGGACTCCAGCCGGTAAAAGTAGGTCCCGCTGGCCAGCCCTGTGCCGTCAAAGGTCACCTGATGCTGTCCCGCCTGTTGGACACTTTCGACCAGTGTCGCCACTTCCTGTCCGAAATAATTATACACTTTCAGAGTCACCTCTCCGGCCCGGGGTATCTTGTAATGAATCTGGGTCGTCGGGTTGAACGGATTGGGACTGCAGCTGAGGCTGAATCCGGAAATCAGGTTGCTCCTGCTTCTTCCGGGTCGAACGGAGGTACCGTCCGGCGTGCCGGTTTCAAGCCAGTTGTTGATGACGGCCCATTGTTCGTCGCGCTGCGTTTCCCAGGCTTCGAGTTGATCCGGATACCAGTTCAGGTCGCCCAGCGGGAATCCGCCGATCGCCGCGGTCTGGTAGGCCGCATGATTGTAGGCCAGATTTTCCGGAAGGGGCCATTGCTGGTTGAATCCCGCGGCCGGTTTATACGACCAGTCGATGTCGGCGTGGGTGCTCCATTTGTACTCGATGAACAGTTTCAATGTGTCCACGTTGGTGGGCGGCACGATGAAATCCGGGTCCTCGTCGTAGATGGTCGCCCAGTCCACGTTCAGCTTTTGGAAGACCTTGTTGCCGTCCGCGTCCGTGGAATCGATAAAATCGATCTCATTCTGCCCCAGCATCGGAGGCGGGTTACGCAGCAGGTCGCTTTCTCTGCTCCTGATCCTTTCTTGACACCAACCACAGTTCGTATACCAGTCCAGCATCCAGTCCTGATACAGATAGGCGAGGTTGCCGATAAACAGCTTCCGGTCGTAGTCGGTAAAGGGAACTTCAAAACCCATGGAATCTACGGCTGTGATGCCGTTGATCAGGCCGCCGCCCGGGGAATTGCATTTCCCGTCCTGGAAATCCCTGTAGGTCTGACCCGCGTCACACACATCGACCGCCCGGTATCCCATCATGGCGGGATTGACAAAGATAGAGTTTGTGATCGATGCGGTTTCCAGCCAGCCGGCGGACTGCCAGGGCCATTCGATCGAATTCACCATGGTGCAGTGATTGATTTGTACATTGCTCCCGTACTCGTTCCCCTCCTGCATCACGATCCGGCTGAGATTCGTAAAGGTACAATTTTCGAAAAGGAGATGTTCGTAATGCCAGCCTGAACTCTGGTAGGGAAACGAAACCGCGCGTCCGTAATACTGGAAATGGGGATCGTTGCCGTTCCGGAAGTAGCAGTTGGTAAAAGTCCCGTTGAACTGGGTCGATTTGACCGTGATCGCACCTGCGGCCTCGGCCCCGATCTGAAAGTAGTCGAAAATACAGCCGTCGAAAATCCCGGTCTCGGGTTTGTTTTCCGCGTTCTGATTTTCGAACACGATCGAAGCGGTCATCTTGCCGCCCTGGGTATCCGTGAACCGCACCCATATATTTTTCATGGTGATATCGCCATAGCTCTGGATCATGTACTGCCTGTCGATGCCTTCTTCGGTCCAGAGGATCTGCGGCGGGGCGGAATTTTGAACGGTTTCCGGATCCGCGTCTCCGGCCCGGAGCGGTTTCGGGGCGACGATTTCCAGGTTTTGCCCGTGATCCAGATATATACTCCGGCTCAGGACATACTGCTCGTACGGTTTCAGTTTGAACACGGTATTGTTGATGGTGCCGGCCGCGATGGCCTCTTCGATGGCGGTATTCAGGGTCCCGTACACGAAACCGGATTCATACAAACCCTGGACGTGCACGGTATCCTTTTGAGCATATGCGGGCATGCTCAGACAGACCATGACGAGTAAGAGTGCCAGTTTCTTCATTTTTTTCTCCTTTTTCTTGGATCGGTGAATACGTTTTCGATTTTTGTTTTCCAGAATTCATCCGGATCAATACCGGATTCTTACTCCGAGATTGGCCGTTAAGCCGTAGTTTTGAATCCCCCTGAATCCTCCGGTGGATTGTTGAATCCAGCGGGTATTCGCATTATTCAGGTTGCTGACATCCAGGAACAGCTCGCCGTTGTAATAGGGAAGTTTCTGGCGGGCCGAGAAATCGATCCGGAAATATTCCGTCGTGTATGAATTGTTTTCAGGATACCGTCCTCCGTTGCCTCTGGCCGAGTTGTCCTGGAAAACACAGGACATCCTGGCCGAAAACCCTTTATGATCGTATCCGATATACGCGTTCAGGACATGATTGGGCTGATCGATCAGGCGTCCCGTGGATGAGCTGTCGACCAGGAAGAATACCTGCCTGGCCTGTCTCCCTTCTCCTTCAATTCGGCTCTTCACATCATAAAACGGATACCGGGTCTCGGACCAGATCCGCGCATAGTTCATGCCGAAAACCATATTGCGAAACGGCAACGGCATGTACCAGAAACTGTGCTGAAAGTCGAATTCAAGCCCCTTGACGGTCGCGTCGAACGGGTTGTTCACAGGCCGGTACACATTGGCATTCGACTTCCCGGTCGTCGGGTTGATCATCGGGGTGACCACCTGCTGACCATCGCGGATAATCTGATATCGCGGGAGGGAGTCGATCCCGGCGGCCTCCGCGAGATCCAGTTGATAATTTGCGGTATAGACGAAGTTCTCGATCGTTTTATAAAAAGCGCCGACCGTGAACAGTCCCAGTCTGTTGGAATGGAACGATACGCTCACGTCATGATTAAAGGCCTTGGCGGGTTTCAGGTCCGGGTTCCCGGTATGGACTGCGTTACCCTGGGTAATGGTAAACTTCGGACTCAACGCGTGGAAATCCGGCCTGGAGAGCGTCTGGGTGTAGGCGTACCGGATATCCATCCATTTCAGGGGAGAGTACTTCCCCTGTACCATCGGAAGCACGAATTCGTTTTGTTTATAGGCCGTGGTATCGTACATCACCTGGGACTGCGCATTTCGCATGTCCCGCGCGTTATAGGCGAAATATTCCGTTTCCATTTTCTCATAACGCACCCCGCCGATCACCATCAAATCCCAGAAATTAATCTTGGACATCGCATAGGCGGCGGTATAATCTTCCTTGTATTCATAGTCGTTGGTGAGCTGCTGATACGGCCCGTCATACCAACCACCCTGAGCGCCTGTGCTCACCTGTCTGTTGGATGCATCGAACGCCGGGTTGCCGATAATGTAGTTTAAGACCCCATCCAGCAATTCCGGATTGGCGGCATAATAAAGATCGCCATACTTGTCTTCCAGGAAAGGATCGAAAAGAGCCCTGTCTGTATTCAGAAACGTCGTTCCCGTCAATTCTCCCATGTTGTTCGTCGTGATTCCGAACTCCTGATAAACCGCCCGCATCAGGTTGGATTGAATATCCGTCCCGTCCCCGGTGGCGCTCCCATTGAATCCCAGATAGGGCGCTTCCTGGTCGGTTGAATTGGTCTGGTTGTGGAGTTGACCACCGAATTTAAAAAACCCTGTCAGTTTATCGCCAATATTTAAAGGAAGCTCAAAATCCGCCTTGTAGGAATACTTCTTTTCCTGATAGTCGTTGCTGAACAGATTCCCGCTCCTGAGAATGACATTGCTGTCACCTCTAAATTTCGTAAGCAGATAGATGAGATCCTCCGGCACTTTGTTGTCGCGGGGAACACCGGCCTGCAGGGCGTCGGTCTGATTGAAATTCAGGACGGGCAATCTGTCCGTCAGGTTATTGGAAGCGGTATAACTGGCCGACAAATCCGCTGTAAAATAAGCAAAATCATAGTCCAGTTTCAGAGAATGCATTTGCTGGTCGATGATGTTTTCGCCGAAACGAAGCTCCCAGTTCATCCTGCCGCCACTGTAATCAATGGTCTGTCTGTGGTCCGTATAATCCGAATTGATTCTCGCCAGCATATTGACAAATTTGACGGATCCCCTGGGGAGATTATAATCCAGAATTACATTCCCCCCATACCGTTTCCGGGTCTCGATATGCCTGTTGAATGAAACGGAATTGACTTTGACCGGACGAAAACCCGTGACCGGATCCCTGACTACCTCTTCGCCGGCTATCCCATAATTGGCGTCCATATTATCCGAATCCCGGTCGTACGATTCGGCATTCACCAGCGCATAGATACCCAGCTTGTCATCGAGAAAACGGCCGCTTCCGGACGCGACGGCCCGGTAGTTTCCCAGCGTGTTGCTTTTGGCCGTATAACCCTGCTGCCACAATACATTCCAGTGAAAATCCGGGGGGGCTTCCCTCAGCTCCATATTCACCGTTCCCCCGATTGAATTGGCGTTCATGTCCGGAGTCAGCGATTTGTACACCGAAATCATCCGGATCATGTACGGCGAGACCATGGTGAGATCTACGCTTCGGTCATTGCTCACACCTCCGGTAGCCACATAGACATCCGAGGTCAGGCCGATACTTGAACTCCCTGTCGAAGACAGTCTAATGCCTTCAATCTCGATGGAATTATACTTGGGCGAGAGCCCGCGGATCACCACTTTGTTGGCTTCTCCGGAACTTTGAGTCGTCGAGACGCCGGGCAGGCGGCTCAGGGCCGCGGCTGCGTTAAAATCCGGCAATTCCTGAATTCTCGCTTCGGAAACGACATTGGTGATTTTATCGGAGGCAAGCTGCTGATTGATGGCCTGTATCTGGCCTATCGCCTGGGCTGTGATGACAACCTCCTGCCCTTCGACGACAGCGGCCTTGAGTTCGATATCTTGCTGTATCGTGCCGCTCGCCGGAACTCTGATCTGGATACTGGCGCTTTCATACCCGATATATGATATTTCGAGTGTCACCGGTCCCGGCGGCGCATTGGGAATTACGTACTGACCGTTCAGATCCGCCGCCGTACCCAGATTAGTGCCTCTGATCAGGACATTGGCCGCAGGAAGCCCATCCTTGGTGTCCGCATCAAACACGTTACCCTTGATCGTCGCCCGCGCGAAAAGCGACTGGGACATCAGAATAATCACAATCCCCGACATTACAGAAAGTTTTCTTCTGCCGATATGACGACCGGCATGCAATACGAGCGAATGAATCGCCGTCCTGATTAAAATAGCTGCGTTTTTCATGATCTCTAATCCTTGATTTTTTTGTGATCAACTCACAATTATCCGTGAATGGAAGTATCGGTAATCCGCCCCTTTGAACTGACTATCACGGGAGCGACATCACCTCCTTCATTTTTTTTTTATCGGGTGAAAAAAATATGATATCATGTATGTGTTGCGGTTTCAGGGAGGGACGTGAGCGAACACGCATGAGAGACATTGAATTACCGTTTATAGCCACAGATCGGCAACCGGCTTTTTCTGAATGGATTTTGAGGGGGCCGGCCAGGTTGAGTGAACGAGCACGCAAGAATGAAATCAGACGGAATAAAAATGGTTTATGAAGGTATAAAAAAGGTTCCGGATGGATGGCTGTACCGTCTGCTTTACAATGTTTACAAACACATGTAAATTTACGGCGTTTATAATTCATCCTTATCCCCTTCTACGACCAGTACCAATCTAACACTACCGATGAATGATTGCAAGTATTTTTTAATCGTTTTCATGCTTCACCACGAAACCACCTTCTCCTTTTCCGGGAAGAGGCGATCACCGCATGGTCCGAATCACGTCTTTCAGATGCTTGCTTCATCCGAAGCACCAGGAAATTCCCCGCCAGAATCAGCGTGACCCCGGCGAAAGAGAATCCTAACTATGCATACCCTTGAAAAAAAACTAAAGAGGGTGAGTGTAATGACCGGTACGACGAGGG
>Ga0129302_1002116_pt1 | contig 14373 bp, 8 predicted proteins | sample BlaSprsedimmetaG_FD_94476 | JGI IMG/M metagenome (GOLD analysis project Ga0129302, IMG submission 94476) | Hot spring sediment bacterial and archeal communities from California, USA to study Microbial Dark Matter (Phase II) - Blank Spring... | ecosystem: Environmental > Aquatic > Thermal springs... | reverse complement strand
GTAGTGTACCCCCTCCCACTATTTTGCAAATTTTTTTTGTCGTCTGCCTTTTTCACCTTGAGGCGCCTCGACATGTGCCAAAATGTTCGCTCCACACGGCAACGCACAGTTTTGCATCTTTTCCGAGCAGACATTCCGGCCTTGTCTTCCGCGCGTATCTGCCTTTACGCAAACGGAGGCTTTTACCCGGGCGCCCAGTGCAAACGCGCTATCCGCATGAGAATCTCAGCAAACAGTTTCCTCGACACTGCTATCTCCGCCACCTGAGACACCATGTATCGGGCATGTTTCACTTCCTCATGCAGCGCCAGACGACTGAAAAAATTCCCGAAGTTGTACTATCTGCCGTACATGCCGGTCTCGATGATTTCACACAGCACGTGCAATATAAGGACATGCACCTCCTGGATGCGAGGCGTTTCCCGCGACGGCACAGCCAGGGTGACGTCGGCCTGGCGTCCCATTTCTCCGCCGCCTTCACCCGTTACCGCTATGGTTTTCATGTCCATGGAGCGGGCGGTTTTCATCGCTTCGACCACGTTTTTCGAGTTGCCGCTGGTGGAGAAACCTATAAGTACATCCCCTGCTCTGCCGCAGGCTTCCACCTGGCGGCTGAAGAGCATTTCCGGGGGATAGTCGTTGACAAGGCAGGTAATGGTGCTCGAATTCGCGGTGAGAGCTACGGCGGGGATGCCGGGCCGTTCCATGAGGAAGCGTCCCACCAGTTCCGCAGCCATGTGCTGGGCATCCGCCGCCGAGCCGCCGTTGCCTGCAGTGAGCATCGTCCCGCCCGATTTCAGGCTGGCCAGCATTATTTCAGCGGCCTTCGCCAGGTCTTCCTTCAGCAGGGCAAGTGACTTTTGCTTAACATCCAGCGATGAACGGAACCGCGCTTCGACAATATCGCTGATTTTCACGTGATTTCCTTTCGGCTGCTGATGAAGTCCGCGGTATCGCGTATGGCGTCATCGAGGGTTCTTTGAGGGCGCCAATCGAGCAGTCTTGCAGCTTTCTCCAGGCTCGGCACGCGCCTCGGCATGTCGTCAAACCCCTCCCCATAGGCTTCCCTGTACGACACAACGGAAACGGGCGAATCGCTGGCGAGCATCTTCTTCACGCGTTCGGCCAGTCCGCGTATCGTTATTTCTTCACCGCCGCCGACATTGATGATTTCGCCGGCGGCTTTCTCGGACTGCATCATGGCGTAAAGCGCTTCCACTGCGTCCTGGACGTGGCAGAACGTCCTGGTCTGGCTGCCGTCGCCGTAAACGGTTATAGGCCTGCCTTCGAGTGCCTGCGACACGAATGTCGGAAGCACCATGCCGTAGCGCCCGGTCTGTCCCGGCCCGACGACGTTGAAAAGGCGGGCTATGCGAACGTCGAGGCCGCGCGTGCGGTGTGCGGCAAGGGCCATGAATTCATCGAGAGCCTTGGCGCCGGAATAGCTCCACCTCGACGACTGCGTAGCCCCCAGCACCCTGTCATCTTCTTCGGAAAGCGGCATGCGCGGATTCTTGCCGTATACCTCGCTCGACGACGTCACAAGCACCCGTTTGCGGTACAAGAGCGCACAGCGGAGGACGTTACGGGTGCCTTCAACGTTGGTCTCCAGGCTTTCAAAGGGGCGCTGGAGGATATACTTTACGCCGACGGCGGCGGCGAGATGGTAAACGGAGTTTACGGTGCCGACGAGGCGCTTGAGGGGTTCTTCATCGAGTATGGAGCCGGTTTCGAAGTGGAAGCCGGAGTTCTTTTCGAGGTCTTCGACGTTGCCGCGGGAACCGGTGGATAAATCGTCGAGGCCGTAGACTTCTTCGCCACGTTCAAGAAGGAAATGGGCAAGGTTGCTGCCGATAAATCCGGCTGCGCCGGTTATGAGGGTGCGAGGTTTCATGCTTTTACAAGCCGGGTATGCGGGCCGAGCTTTACATCTGCAAGGAAGTTGCGGGTATCGACAATAAGCCGTGCGTTGGACGCGATAAGCTGCTTGTCGAGCATGTCGTGGTCAGTAACGATGACGACGCAGTCGGCGGAGCGGAGGACGTCGGCGGTGAGGGCAATGGACGGCGCGGCAAGAGAGGGATGCCTGCGCGTTCTTCTCATGGCCGGGATGTAGGGGTCATGGAAGGAAACCTTGGCCCCGCGTTCGTGGAGAAGTTCCATTATTTCATAGGCCGGGCTTTCTCTATCGTCGTCAACGTTTTTCTTGTAAGCGAGGCCGATTAGAAGGACGGCGGAGCCGAAGAGGGTCTTTCCGGTTTCGGCCAGGGCGCGCTCGGCCTTGGAAATTACGAAGTGCGGCATCTGGACGTTGACCCAGCCGGCGTCTTCGATGAAGCGCGCTTCGACACCAAGTATGCGCGCCTTCCAGGAAAGATAAAACGGGTCGATGGGAATGCAGTGCCCTCCCCAGCCCGGGCCGGGATGAAAAGGCTGGAAACCGAAGGGCTTGGTGGATGCCGCGCTGATGACTTCGTGAACGTCGACGTTCATCTTATCAAGGATGATTTTCATTTCGTTGACGAGGGCGATATTGACGGCGCGGTAGATGTTTTCGAGCAGCTTGGCGGCTTCTGCCGTTTCAGGGCTGGAAACCTTGACCACCGAAGGCACGATATGACTGTAAAGCGCGGCGGCGAGTTCGAGCGACCTGGGGCCGATGGCACCGACGACCCTCGGTATGTCCGCAGTGCGAAATGTCCTGTTGCCCGGGTCTTCGCGTTCGGGGGAGTAAGCAAGGAAGAAGTCGGCTTCAGGGTTCAGGCCGCTTTTCCGGAGTATGGGGAGGACGACTTCCCTGGTGGTGCCGGGATAGGTGGTGCTTTCGAGGACGACAAGTTGTCCCGGACGGAGGTGTTCTGCAACTGCCGCCGTGGTGTTTTCAACGAAGGACAGGTCGGGGGTGCGGTCAGGCTTTAGCGGGGTGGGAACACACATCAGGACGGCATCGGCGTCTTTGAGGCGCCGGAAGTCCGTCGTGAAATCGACGCGTCCGGAACCGCGAAGTTCGGCAAGTTCTTCGTGCGGGACGTGGGCGATATAGGAGCGGTTTTCGCTCAGCGCGGTGACTTTCCCGGGATCCACGTCAAAGCCGATGACGCGCAGGCCGCGCCCGGCGAACGTCATGGAGAGGGGCAGTCCGACGTAGCCGAGGCCGATGACGGCCGTGAGGACGGTACGGTTTTCGATGCGTTCGCGCAGGCGTTCGTACAAGCGGCGTCTCCCGTTCATTTCAAGCAGGGGCTATTATACACGGATACTGCGCGCGCAACACGTCCGACAGCGGCCGAGGCAGCAGCGGGAAGGATACGGCGGCGTCAGACCTGTCAGATTTTACCGGCGATATAACCGAGGACTATCGCTGCGCTGATAACGTAAAGCAGCGGGTGAACTTGGTGTACCTTGCCGCGCACGAGCTTGAGAATGACGTACGACACGAACCCGGCTGCAAGGCCGTCGCTGATGCTGAAAGTAAGGGGCATGACGATGATGGTGAGGAACGCGGGGAGCCCTTCGGAGACGTCGTCCCAGGCGATTTTCGGAAAAACCCGCGCCATTTGAAATCCCACGATGACCAGCGCCGCTGATGTCGCGGGATACAGAAGGAGCGTGACCGTATGGGGCGCGCCGCCGAGCACGACGGTATGTTCGAGCGGGACGGGGCTTGCAAAGAGTGCGACTATTCTCAGCAGCGGTATGGAGAGAAAGAAAAGGACGCCGGTGACAACGGCGGCAAGGCCTGTGCGGGCGCCCGCGGCCACGCCCGCCGCGCTCTCGATATAGCTCGTGACCGTGCTGGTGCCGAGGAGGCCGCCCGCCACGGTGCCTGCCGCGTCGCAGGCGAGAGCTGCGCCGGCGTTCGGGATGCCGCCGTCCTGCCGTCTCAGCCCAGCCGCCTCGCTCACGCCCATAAGCGTTCCCACCGTGTCGAACATGTCGAAAAAGAGAAAGGTCAGGATGGGGACGATGAAAGCAAAAGAGAGGGCGCTCCTGACATCCGCCTTTAAAGCCACCGCGGCAAGGTTCGGGACAAAGCCTTCCATCGGCTTGACGACGCCAAAGGCATAGCCGGCAAGTCCGGCAGCCACGAGGCCGACAAGGATGGCGCCGCGAACGCCGAACGCGACGAGGACGCCGGTGAGAATAAGCGCGAAAAGGGAGAGGAGCACCGGCGGACGCCAGAGCGGGCCGAAGGCCACGAAGGTCGCACCGTCCGGAACTATTATCCCGGCGTTCTTGAGGCCGATGAAGGCAATGAACAGGCCGATGCCGCAGGCGGCGGCGAACTTGAGGCCGTCCGGCACCGCCCTGATGACCATCTCACGAAACTTTACCAGCGACAGCATGAGAAAGACGACGCCGGAAATGACGACTATGCCGAGGGCGGTCTGCCAGGGAACTTTCATCTGCGCACAGATGGTGTAGGAAAAGAGGGCGTTCATGCCCATGCCAGGAGCAAGGGCTATGGGAAGACCGGCAAGCAGTCCCATGAGCACGGATGCGAGGCCGGAAGCGAGCACCGTGGCCATCATGACGGCGCCGCGGTCCATGGCGGCGCCGGCAGGGTCGCCGAGTATAGCCGGGTTGACGAAGATGATATAGGCCATGGCAACGAAGGTGGTGACGCCGCCGGTGATTTCGCCGGCAAGGGTGCTGCCGCGTCCGCTGACATTGAACCAGGCGTCAACGCGCTGGAGCATACGGGTTTCCTCCGCAGCAAACCGCTTTACTTTACCTCGACTTCCTGGAGCGCTTCTACGCCGCTGATGACGTCTCTTGCAGTTATGCGGTAGCGTCCGGCGTCGCCCAGGGCGAACGGAACAACGCAGGTCCCGCGGAAGTTGTTCACAAGGACATTGGCGGCGTAATGTGGTATTTCCTCCCAATCGGCGCCTGCCTGTTTCACGACCGCGATGCGGACGACATGGGTGAAGTCGGAGCGCCGGCGCGGGGAGACGGCAAGTGCGAGAGATGCACGCCAATCGGCGCCTGGTTTTACGGAGCGCGGGCCTCTGATGGAAACGGACGCCACTCTGTAGGGAAGCATGGCTATGAGGGTTGCATCGGCTTCATTGACGCCGGCCCGGATTGATTTCACGGGTTTTTCAGCAAGCAGCTTCCCGGCGCGAACGTCGTAAGGAAAGAAGGGTTCGCCTGCAGAAGTGGAGAGCACGACTTCAAGGGGGCCGGATGCCTGCCCGACCTGGACGTAAGTGATGACGCCGTCGTCGCCGACGCGTGCTTCGGTGCCTCCTTTTTCCCTCAAAAGGCCGACGACACGTGCCGATGGGCCGATGGAATAGGGGAAGACCTGGACGCCGACGGCAGGTTTTCCGTCGGCAGTGGAAAGAAGGACGTTTTTCGCCGATGCCGGCACGTCTGCGAATGTTCGGGCGGCGAAAGCGGCAGCAGCGGCGGGATTCTTGCGCAGGTTCGGGTAATCGAGGACGTCTGGAACGCGCCTTAGGGATGCGGATGCGATGTCGGCGGCTTTTCCCCTGGGGACGCCAGCGTCGTCGTACACGCCGAAGGGTTCATCATAGTAAACAATGCCGCCTTTGTGTGAAAAGGCTTTCAGAGCATCGAGAGCCGCATCGGAGAGCGCCGAGGCGCGGTAGAGGACGAGAACGTCGACGTCGTCGGGGATGGAAGGAGAGCGGCCTTCGAGGGTGATGAAGCGGGGGTTGAGACCGGCATCGTGAAGAAGAAGCAGCCAGGCCTCGCGCGCCTTCTTGAAGTCGGCAAAACGGCCGTGGTAATATTCCGTGTTGAGAGACGGCTGCGAATACAAAAGCGCCACGCGGTCAAAACGGCGCTGCGCATGGTGGAGCAGCTTGACGATGCCGCTGCGGAACTCCCTGAACTGCTTCATGTAATCGGCGCCGCTGTTAGACCACGTCAGGTCAGGTTCCACCAGGGCTATCCACCAGAACATGACGTGTCCGAGGCCGCGGTAGAAGACCGATTCCCATGTCGAATAGGTTACGCCGTCACCGGAATTCCCATAGCCGGCCGGGGGCATGGAGAAGAACTCCGGCCCGCCGAACGACACGTGGTATTCCTGCTGGTCGGCGTAAGTGTAAGGCATGAGAAAATCGTACGACTTGGACATGACGGGCCAATTGTGGCCGTCATGCGGCGTCGGCTCCTGTGTGCCGGTGGTGCCGACCACGGCCTGGGGGTCGATTTTGTGAATGAGGTCGCGGCTGTAGGCGATATGTGCGCACCATACTTCGTCCATGAATAACCTGTGGAGGAGCCAGGGGGCGGGAGAACCGTGCGACTTGGCTTCTTCGAGAGTCATGGGGGCGACGTCGTTCCATGAGGCGAACGAAGTCCCCCAGTGGCGGTTTAGAGACTCAAGTTCTTCGGCATAGCGTCCCTTCATGGCGTTCTGGAAGCCCAGAATGCAGGCGGGGGAGTGGCAGAAGTCTATGGCCTCCCGGTAGGAAGTGAGGCTCGATTCCTCGCCCAGCGACCAGCCTGCAATGGAGTACTTGACGCGCGCGGCAGCGCGCCGCTCAATGTTCTCCCGCGATTTATCAAAGGAGGCAGGCTCGCTGAGACACGGGACGCGTGCAAGGTGGCGCTTGTCCTTCGTCTGCTCCCAGGCCTGTTTCTGCCTGCCGAATTCGCCGGTGAAGATGTTGTACTGAAAAGTGCGGCGGTTCACGCCGAACTCAAAAAGGAGGAAGTTGTCGGCGACGTTTTTCAAGAGCTTGTCGTGGGAGTCGCTTTCATAAGAGAACAGGCCGTCGGAGCCCCACTGGCGCATCATGCGGCGCTCGAGTTCCGCGAGGAAGGCGTGGGTCTCGTTGGGCCATTGTATGACCATGTAGTCGTCGCGTTCGATTTCCCAGCCGGTGGTGAGTACCGGCCTGCTTTCGGCGCGCCCCAGCAGGATGCCGCCGGAATAAGCTTCAGCGACGACTTTGAGACACCGGGTCATGGAGCGTCCCGATGAGAAGGTGCCTTCAAGTGCAGCGTCCGCCGAGTCGAAGGCCGCCGGGGAGCGTTCCGCTATCTTTCTGCCGAAGGTATCGAAAAGGGCGACGTGTAGCGTCCAGTTTTGGGACGGCATGTTTTCCGTCTTCACGTTCCAGCGTACCGGCTGACCGCGTGGTGCTTCGGCGTCGGCTTCGACATTCAAGGCGGGCTTCGCGGCGCTGCGGCTTTTCAGGAGGAGCCAGGAAAAATCAACGGTGTGTCCGTCGGCGTCTTTTGCGACCAGGCGGGCGACGGCGTCGGTGCCAAGGAAAGCGGCGGGAAACTCCACGCGCCTGCCGTCCGCCCCGGCAGCCTGCACTTCCATCTCCTCGCCCAACTCGCTCTCCAGGGATACTGCGACCGTCTTTGCGCCGTCCGGAAGCCTGTCGAGCAGAAGTGCCCTGCCGCCGTCGTCGTCAAGGCTGACCACGCGCAGTCCGGCTTCCGGCAGCGCGCCAGCGCACCACATCGCAGTGCGGGCAAGAAGACCGTAGTAGTAATCCTGGTAGCGGAAAGGCACCCTCGGTTTGCCAGTGAGCGGTATCGCGTAGGCGGGGGTGAGACTGCGGTTTTCAAAGGCGAAAGCCGCCACCCGCGCTTCGCGGTATTCCTTTACAGCCAGCACCGGGCGCCCGTCTTCGGTCTCAACAAGCACGACGGCGTCTTCCGCCGGAGAATAGGGATGGACGGGGATATCAAGGGGATTGAGAGGTTCGAGGTCGATATTCGCGGTAATGGGATGCAGCAGACCTGCGGTGGTTTTGCGCCAGGCGGAGGCCGAGGTTCTTGAGGCGCCTTCGCCGCGCCGCAGGTTTCCGCTGTCACGGTCCAAGTGCCAGTCAGGGCCGGAAACGAGGGGGGAAAAGTCATCGAGGCGTGCGTCCGGCTCCTCGGAGCGGTTGAAATAAGGCTTTATCAGCACCAGCCCTTCGCCCTGTTCGAGCCGCCGCAGAACGGCGTTCCGCGCATAGCGCGGAATGTAGTTCCAACCATGGGGAAACTGCAATACAAGGACGTCGAAACCGTCGCTGCCCCCCAAGTCTGACGCAAGATAGGAATACGGCTTGTTGAAGTTGTGCTTCTGGCTGCGCTGGCCGTAAAAGTTGCCGAATCCCCAGGTATCCGTGCCCCAACTGCGGTCTATGGTGACGGTGCGGTAGCGCATGGCCATGCGCTGGGCGAGTTCCACGACGTCGCGCCCGCCAATTCTTTCAGGCAGCAGAAAAACGTCCAGGCCGCCGCCGTGAACCCACCTGAAATGAGGTGTATGGACGCTCATGGAATACACGATGTCGAGACGCTGGCCGGGGGGCGGCACGTCGGTGTAAAGCAGCGCGTCGTCGAAAGGCCCCAGACGGAAGTCATCGAACCACAGGGTGGTGCCTGCGGGCGGGTTGGTAAGGAAGACGATGAGGCGCTTGATTTTCGTCACATCCAGCTTCGTTGCGATTTCCTTCATCCTGACCTGGAACAGGTTCTCGCCGGTCTTCATGTCGCGCGTTGCACCGAAGCGGCTGTGGTGGTCGGTGGAATTGACGTCGTCGACGCGCAGGTGCACCTTGAGCGGCGACGGCGTCCACACGCGGAACGACAGCGCTTCATAGGCCGACCAGTCCACGGCGTCGCCGCCGATGTTCACTCCAAAGCCCGGCCAGGCGTGGTTCTTGAAGACCGCTTTCAGGCTTTTATCGCCGCAAAGCGCGTGGGTATCATCTATTGTCGCGGTAAGCCATTGTTCTTCGAGGGATATGCGGGTGAGGTCTGCGTCTGTCTCGAAGTCGACTATCTGCATTTCCAGAGCCATAACGCCTCCACACAAGAGCAGCCAGAACGGCATTGCACGGGACATGAAAGCCTCCCTTCTGAAACATCAAGTGTAGCCGCTGCACGGGCAGGCGCAACAGAAACGGCGCAGGAACGGCAAGCGGGTAGACGAGCCACTTGACAGGAGAGCGTTGGGGGCATATAGTTTGGAAAGCGTCGGAATGCGGAAGTGGCGGAACTGGCAGACGCGTTAGGTTCAGGACCTAATGAGCGCAAGCTCATGGGGGTTCGACTCCCCCCTTCCGCACCATCTGCGCCTACGGGGAAAATGACGGAGCGGACGGCAAGGTTGTCCGCATCGGACAGAGGCAGCGGCGCACGCATCCGTCTTCGGGTTCCGTCCGCCTGAACAGCCACGGAGCATCTGCTGGAGCGTCCGCAAACCCTTTTGCGTAAAACCTGCTTCCGTCGCTTGACAGCGGCGGAGTTTTTTTTAATATTTCATTGGGAAAATTCTGTTCGGTTCGGGATGTTGAGGCCGTATTTTTGGACGGATTCGGCGCGCAAACGGCACGGTTCCAAACCGGTATCGGGCGCAGCATCCCGGTATACAGCGGAAGAGGATTTTCTCATCGGGAGACGCCAATGAGGCAGGCAACACCGGTCACGGCGCTGGTTGCGCTGGCCGTCTGCATCGGCTGCGGCGGCAAGGCCGCTCCGCAACGCGACTTCATCCGGGAAAACATCGACCGCTGGAATGCCGAGGTACAGCAGTGGGGCGGTTCGTGGGATGGATGGAGCCAGTCCATAAAGCCGTTCACCGACGACGTGCGGACGCTGCTGGCTTCCCGTCCGGAAAACATCCCCGGCATCGTCGGCATCGACGGCTTCCTGTTCTTCAGGCGCTCCCTCGAAGTCCTCGTGGCCGGCGACCTCAGGAAGCAGGAAGAAGGAAAAGACCCCTTCCCCGCAATCGTGGACTTCAACAACCAGCTCAAGGCGCGCGGCGTCGACCTGCTGTTCTGCCCAATACCGGTAAAGGCGGCGGTCTTCCCCGAAAAAGCGTCGCCGAACGCGCCCGCACCGGGCGGCCCTTTCGTCAATCCCTACACCCGCAAGCTGATGCTCGAACTCTCCCAGGCTGGCGTCGAATGTGTAGACCTGCTGCCAGTCTTCATTAATGAAAGGAACCGGAGGGAGGCCGGAGACGATGAACCGTTCTACATGATTTACGACACGCACTGGTCGAACAGGGCATTGAGAACGGCGGCGCGTGTTTTCGCGGAACGCATCAGGGCGTACCCGTGGTATTCCAGCGCCGCCCGCGGCAGGAGCAGGTATACGACGGCGCAAGCCACGTCCAAGCGTCGCGGCGACATCGTGCAGATGCTCCCGGAAGCCGAAAGGGTGCAGTACCGCCCCATGACGCTGCGGGCGGAACAGGTGATGAAAGCGGACGGAGCGTTCTACGAAGACGACGCAAACAGCCCCATCGTGCTGCTCGGTGACAGCTATGCCGGCGTTTTCCATCTCGAAGACTGCAAGAACGCCGGCCTGACCGCCCACATAGCCAGGGAAACTGGCATACCCGTCGAACTGGTCCTCGGACAGGGGATGGGGCCGAACGTCAGGGTGAAATGGTTCAGATACAAGGGCAAGGAGGCCATCGCCGGCAAGAAACTGGTTATATGGGCGCTTTCCGAAAGGGACCTGTACAACTATAACTCCCCATGGGCCATCATCCCGGTTCCCTGAAAACCGGCCAAGAACGGAACGGCAGCCGCATGGTATTTTCATCTCACGTGTTCCTCTTCTACTTCCTGCCCCTCACGCTCCTTCTCTATTACGTCACGCCTATGCGCTGGAAACAGCCGCTGATTACTGTGCTCAGCTACGTGTTTTACGGGTGGGCCAACCCGTGGTTCGTGCTCCTGATGCTGTTCTCCACGCTGAACGATTACGTGTGCGGACTGATGATAGCGGGCAAATGGAACCCCATCGGAACCATCGACAAGCCCGACGCCCTCGGTTACATTTCCTCTCCCCTCCAGCGGAAAGTCGCCGTCTTCCTCTCCGTCTTCACCAACCTCGGTCTGCTCGGTTTCTTCAAGTACTTCGTGTTCGTCCAGGAAAACATGAACTGGGTGCTGGAAACGTTCGGGGGCGAGGCGATGACGCTGTTCAAGGTCACCCTGCCCGTCGGGATATCCTTCTATACGTTCCAGTCGATGAGCTATTCGATTGACCTGTACCGGGGGGACGCCAAACCCGCCAGGAACCTGCTCGATTTTTCCTGTTACGTGGCGCTTTTCCCGCAGCTCGTCGCCGGCCCCATCGTCCGCTACTCCGACCTTGCCGACCAGCTCTCGGTCAGGCGCCACACCTTCGACAAGTTCGCCCGCGGCGCCGTCTTCTTCATGCTTGGCTTCGCCAAGAAGATACTGCTCGCCAACCCCATGGGCGAAGTCGCCGACGCCGCATTCAACGCCGGCAGCATCGGCTGCTTCGACGCCTGGACGGGAGTCACCGCCTACGCCTTCCAGATATATTTTGACTTCAGCGGCTATTCCGACATGGCCATAGGCCTCGGCCTGATGCTCGGCTTCAACTTCCCCAAGAACTTCGACTCGCCCTACCACGCCGACTCCATCACCAACTTCTGGCAGCGCTGGCACATGTCGCTCTCCACGTGGCTGCGGGACTATCTCTACATCCCTCTCGGCGGCAACCGCAAGGGCGGTCTCCGGACATACGTCAACCTCGCCGCCGTAATGCTCCTCGGCGGCCTGTGGCACGGCGCCAAGTGGAACTTCGTCGTCTGGGGCGCTATACACGGCTCCATGCTCGCCTTCGAAAGAATGCTGGGCAAGGACTCCTTCTACAGGAAGCTCCCCAACGCCCTCAAAGTAGCCCTGACCTTTGTTATCGTCCTCTTCACCTGGGTGTTCTTCCGCGCAGTGGATTTGCCGTCGTCCATGAAGTACATTGGCTCGATGCTCGGCTTCGGCGAACCTGCCGCCGGCGCCCCGCTCGTCGGCGCCACCATGTACACGAGAGACCACTTGGCCGCCTTCGGCGTATGCGCGTTCGTAACCTGGGGCTGCCGCCAGACCTGGGAACACGCCAAAACCGTCACCCCGCTGAAGCTCGCCCTGCTCATACCGCTGTTCGTGTGGAGCGTTTTAGTGATGTGGACGCAGTCCTTCAACCCGTTCCTGTACTTCCAGTTCTGAGGTGAAGCGATGCCGGTGAAAGACAGACCGATAGTGGACGAAGACGGCGGAACGCGGCGCCCCGTAAGCCTGGTGGCGGTGATATTCTTCGTCGCCGTCGTTTTCTTCGTGCCCGGCAGCCAACTCGTATGGGAGCTTGCCTCCGGCGAAAGACTCCAGGAATTCGACATCTTCTTCCAGCGTCCGTCCCTCTCGAACATCAAGCTCTACGAAGACGTCCTTGCCCAGTCGTCCCGCGTCGCGGACATCGTGCGTCCAGGCGTCCAATGGTTGCAGCTTTACACCCTCCGGCAGGGCAACGAAAAAGTCGTCGTTGGACGCGATGGCTTCCTGTTCTACCGTCCAGGCATCGCCTACTCCACGGGGCCGGGGTTCAGGAGCAAATACGCGCTCGACGCCGCCCAGGCCAAACACCCCGACCCTCTCCCGGCCATACTCGATTTTCACAGCCAGTTGAAGGAACTGAACATAGACCTCGTCATCGTGCCCGTACCCACCAAGGCGCAGATTTATCCCGAAAAGCTCAACCCCTCCTACGACCTCTCCCTCGGCCCCCCCATAAACGTCCACCAGCCCGAATTTTTCGCAGAACTCGAAAAGAACGGCATCCCGGTCATCGACCTTGCCGGGGCGCTCTGGAACGCAAAAAGTGCCGGCGACGCCGTATATATGCCGCTCGACACCCACTGGACGCCGCGCGGCATGAGTATTTTTGCCGCGGCGCTTGCCGACGAGCTGAAAAAACGCTACGAGTGGCTTGGGGAACCGGAGAAAAAATACGCCGCAAGTCCGCTCTCCGTCACCAACCACGGCGACCTTTACGACCTGCTCAAGCTCCCGGCGTCTTCGCCGCTGTTCCCGGAATACACCTGCACGGTGGAACAGGTTGAAGATGAGGAAAGCGGGGAATGGGCGCTATCCGACCCCGACGCCCCAATCGTGCTCCTCGGCGACAGCTTCGCCAACGTCTTCTCCGTGGGAGCCATGAAATGGGGAGACCATGCAGGCCTCGGCCAGCATCTCATGCTCCATCTTGGAAGGCCCGTCCACGTCATCGCCGTCAACGGCGGGGCGCCCACCGTTACTCGCAGGAACCTGTCGCGCTCTGGCAACGTCTCCCGTAAAAAGCTCGTTGTCTGGGAATTCGTCACCCGCGAACTTATAGACCCGGCGAGCGAATGGGAACCAGTACAGGTTACGGGCGTCAAACAAGCTGTTTCCCAAAACCCCGTCAAAATGGAAGCCCGCGTAATCGCCGTTTCCAGGCCCCCGCGCCCAGGCGAAGACCCCTACGCACATTGCGTAACCTTCTCCAGGTACAAGGTGCTTTCCGTGCTCAGCGGCGAATACGAAGGCGATGAACTGCTTGCCGTCCAGTGGGTCATGCGCAACTTCAAACTGCTTCCCGCCGCAAAGTTCAGGCCCGGCGACGTCCACCGCATGGTGCTCGTGCCCTTCAGGCCGGACATACACCCCGACCTGCAGCAGTCCAAGGAGACCGACGATACCGGCGACCTCACCCACCAGCCCTACTGGGTCGTGGAAATGAAGGAATAACGGAAAACACGCATTCTGTCCGCCGCGCGTGATGGAGGCTCATGATGTCCTGCGTATCCAGTCGAACCGAGAATGGTAAGGCGGCGGTTTTCGCCGTTGCCGCCATCCTCGCCGTTGCCGTTCTTGCCGCCCTGCATTTCGGGCTGAAAAACCGCTGCCCGTTTCAGGCCGCTCCGCCCGCCAAACCGGCGCCGGACGGCCTCAAAACCGTCGATATGCCGCCCGGCGTCTACCTCGTCAACAAGGACTACAACCGCGTCGCCTCAAAGCTGCTCGTCAGGCGCGTGGTGGAACCCACGCTCGCAAGAATGGACCTCGCCGCTTACGATGCCAATGCGATACTTATAGACCCGAAAGCATACGAGCCTGAACCTCCGGACGCCGCAGTGCCGCTCGCAGAACTCGACTTCGACGGTGCTCTCGAAAAAGACACCCTCTGCAATCGCATATCCCAGACCCCGCTCTCCGAAGAGGAAAGGAACAACCCCATGGCCTGGCGGCCGCTGGCAGCCTTCCTCGCCATAAACCCCGACAACATCGACACCATCGAACTCGAACTGGCCGGCGCCGCCGTCAGCGAAGTAAAATGGAACGACCCCAACATACCCCAGCCCTACCAGGAGATTTCAACGGTCCACCTTCATGAGACGCCCGACGACTATGAACTGTGGGCGAAAGTGGAGTTCAAGCCCTGGGTGAAATTCCTCAAGGACGTCGATGATGAAGACGGCGATGGCTTCCCGGAAATATACGGACGCATAAGAAAAGACGCCGTCACCCCGGAAATAACGGATTACATCATCAGGCACTACCTTGCAAAACCGCTGACGCT
>Ga0129302_1002111_pt1 | contig 14384 bp, 11 predicted proteins | sample BlaSprsedimmetaG_FD_94476 | JGI IMG/M metagenome (GOLD analysis project Ga0129302, IMG submission 94476) | Hot spring sediment bacterial and archeal communities from California, USA to study Microbial Dark Matter (Phase II) - Blank Spring... | ecosystem: Environmental > Aquatic > Thermal springs... | reverse complement strand
GGCGGCAGAAAGAAAGGCCGTCACTCGTTGCTGAGTTCTGTCAGCCGTTGTTGCACGGCATCCAACTGCGCTTGCAATTGGTCGGCCTGCGTCTTGAGCAACTCGGATTCATCCACCGGCGACAGGGTAGCGCCCCACCCGCCGAAGCGCATCCAGCCGGGTTGCCCGGTTACGCGCGCCCAATTGCGCCAGCCACGCCCTCGGCCAAACCCAAAGCCTGGACGCGGCTGATCCGTGACACCACAATCGCCGAGTCCGCGCCCTGTGCGCGGCCCAAATCCTTGCGGTCCGGTTTGATCTCCACCTGGCATACTTCACCTCCTAAAACTGTCGATACGTTACCACCGCGCCCGTCGGCCCCGTCCACGGCCCCGGACACCACGTCCGAAAGCGCGGAAAGGGTTCAACCTGCGCATGAGTCCAAAGCCACCTACGGGCCTGCCCTGCAATCCGGCGTAGCCATACGGCTGATCACCTTTGGGGTAGGCGACCGCGCAATAGCCCTGGCCGCGTCCGGTCATTGTGCCCGCACCACGCGGACCTGTTCCATCGAATCTAGGCATGTTCTCACCTCCTTCACTTTTGCCTGAATCTTGATGATTTGTCTCTATTCTACACCACTATTAACAATTTGTCAATAGACGAAATGGTAAATGAACGGGTAGGGCCGGTAGGCGGAGATCCGACCCACGTGCACTACCGGGACAGCACGAACCTAAGGGTCTGTAAAATTATAACTTCCCGAAAGCTGTGGCTGGTCTCCGACGGTTCGCCTGAGTTCACCGCAGGCCGCGCCACACAGACTCAGGCATACGCGGGCACGGTCAGAGACCGGCCCGAGCGGGAAATTGTTTATTTACAGACCCTAACCCGGATAAACCGGAACTAAAAAAGGCCTGCGACGCCCGTTTCTTGCTCATTGTGCAAGAATTTGCGTGGTTAGGCTCTAACCCGGATAAACCGCAACCAAAAAGGTTTTTGTAGCCCGTTTTCTTGTCTGCTGAGCAAGGATTTGGGTGGTTAGGCTCTAAACGGCGGCATCCCGCTTCCCGGCAACCAAGCGTCTGTTGTCTCTCCTGGAAGTTGCTCTATACTAACGTTGTGCAACAAAACACGCCACGGTGTACCGGCAGCATCGATGCCGCTGTGGCGGAGTATAGAATCACACAGGAGCATAAATGCCCGTCAGCAACCACACCCACCTGGAAAACGACCTCTGGGCCGCCGCCGATGAGCTGCGCGCCAATTCCAGGCTGCGCGCCTCGGATTACTCGCTGCCCGTCCTGGGACTGATCTTCCTCAAGTACGCCGATCACAAGTTCACCCACGCGACGGAGCGCTTCCAAGCGGAAGTGGAAGAACAACCACGAAGCAGGCGGCGCCGCGATCCCCTTTCGCCCGACCGTTACAAGGCCGCCGGCGTGCTCTACCTGCCCGACGCGGCGCGCTATGCCGCGCTGGTGGCCCTGCCGGAAGGCGCCAACATCGGTAAGGCGATCAACGACGCGATGAAGGCCATCGAGGCGCACAACGAGGCGCTCGCCGACGTACTGCCCAAGACCTACATCCGCTTCGAGAACAGCATCCTGCGCGCGCTGCTGCGCATCTTCAACGGCATCCCGATGGACATCGAAGGCGACGTCTTCGGCAAGATTTACGAGTACTTCCTGGGCAACTTCGCCATGGCGGAGGGGCAGCGCGGCGGCGAGTTCTTCACACCGACCTCCATTGTGCGACTGATCGTCGAAATCATCGAACCGTTCCACGGGCGTGTGGGCGACCTGGCCTGCGGTTCCGGCGGCATGTTCGTGCAGAGCGCGCGCTTCGTGCGCCGCCATCAGGGGCAAACCGGCAACGTGAGCGTGTACGGGCAGGAGCGCGTGGCCGATACCGTGCGCCTGTGCAAGATGAACCTCGCCGTCCACAGGCTGGAAGGCGACGTCCGCCAGGCCAACAGCTACTACGAAGACCTCATCCGCTGCACCGGGCGGCTGGACTTCGTGATGGCGAATCCGCCCTTCAACGTCAACCGCATCGACAAGGAACGCCTCAAGAACGACACTGCCCGCTATCCCCTGGGAATGCCCAGCGTGGACAACGGCAACTACCTGTGGATCCAGTTATTCTACAGCGCGCTGAACGCCACAGGCCGCGCGGGCTTCGTGATGGCGAACTCCGCCAGCGACGCGCGCGGATCGGAGCTGGAACTGCGCAAGAAGCTGATCCAGGGCGGCGTGGTGGACGTGATGGTGGCGGTCGGCTCCAACTTCTTCTACACCGTGACGCTGCCGTGTACGCTGTGGTTTTTGGATAAACGCAAGGGCGCAGAGGCGCAGGGGCGCGAGGATAAGGTGCTGTTTATCGACGCGCGGCGGATTTACACGCAGGTGGACCGGGCGCACCGGGAGTTCACGTCCGCGCAGATCGAGTTCCTGGCGAATATCGCGCGGCTGTATCGCGGCGAGGTGCCGGAGACCGGCGAGGGCAGCGCGGACTTGATGGTCGAACATTTTCCGGCCGGCGTGTATCAGGACGTGCCCGGTTTGTGCAAAGTGGCGACGCTGGACGAGATTGCCGCGCAGGGCTGGAGCCTGAACCCGGGCCGCTACGTGGGCGTGCCGGAACGCGAAGAAGACCCCGACTTCGACTTCGAGGCGGCGCTGACCGGACTCAACGAGGAACTGGAAATGCTCAACGCCGAAGCGCACGAGTTGGAGGCGCGGATTGGGGAAAATGTGGGGGAGATTTTGAACGCAAGGACGCAAGGGCGCGAAGACGCAGAGATGAGTGCCGATCCAATTCTGACTTTGGGTGATGCTCCGATTGAAGTTGATGTAGAAGACGCCGCGGAAAATCATGACAAATACTTGTACTTGAAATGAAAATTACGTATGAAAAATAGTAACAACTGGCGAGAAATAGAAATTGGGCAGATTGGTGAGGTTGTGACTGGTGGAACACCATCAACAAAGCATCTAGAGTTTTTTGGCGATCAGTATCCTTTCATAACACCTTCGGACCTGGATTTTGATTCTCGCACAGTGAAAACTGAACGCTATCTCTCGGAAGAAGGTAGAGGACAGCTAAAGAATAGGTTATTACCACCTAATGCTATATGTTTCACTTCGATTGGTGCGACAATTGGTAAAATGTGTATGACCACATACTCAAGTTTTACTAATCAGCAGATAAACAGCATCGTAGTTGATCAAACTCGACACGATCCTTGGTTTGTCTACTACTTGTTGAAGACACAAATAGAACAAATTAAAGCTTTAGCGGGTGGATCAGCTACCCCAATTGTAAGTAAAAGCAAATTTGCAGAGGCAAAAGTGTTTGTTCCCCCACTCCCCACCCAGCGCAAAATCGCGGCGATCCTCTCCGCCTACGACGACCTCATCGAGAACAACACGCGCCGCATCGCGTTGCTGGAGCGGATGGCGCAGCTCCTCTACCGCGAGTGGTTCGTCCGCTTCCGCTTCCCCGGCCACGAGTCCGCAAGAATGGTGGCGTCGGCGTTGGGGGAGATTCCGGAGGGGTGGGAGGTTGGCAGATTGGACGACGCACTGATACTTCAGAGAGGGTTCGACTTACCACGAAAAGCACGTCAAGCAGGAAATATCCCGGTGTACGCAGCTACTGGCATTACTGATACTCACAACGAAGTAAAAGTTAAGGCCCCTGGTGTTGTCACAGGTAGGAGTGGTTCTTTGGGAACGGTTATGTATGTTGAAGAAGACTATTGGCCTCTTAATACAACACTGTGGGTTCGAGAGTTTAGACGAGCAACACCAATTTATGCGTATTACTTATTGATCGGATTGCACTTGGAACAGTATAATTCTGGCGCTGCTGTTCCCACACTGAATCGAAATGATATTCACGGTTTACCTGTGATCTTACCGCCTGCCTACACGCTTAATGAGTTTGACGATTACATCCTGCCGATGCTTGTGCTGAGAAAGAATCTGCGCGAGAGAAACGAAGTCCTCCGCCGCACCCGCGACCTGCTGCTGCCGCGCCTCATCGCCGGCGAGGTGGATGTGACCCGTATGGAAATTGATATATAAAAAACCTTGCGTCTCTGCGCCCTTGCGCCCTTGCGTTAAAATAAAAACGCAAAGGCGTAGGGACGCAGGGGCGTAAAGAAGGAGAAGGAAAGATGCACGAGAATGAGATCAGTCGCATTGTCCTGCAAGCCGCCATCGAAGTTCACCGCACGCTCGGCGGGCCGGGCCTGCTCGAAGGCGTCTACGAAGAGGCCCTGGTCTGGGAGCTAACCCAACGCGGCCTTGCCGTCGAGCGGCAAAAAACTGTGCCCATCCTCTACAAAGGCCAACACTTGGCCTCACCGCTGCGGCTCGACCTCATCGTCGCAGACAAAGTGATTGTGGAATGTAAAGCGACCAGCCAGTATAATACCATCTTTGAGGCGCAGGTTCTTACCTACCTGCGCCTCACCCAACGCAAACTCGGCCTGGTCATCAACTTTGGTGAAGCATTGGTCAAGGACGGATTTCATCGTGTGGTTAATAATCTTTAACGCTAACGCAGGGGCGCAGAGGCGCAAGGGCGCAGAGATTTTTAGAAAAATTCCCCTTGCGTCTCTGCGTCTTTGCGTTAAAACAGTACTATGAATCTTGATGCGGAACAGGCACTAGAAAACGAGACGATGCAGCTTTTCGCCGCGCTCGGCTGGCAAACGGCGAACGCTTACTACGAAGCCTTCACGCCGGAAGCGGCCACGCCCACGCGCCCTTACCTGGGCCGTCCCGACGACAGCACGGCGTTGCTCCCGGCCCGCCTGCACGCGGCATTGGAACGTCTCAATCCCAACCTGCCCGCCGCCGCCCTCGAGGCCGCCCTCGCGGAACTGGCGCGGAGCCGGGGAATGATGTCGCCCGTCGAGGCCAACCGCCAGGTCTATCGCCTGCTCAAGGACGGCGTGAACGTCGAAATTCTCGATCCCGTCACCTCGCAGCGCGACGCCTTCACCGTGCGCGTTATCGACTGGCGCGACCCGGCCAGCAACGATTTCCTGTTGGTGCAGCAGCTCTGGATGCAGGGCGAACTGCACCGCCGCCGCCCCGACCTGGTGGGCTTCGTCAACGGCATCCCGCTGCTCTTCGGTGAACTCAAGGCGCACCACAAACGCCTCCGCGACGCCTACGACAAAAACCTCGGCGACTACAAAGACACCATCCCCCACCTTTTCTGGTACACCGGCCTGGTCGTCCTGGGAAACGGCAGCCAGGGCGTGCTGGGCAACCTCAGCGCGCCCTACCACCACTTCAGCACGTGGAAGAAGGTGAACGACGAACAGGAAAAAGGCATCATCGCCTGGGTAACGCTGGTGCGCGCTGCCTGCGCCCCGGCCCGGCTGCTGGACATGGTCGAGAACTACACCCTCTACCACGAAGGCGAGAACGGGCTGGAGAAAATTACCGCCAAGAATCACCAGTACCTCGGTGTGGAGAACGTTATGGCGGCACTCCACCACATCCGGGACAACCACGGCAAAGAGTCTCCGGCAGACCGGAGACTAGGCGTTTTCTGGCACACGCAAGGCTCCGGCAAGAGCTACTCGATGCTCATGTTCGCGCAGAAGGTGCTGCGCACGGTGGGCGGGCACTGGACCTTCGTCATCGTCACCGACCGGCAAGACCTGGATGATCAGATCTACAAGAACTTCGCCCGTTCTGGCGTGACCATCGCCGACGAAAAACAGGTGCGCGCCCAGAACGGAGATCACCTCAAGCGCCTGCTGCGCGGCGACCAGCGCTACATCTTCACCCTGATCCAGAAATTCTACACGCGGGACGGCGAACTTTACCCCATCCTCTCCGAGCGCGACGACATCATCGTGATGACCGACGAGGCGCACCGCAGCCAGTACGCCGACCTGGCGCTGAACATGCGCCGCGCCCTGCCCAACGCCGCCTTCATCGGGTTCACCGGCACGCCGCTGATGGCCGGCGAAGAAGAACGCACCCGCGAGGTCTTCGGCGACTACGTCAGCATCTACAACTTCAAGCAGTCGATGGAAGATGGCGCGACCGTCCCCCTCTTCTACGAAAACCGCATCCCCGAACTGCAACTTGCCAACGCCGAACTTAACGTGGACATGGAAGCCTTGCTCGAACAGGCCGCCGTGGATGATGCGTCCAGGGACGAGAGCGAGGAAGCTCTGGCGCGGCAGTTCGTGCGCGAGTACCAGCTTATCACCCGCGACGACCGGCTGGAAAAGATCGCCGCGGACCTGGTCGAGCACTTCACCGGGCGAGGCTATCGCGGCAAGGCCATGGTGGTCTCTATCGACAAACTCACCACCGTCAAGATGTACCACAAGGTGCAGCAACACTGGCAGCGCAAGCTGGCAAGCCTGCGCGCGGAACTCGCCGCTCTCCCTGTTTATCCCGAACGCAAGCCCCGAGGCCCCAAGCAACAGACTCCGGTAGGGATGCGCGCGGCGGAACGCGCCGCCCTCGAAGACCTCATCGCCTACATGGAAAGCACCGACATGACCGTCGTCATCTCCCAGGCGCAGAACGAAGTTGCGTTCTTTGCCAAACACGGCTACGATATCAAACCGCACCGCGAGCGCATGGTCAAGGAGGACCTCGACGAGAAGTTCAAGAAAGCCGCCGATCCCTTCCGCATGGCCTTCGTCTGCGCGATGTGGCGCACCGGCTTCGACGCGCCCGCCTGCTCCACCATCTACCTGGATCGCCCGATGCGCAACCACACCCTCATGCAAACAATCGCGCGCGCCAACCGCGTCTTCGGTGAGAAGGTGAACGGCCTGATCGTGGACTACATCGGCATCTTCCGCGAGTTGCAGGAGGCGCTTGCCATCTACGCCACCGGCAAGGGGGCGGAGGTGGGCGAATACCCCATCAAAGACAAAGCCGCCCTGGTGGATGACCTGCACGCCGCGCTGGACGACGTGGCGGAGTTCTACACGGAACGCGGCGTGGACCTGGACGCGCTCCTGCGCCGTGGGCGTAGCGTCTTCGCTCACATCGCAGCCATCGACCAGGCTGTAAACCTGCTGGTGGATGCGCAGACGGAAGAAGCCGCCGATGATGCCGTGGAGCAGATCCTCGTCAACGACGAATGTAAGCTGCACTTCCTCAACCGCGTGACGGCTGTGGACCGCCTCTACCGCGCCGTCCTACCCGATCCGCGCGGCGGAATTCTCCGCCCGCCACAGGCTGTTGCGCTTCCTCGCGCAGAAGATCCGCAACCTGGAGCCGGAGGTCGCGCTACCCGACGTCGAGCCTGCCGTGACGACGCTGCTGGACGACGCCATCATCGCGCGGGCTTACGTCATCCAGGCCGGCGCGTCCCGCTATGACCTGAGCCAAGTGGACTTCGAAGCCCTCAAACAGCGTTTTGCGGAAGGGCGCAAACACACCGAGGCCGAAAAACTGCGGGGGACGCTCAATGCCCTGCTCCAGCGCATGGTGCGCCGCAACCGCAGCCGCATCGATTACCAGGCAGCCTTCCAGCGCCTCATCGACGCCTACAACGCCGGTTCGGCCAACGTGGAGACCTTCTTCCAGGAATTGATCGCGTTGGCGCAGCAACTCAACGTCGAGGAACAGCGCCACGTCCGCGAAAACCTCAGCGAGGAAGAACTGGCGATCTTCGACATCCTCACCCGTCCCGGCCCGAAGCTGCGCGCTGCGGAGCGGAAAGCCGTCAAACAAATCGCCCACGACTTGCTGGAAACCCTCAAACGTGAGAAGCTGGTGCTCGACTGGCGCAAGCAACAACGATACCGCGCTGCGGTGCGGCTGATGATCCAGGACACACTGGACGAACGTCTGCCGGAACGCTACGACCCCGAGTTATACCGTCAGAAGTGCGATGACGTGTATGCCCATATTTACGACAGCTATGGTGGAGCCGGACAGAGCATTTACACGACAGGGTGAGGCCAACATTACCAGGAACATCGCTTTCTGGAGCCGGCTGAGAGCAGTGCAGAAGACGGTGGGGTTGTCATTGATCTAGTATTGCCTGCGTGGCCGCTGCGAAAACAATACCACAATGCCCAAAGAAAACGGCAACACGGCCAGCGCCGTCAGTGCTAACGTGTAGCTACCGAACAGGTCGCGGGCGATCCCCATCGGCATTGGGCCGAGCGAGGAGCCGGCAACGCCAATCATAGATGCAACGCCGGTGATAGCGCCCAGGTGCTGGCGTCCGAAGTATTTGGCCCAGATCACCGTGCTGACGGTCATCTGCAAACTGCTGGTTGCGCCCAACACAATCCCGTACATCCAGGCGGTGGACAACCCCAGGCGCGGCGCCATCAGCAGACTCGTCGTCTGGCCGATCAAAGCCGCAAAGAGTAAAAAACGCGCCTCGATACGATCCACCAATACGCCGCTGATAATGCGAACGATGGCGATGGTGAGGGCCACGAACATAAACGCGCTGGCCGCGTACTCGGCAGAGAGGCCGCTATCCGCAAAAATGCTGACCATGTGGAATTGTAAACCCGTGCCCAGCATGGAGATAGAACCCAAACCCAGACCGATAATCCAAAACGCCGTCGTGCGCACTGCTTCACGGGAACTCCAGTTCTCTTCGAGAAAATGCGCGGCGCCGGTAGCCGCCTCTGCCGGCGAGGATTTCGCGCCATCGGGAAGTAACCCGTAGTCCTCCGGTCTGCGGCGGAAGAAGAGCCACCCCACCGGTAGCATAATGAGCGCAATCGCCAAACCCAAAAGCTGGTAGCTGGCCCGCCACCCAAATTGCCCAATGAGCGCGTGAATGAGGCGCGGGAACGTTCCGTTGCCCACCACTGCGACCACGACCCCGGCAATCCCCAGGATCAAACCACGGCGGCGCACCCACCATTGATTAAGAATGTTGCCGCTCACGATGCACAAGCTACCCTGTCCCAACATCCGAATGAAGAGGAAGCCAATCCCCAGCATAACCGCATTTTGGACAAAGCCCATGTAGACACAGGCCAGGGCAAAGAGCGCCGCGATAATCACGACCACAGCGCGTGGCCCGCGTTGATCGAGTTGCCGCCCGACGAAAGGCATAGCAAAACTGGCCGTCAGCGTACCGAGCATGTAGAGCGTGCTCACGGTCGAGCGATTGATGCCCAGGTCTGCAATGAAATGCTCGATAAAAATCGAGACGGAGTAGGTCTGGCCGGGACTGCTCATAATGTAACCGATCGTGCCGGCGATGAGAATGATCCAACCATAATAAATGGGGGAGCCGGCAACCACCCGGCTCCGGAGCACGTGCGGCGATGTGCTTTCTGTCTCTTGCGTTATCGTATTTGTCAATGTAAAGTTCTCCATTTACTGGCCACGTTGAATTGCCTCCAGTAGTGATGTATCGTCTGCGGTATCCTGCCCCAATTCCCAGATCATCACGCCACCCAATTGCTGCGCCAGTGCGTAACGCGTTTTCTGCTGGATGGTCGCAATGCCGTTGAAGTAGATGCCTCCGGCCTCGTCCACCTCCGGCGCGGGATTATAGCGGCTTACAATTTCCGCGTAGGTGAAGGCCTCGGCCGGGTTGTCGATGCTGCGCCCGTAAAACGGCACACCGAGCAGGAGCTTTTCCGGCGGCGCGCCGCGCTCCAGAAACGCCTGGATGTCGCCGGCGGCCTGCTCGAACGTCGAGTGGCGGCCTGCGTGGTCGTAGGCCATCACGTGGATGCGATCCACGGCGGCGTAAAGCTCATCGCCCAAATCCTGCCACGCCGCCAAAGCCACACTCACCCGCAGGTGATGCGGGGCAAACGCTCGGCGGACCTCTGCCAGCAGCGCCACGTAGCCCGCACGTTCCGCGGCATTGTCGGGGAATTCCCAATCGAAATCCACACCATCCAGCCCGTTTTCGAGACAGTACGCCGTGATCGCCTGCACGGCCCGCGTCCGCAGCGCCGGATCGGCAGCGACGGCGGCGAAGTTCTGCGAGCGCTCCCAGCCGCCGATGGCGATAAAGACCCGCGTCCCGTAGGTGGCGTTCATCTCGCGGAGGGCGGTAAGGGTTTTTGCATCCAACCGGCCGGTATCCAGTTCTCCGGTGGGATGCAGGCCGGCAGAAAAGTAGACGATGTCGGTAACGTAGCGCCCCCACGCCGGATCGAGCGTGCGGTAGTCGGGCAGGTAGCCGACGATGGCGAAGTCCGGCGCGGAGATAGCCGGGGACGTAGGGGGTGGAAGAGACGCTTGTGCGGTGGGCGATGCCGGTTCAGGCGAAATGGTACAACCCGCCAGCAGCGCGCAGAGCACCAATCCTGCCAACCCACGTCGTCTGCGAAGCCAGGCCGTGAGGTAACACGGCGCCCACAGTCCCAGGATCAGCAGTAACGCCGTGGCGTGGATAGGCAGCCGCCACCACGGGTGAATCACCGCCGGAAATTCCGTCGCCTGCGAGGACGCCACCCAGGGGCGCGCGTTCTTTGCCCAGACCAGGAAAGCGTCGCCCACCGGCAGCAGGCCGAAGGCGTAGCGTTTGGCGCCGCCCCAACGGAATGGCAGCCCGACGGCTTCGGCAGCGCGGATAAGGGCATCGGCCACTTCCCGGTCGCCATGCACCTGCGCCGCCCCAAGTCCCACCACCGTCGCGGAGGCGCTAAACCCATAGACCAGCGGCCCGGAATCCACGTCGCCGCGCCCCGTCACGCCGGCCGGATATTCGAGCACGCCGGGCGCGCCCAGGAACGGCCGGATGAAGTGCTGCCGGAACAGGTTGTACTGGCTGTGTCCCCACGCCGGGTCTATTTCGAGCAGAAAGCGCGCGATGACGCTCTGCGAGGAGCCGCGCGCGCCTTCCAGCGGTTCGCCGTTCAACGGATCGACCCGGTGCGGCAGCAAGCCGGTCGCCGGGTCCAATCGCTCTTGCGTTGCGACCAGCCAGCGTTCGATGACGGCGGTATGCTGCGCGGGAAATAGCTTGTCATGCAGTCGCAGGGCGGCCACGGCGACGACGCTGTCCACAGGCCAGGCTTGCCCGCGATAGGCCATCAAAAAGGGCGTGGTGCTGTGATCGAACGCCTGCGCGAGCGCGGCGCAGTCGCTTTGAAAGCGCGCGACCTCATCCGGGGGACGCGCATCGGGCGCGTACAACATCAGCCGCCCGCCGCGCAGCCAACTGCCCCAACCGACGTAGAACACGCCATAGGGGGGCGTCAGGCTGAAACTGAAGGGGGCGCGGCCTAGCGGAGAATCCAGGCGCGCCAGCGCCCAGCCGGATTCTTCGAGAGCTTGCGCATACAGCGGGGTCTCAGGCAAGACGCGCAGGCCAACGTCCACCCAGGCCAGCCCGTAGAGCACGTGGGCAAAGAAATAGCCTTCGGGGAACATCCCCTGCATTTGTTCGCCGGCCCCCGCGCGAAGCGCCGCGCCGATGAAGCGCAGGTGCGGCACAACGTCGCGCCCCAATTTTTCCGGCCCGTAGGATGCGCTGCCCGGTATGTAGAGCCGCACATTCAGCGCCAACAGGATCGCCGTTGCCAGCCCTGCACACAGGCTGTAGAGCGTCTTAACCGCGCGCCATGACGTTTTTTTCACGCGGCAGACTCTTCCGGCATAAACACCCGCAGCCCATCCTTTTCATCTACCACGTAGGCCACGCGCGGATACCCTAACGCCACGCGCACCAGCCACATGTCGCCGATGGCGCTGCCGACGTTGAGCGCCGTGCAAAAGACGACGATCCACACCAGCCACCCCGGCAGCGGCAGTATCAGCAACGCCATCCCCACCAGGGTCAAGCCCACCAGCGGCGCAAGCGCGATGACGAGGTAGGCGTTGCGGCGGAAAGCGTGGCCGGCCGCGGTCGCGTAGAACATCATCTCATTCCACATCACGCCATATTTGGGCTGCGCGCCGTAAGCGCGCAACGCTAGACCGTGGGTGAGTTCGTGCAACACGATGGTCAGGACAACGGCGACGAATGCCGTTACCATCTGCATGATACGTAGCTCCACGGAGTCGATTCCCGTCTGCCACAAACGCGCCCAGGCGAAAAACAGCGACAACGCCAGGCCCATCAGCGCTAGGCCGACCACGTTCAACACCACGAGCAGCGTTTTGTGGTGCGAAAGCTTCCAATACAACACTTCTTCATAGTTTTCGGGAAGATGAATGGGCGATGCAAGTTCTGTCATCATAGGAAAGTCACGCGCCGAACGGCGCCTCCTCTACAAAGCAACCGGTTTCGGCCTCATAGTCCCGCACCCGCTCGCTGGCGAGATCGTACACCCAACCGTGCAAGCGTAACGTCCCCGCGCGCTCGGCTTCCGCGATGAAAGGATAGCTGCGCAGGTGCTCCAGTTGCAATAGCACGTTTGCTTCGATCAGCGCGTCCAGCCGGGCTGCGTCTTTAACTTCAGTTGGGATGTGCGTTTGCGCGTCCTGCGCATACTGCAACCAGTGCCGCAATCCCGGCTCCAACGCCTCGACGTGCGCCAACGCCTGCATCCCGCCGCAACAACTGTGCCCGCACAACACAATGTCCGCAACTTTGAGGTGCAGCACGGCATATTCCAGCACGGCGATGACCGCCGTCTCGCCTTGTTGTGTCGCCGAATATGGCGGCACGATGTTGGCAATGTTGCGCGTGGTAAACACTGTCCCCGGATGGTCGTCCAGAATGTGCGAAGGCAAAATGCGCGAATCCGAACAACCGATGTAGAGCAACGCCGGATGCTGTCCCTGCGCCAGTTCGGCCATCAGGGCCGCCTCTGTCTGAAAACACGCCTCGCGCACGCAGCGCGTTTGGACGACCAGGGTATCGACCAAAGTAACCTCCTTCAATAGTCTCAGAAAATAGCAAAGACTACAAAAGTCTCAGCACGTATTGTACCTTACAGACCTGTCGTTTAGCGTACATACTGGCTCAAACATGCGCCTCGCTAGACTTTTGTAGTCTGGTTCCTGCTAGAGCAGCAACAAAAAGGGTGTCATCGTGAGTAATATGCCGCCTACGATGACACCGCTATTATGCTCCTATCTTCAAAGAAAACAAACGCGCCCGGCGCTCTTCCCCCCCCCTTAATCCCCCCCAATGGGGGGGAGAGCCAGAAACGCTCGGGCCGGTCTCCGACCGCGCCCGCCAGCGCCTGGGTCTACAGCAGCACGGTCTGGAGACCGGCCACAGCATCCTGGATCATTTCTCCACAGTCGCCACGATGACGCCGTCTTCTGCCAAGCCAAGATTGCGATAGCGCCCCGGCTCACTCCGCCAGCGCAGGTTGAAGCCCCAGCCGTGCCAGTCCCACACGGAAAGCGTGCGCGGCACAGCGTCCGGGCCATCGCCGGGCCGCGCCGATTCGAGCACGACCAGTTCCACCACGCCGTCTTTGTCCACGTCCGCCAGCGTGATCTCGTGGATGCCGTGGGATACGGCGGAGCCGCCCCAGATGACCTTGATCGCTCCGCCGCGATGCCCGATGATGAAGGGATGGCTGGTGAGGACGCCCGAATCATCAGGCTTCCAAAGCGCCGCCAGGATTTCGTAGCGCCCGTCGTCGTTGGGATCGCCGAGGGCTACGTCCACCACGCGCCACGCGGGATCGCTGCGCCAGATTTCGACATCGCCTTGCAGGATGTGCAGGCTTTCCCCTTCGCGCAGGATCGTCTCCGGGATGCCGTCGCCGGTCAGGTCGATGACGCCCTCAGTAAAAGGCGTGGTGGCGACGTCCGCAAACGGCGTGAGGACCTGGCACGCCTGCCGGTCACAGGCAAAGCCCACCTGCCGCGACAAGCGCGGCAGGTGGGCCAATATCACCATCCCTAGCGCCGCCAGAAACAACAGCGCAACAAGAAGCCAGCGTCGCACGCGTTCACCACGCGGGGCGCGCGTCGGCGACGACGATGCGCGTCACGATCCAATCAGCGCCGCTGCGCTCCAGAGTGTAGGTCACGTCGAGGGTGTAGAGGCCGCGCGCGCCGATTTCCTGTATATCGCCCTCGTCGCCGGTTTCGGCGGGATGCTCGGCGCGGCTGTAGGCGTAGAGCGTATCCTGCCAGGTCTCCCGCACCGTCACGACCGCAAGGCTCGCGGATTGCCGGTCAAAGGAGCGGTAGGTGGTCCCCACCCATTGCCGTCCCTCGAAGTGTTTCTCCGCACGCAAGGCGGCGATTTCGGCGTTGATAAAGTCCAGAGCCGCGCCGCTCGCCAACCGGTTGTAGTCAGACGCCACGTATTGCGTATCCAGGTAGAAAACGGCGTTGACCCACCCCCGCTGGAAGCGGTAGAGCGCCGCCTGCAAATCGTGATACTCGCCTTCCGGCGTGTAGAAGCTCTCGATCCAATCGGGCGGCGGCGGCGCGGTACCGTCGGCCAGCATCGCCTGCCACTTGTCATCGGTGAGTCGATCATCGGCGGGCCAGGGG
>Ga0129302_1002107_pt1 | contig 14405 bp, 10 predicted proteins | sample BlaSprsedimmetaG_FD_94476 | JGI IMG/M metagenome (GOLD analysis project Ga0129302, IMG submission 94476) | Hot spring sediment bacterial and archeal communities from California, USA to study Microbial Dark Matter (Phase II) - Blank Spring... | ecosystem: Environmental > Aquatic > Thermal springs... | reverse complement strand
GCACAGTAGGCGCAGGTGTGGTTACGGAAATTATTGAATAAGGCTGAACAAAAAACATGATTTGGGACAGGTCCGTAGTTCAATTGGCAGAGCACCGGTCTCCAAAACCGGCTGTTGGGGGTTCGAATCCCTCCGGACCTGCAAATACAGTGAGGACAGTATGATCGAAAAAGTTAAAAATTTCTTCAATGGAGTACAATTTGAAATGAAAAAAGTGACTTGGCCAAGCTTTGAAGAATTACAGGGCTCCACTGGCGTAGTCATCATATTCTCCATCGTACTCTCAATCTTTTTGTTTATCGTTGATTTTATACTTTCAAAAGCAGTTCAGGTCATTTTATAAAGGAAATAGCCAGGTATTGAAATGAAAAAATGGTATGCTCTCAGAGCGCTTTCAGGCAAAGAAAAACAAGTCGCTGAACGAATCAGTTTCGAAGCTAAGATGCAAGGCTTGAGTGATTTTATTGAGAGTGTTATGGTGCCCACTGAAAATGTCGTCGAGATGCGGGAAGGCAAAAAACGAACTCGCTCAAAAGTCTTTTTCCCGGGTTATATTTTGATAAAAATGGAGATGACCAGTGAAACAGAGTTTTTTATGGAAAATCTTTCTGGAGTGATGAGTTTTGTAGGACCTAAGGGTCAGCCTCAGCCTCTTCATGAAGATGAGGTGCGACGGATCATTGGTGAAGTAGAAGAAAAAGATGGCCGGGAGGTGATGGGCACCCTCTATCGTGAAGGCGATCCGGTGAAAATAGTTGACGGGCCTTTCATTGAATTTTCTGGTGTCGTAAAAGAAGTCAATGAAGAGCGCCGTAAACTGAAAGTGGAAGTTAGCATATTTGGCCGCTCAACACCTGTTGAGCTGGATTATTTGCAAGTTGAATTAGAAAAATAACAGGTTGGAAAGCAATGGCAAAAAAAGTAGTTGCACAAGTTAAGTTACAGCTTCCGGCAGGGCAGGCAAATCCCAGTCCGCCCGTCGGTCCGGCATTGGGTCAGCACGGCGTGAATATTATGGAATTCTGCAAGGCCTACAATGCCAAGACACAAGAGAAAATGGGATTGATTATTCCAGTGATAATCACGATTTACGGTGACCGTTCCTTCACATTTATCACCAAAACGCCGCCAGCGGCCGTATTATTAAAAAAAGCGGCTAAAATTGAGAAAGGTTCGCCACAGTCTAACAAAAAGAAGGTGGCAAAAGTATCGACTGAGGACCTGCGGAATATTGCAGAGCTGAAAATGCCGGACCTCACTGCGCATACCATCGAATCAGCCATCTCAATGATCGCCGGCACTGCCCGCAGTATGGGCATTACGGTGGAAGGATAGAGGGGGGATACAAAGATGAAACACAGTCGCAGATACTTTAGTAACAGAGAGTTAATTGATCGTACCCGGGAATACAGTCTGGATGACGGAATCGGCCTTCTCAAAAAAGCAGTTAATGCAAAATTTGATGAATCTGTTGAGCTCAGCATCAATCTTGGGGTTGACCCGCGGCATGCCGACCAGATGGTGCGCGGCACAGTCGTTTTGCCTTATGGTTTGGGTAAAACAGTCAGAGTGCTTGTTTTAACACGAGGCAATAAGGTTGCAGAAGCTCAGGAAGCCGGTGCAGATTATGTCGGGCTCGATGAGTATATTGAGAAAATTAAAAATGGATGGCTTGATTTTGATGTAACCATCGCCACGCCAGACGTGATGCGTGAAGTTGGCAAATTAGGCCGGATTCTCGGAACTCGCGGATTAATGCCTAATCCCAAAAGCGGTACCGTAACAAACGACATCGCCGCTGCAGTTCGTGAGAGCAAAGCGGGTAAAATAGAGTTTCGAGTTGACAAAAACGGAATAGTTCACACTGCCGTGGGAAAAATTTCATTTGACAATGAAAAGCTTGTTGGAAATATCAAGGCCCTGATCAAGACAATTTTGAAGCTGCGTCCTGCCGCCGCAAAAGGGTCATATCTGGAAAAGATTACCTTAAGCTCGACGATGGGCCCCGGAATACGAATTGACAAACAGTCCACAACGGCCTGAGAAAAGGAGTAAATGATGCCAACCCCAACAAAAGAAAGAATTGTCAGCGAAACCACCCGAATGATTAAAGAGTCACAGGCAGTCTATTTGACAGACTTCTTGGGAATGAATGTTGACCAGGTAAATACGCTCAGGGCTAAGCTGTTTGCCAGTGGCATTCGGATGAAAGTGGTAAAAAACACACTGATTAGACGGTCGGTGCAGGAAGCCGGATACAGTTTTGATGTCTCAACTTATATTAAAGGCGCCACAGCGCTGGTCTATGGAATCAATGACCCTGTTGAGCCAGCAAAAATATTGACAGAAGTAAAAAAAGTAAGCAAAGACCTGGGAAAGCCTGATGTTAAGGCCGTCATTTTTCAGGGAGAGCTTTTTGGCAAAGAGAAAGTAGAAGCCATCGCGGCTTTACCTTCAAAAGAAGAACTGATTGCAAGACTGCTTGCAACGTTAGCATCCCCGATGACTAAGCTGGTGCGTACACTTAAGGCACCAATGAGCAATCTGGTCAACGGGCTGGATCAATTGAAAGAGAAAAAAGAATAAATCAGGTATTTAGGAGGATTGAAAAAATGTCTGAAATTACACGTGCCGATGTATTGACCTATCTGGAAAATGCAAATATGTTGGAGATCAGTGAACTGATTACCGGCATTGAAGAAAAATTTGGGGTCACCGCAGCTGCTCCCGTTGCAATGGCAGCCGTAGCCGCTGCCCCTGCTGAGCCAGTTGAGGAAAAAACAGAATTTGACGTTGTCATGACCTCTTTTGGTGAAAAAAAGATTAATGTGATTAAAGAGGTTCGCGCTATCACCAGCCTTGGTCTTAAAGAAGCCAAAGACCTTGTGGAAGGTGCTCCCAGCACAGTCAAAGAAGCTTTATCAAAAGCTGAGGCTGAAGAGATCAAGAAGCGTCTGGAAGAGGCAGGAGCTACTGTCGAACTCAAATAGTCCTCTAATATTGTCGTATGCCCCACAATTTGTATTAAAAGAGCGATGCAGGGCCATCTCAAAAGGGTGGCTCTCGTATCATGGCCATATAAAATATTAGGGAGGATTTCCTTTGAGGAACTTTAAAAATCTACCGGAGCGCAAATCTTTTTCCCGCATTAAAGAGGTTATTGAATTGCCGGATTTGCTGAGTATTCAGCTAGATTCATATGACCGCTTTCTGCAGCTCCATAAAAAACCCGAAGAGAGGGAAAGTTATGGATTGGAAAATGCCTTCCGTCAGATATTTCCCATTGAGGATGCCCACAATACATTTATCCTCGAATATGCCAATTATAGCGCTGGCAAGCCGCATTATTCGGAGCAGGAATGTGTCGAAAGAGGCATCACATACTCGATTCCACTCAAAGCAAAACTGATTTTGCGTGTTGCTGAAGAAAACGCAGAGTCAGGCACCTATTCTCAAATCATAGAGCAGGATGTTTTTCTTGGAAATATACCTTATCTCACCGGACGCGGTACCTTTATTATTAATGGCGCCGAAAGGGTAATTGTCAGCCAGCTTCAAAGATCGCCGGGTGTCTTTTTTAATGAAGCCCAGCATCCCAATGGTACAATTCTCTATAACGCCCGTATTATTCCCTTCAGAGGATCGTGGGTTGATCTGACAACGGATATTTTTGATGCAATCTATGTAACCATTGACCGCAGAAAAAAATTCCCCGTCAGCATCTTGCTTCGCGCTGTCGGATTTGATACGGACCTTGATATTGTCCGCCAATTTGATATTCTCGAAGAAAAAGAGCTGGACAGAGGTGTTTTAGGTTATTACCTCGTTTATAGCGTCACTGACCCTGAAACTGGAGAAGTGATAATTGAGGCGGGGGTGGAAGAGGAAAACAGGGTGCTTCTGAATGAGAATCATCTGAAAATCCTGACCAAAGCCGGGATCGAAAAACTAGAAGTTGTGGAGCCTAATAAAGAGGTGAATCTGCGCTTGCTGGCAAATTCAATCCGTAAAGAAAAAGACAGACTAGAGCCGGAGCGACTGGAAGAAGGCGGACCCAATCAGGAAGATGCACTATATTTTCTCTATCGCAACTTGCGCAATGGCGAGCCCCCCAATCTGGATACCGCGCAAAAATTTGTTGAAAAACTCTTTTTCAGCCCTAAAAAATATGATCTCGGTGATGTTGGCCGCTATCGGATGAATAAAAAGTTTGATCTGAATGTCCCTCTTGAAAACACAGTGCTGACCCCCGAAGATTTTATTCGCATTGTTCAGCACCTCATCAATATGCGCCGTGGAGATAAGCTTTCAGACGATATTGATCATTTAGGAAATCGTCGTGTACGGACTGTTGGTGAGCAATTAGCCAACCAGTTTCAGCTTGCCTTCACCCGAATGGCCCGCACCATCAGAGACAGGATGAATGTCCATAACGCTGAAAGTCTCACGCCACAAGAGCTTGTTAACAGCAGAATTATTACTTCTGTGATTAATACCTTTTTTGGCACGAGCCAGATGAGCCAGTTTATGGACCAGACCAATCCTTTGGCAGAGCTGACCCACAAGCGGCGTCTATCGGCTCTCGGCCCTGGTGGTCTAACCCGAGAAAGGGCTGGATTTGAGGTTCGGGATGTGCACTATACCCATTATGGTCGTTTATGCCCGATTGAAACACCCGAAGGACCTAATATTGGTCTGATTTCGTCTTTAGCCTCCCTGGCCGTTGTCAATCGCCTTGGTTTTATTGAAACACCTTATCGACGGGTTGTCACCAAGAATGGTAAAACTACTGTAACCGACCAGGTGGATTATTTATCAGCCGACGATGAAGACCGAAATATTATTGCCCAGGCAAATGCCATTCTTAATGAAGAGGGTGAATTTGTCAGCGACAAGGTTAAAGCGCGATTTGAGTCAGATTATCCCATTGTCACACCTTCTGAGCTTAATTATATGGATGTGGCACCGATACAGATGGTATCTGCGGCGGCATCGTTGATTCCTTTTCTCGAGCACGATGATGCAAACCGTGCTTTGATGGGCAGTAATATGCAGCGTCAATCAGTGCCACTGCTGGTGCCTCAGGTACCTATTGTCGGTACAGGAATGGAAAAAATTGTGGCCGCCGACAGCCGAGCCATCCTCACGTCCAGCGTTGATGGTATCGTGGAGTATGTTGATGCGAAGCGGATTGTCATCAGGCCTCTTGAAGGTTTTGATGAAGAGACCTCACTCGACGAAAATGAAGGGCGGGTAGTGTACGTGCTGAATAAATTTCAGCGTACCAATCAGGATACCACTGTCAATCAAAAACCCATTGTCCGCAAAAACCAAATTGTGTCAATTGGCGAGCCAATTGCTGATGGCGCCTCTACGACCCAGGGCGAGCTCTCACTTGGGCGAAATGTATTGGTTGCTTTTATGCCCTGGCGTGGCTATAACTTTGAAGATGCCATTATTCTAAATGAAAGAATGGTAATGGAAGACACCTTTACTTCTGTCCATGTCAAAGAAGTAGAGCTCGAGGTCAGAGAAACCAAGCGCGGCAGTGAAGAGCTGACCAAAGAGATTCCCAATGTTGGTGAAGAGGCGACCAAAGACCTTGCCGACAGTGGTATTATCCGCATTGGCGCTGAGGTTAAGCCGGGTGATATCCTCATTGGAAAAGTTACCCCAAAAGGCGAGACAGACCCCACGCCGGAAGAGAAACTTTTGAGAGCCATATTTGGTGAAAAGGCCGGCGATGTCAAAGATGCATCAAAACGGGTTGAACCCGGAACTCATGGTGTCGTCATTGATACCCGCCTTTTTGAGCGCAAAGGAAAAGAATCCCGAAAAGATGAAAAATATAAGCTGCAGAAGCTGGACCTTGAGTTTAATCAGCGTCTTGTTCGTTTGCGCAGCCGCTTTGTTAAAAAATTGATGAGCCTTTTGCGAGAGCACAGCAGTCTGGGTCTCTATGACAAAGCAGGTGAAATCATCATTCCCGAGAATTTGAAATGGGACAGTGATTTCTTTACCAATGTGGATTTACGTCGTCTGGATCTGAAAAAGCCCTGGATCAGTGATGAAACCCAGTGGGCCAGAGTTCTAAAGCTGATTGGCAATTACGAAACGACTAAAAAAGAGATCGAAGACGAGATCGACAATGAAAAATTTAAAGTCAAGGCCGGTGACGATCTCCAGCCTGGTGTACTTAAACTTGCTAAAGTTTATATAGCCAGCAAAAGAAAGGTACAGGTCGGCGACAAGATGGCAGGACGCCATGGAAATAAAGGCGTCATCTCCATTATTGTGCCGGAAGAAGATATGCCGCATCTGCCAGATGGTACACCAGTTGACATTGTTCTCAATCCAATGGGTGTTCCTTCCCGTATGAATTTGGGACAGCTTTATGAAACAATGCTGGGCTGGGCAGGGAAAATCTTGGGCCTTAGGTATGAAACGCCGGTTTTTGATGGTGCAACTTTGGAAGATGTGCAAAAAGAGCTGAGAAAAGCAGATTTACCGGAAAATGGAAAAATTAAGCTTTTTGATGGCAGAACAGGCGAAGAGCTTCATAATGAAGTGGCAGTGGGATACATCTATATGATGAAACTCTATCATATGGTTGATGATAAAATGCATGCCCGCTCCACAGGCCCCTACTCACTCATTACCCAACAACCCCTTGGCGGAAAAGCTCAGTTTGGAGGGCAACGCTTTGGAGAGATGGAAGTGTGGGCGCTGGAAGCCTATGGCGCGGCTCATACCCTTCAGGAGATTCTCACAGTCAAATCAGATGACGTGGACGGTCGCTCCAAGGTTTACAATGCCATTGTTAAGGGCGAAAACCTGCCGGATTATGGTATGCCAGAATCTTTTAATGTATTGTTGAAAGAATTGCAAGGCCTGGGTCTTGAGGTTGATTTAAAATGATCTTGCTCACCTGTAGGAGGAAACATTGAGCATAGAATATACCAGCTATAGACAAGCTGATACAAATATCAGAAACTTTGAAAAAATCGTGATAAGGCTTGCGTCCCGCGAGTCTATTCTCAAAAAATCCCGCGGTGAAGTATTACGACCGGAAACCATCAATTACCGTTCATACAAGCCTGAGCGGGATGGTCTCTTCTGTGAAAAGATATTCGGCCCAGTTAAAGATTGGGAATGTCACTGCGGAAAGTATAAACGGATACGCTACAAAGGCATCATCTGTGACCGATGTGGTGTTGAGGTAACAAGAAAAAAGGTCCGCCGCGAAAGAATGGGGCATATTAGTCTTGCCGTTCCAGTGGTTCATATATGGTACCTCAAGTCGATTCCCTCGAAGCTGGCCAATGTCCTGGGCATCCCTTCAAAAAGTCTTGAACAGGTCATCTATTATGAAAGCTACATAGTGATACAGCCTGGCAAAGCATATTTTGAAAATGAAGATGGCGGCACGACCCCCTTGAAAAAAATGGATCTGCTGGAAGAAGAAGAGTATATGGATCTTTACTACAAATTTGGGAAGGGCGCTGATACCGAAATTCCCGAGGAGCAGCTCTTCATAGCCAAAACTGGCGCTGAAGCCATTTATGAACTTCTAGCAGATATTGATATCCCGGAATTAATCGGTTCTCTAAAAAAACAGCTTAAAAATTCCAGCTCTATCTCTGAACAGGCTGATATTGTCAAGCGACTAAAAATCCTAAAAGCGTTTGATGTTAATCTGGATGATCCGGAAACAAACAGGCCGGAATATATGATACTCTCTGTTTTACCGGTTATCCCGCCGGAGCTTCGGCCACTGGTGCCGCTGGAAGGCGGTCGTTTTGCTGCCTCTGATCTGAATGATCTCTATCGCCGAGTTATTATTCGTAATAATCGCCTTAAACAGCTTATTGATATCAAAGCGCCAGAAGTGATTTTGCGTAATGAAAAACGGATGCTGCAGGAGGCCGTTGATTCACTTTTTGACAATAGCCGCCGCCGCACCGCCGTTCGTTCCGGCACTCGTCGTCCTCTAAAATCCTTAAGCGATATGCTGAATGGAAAAGAGGGGCGCTTTCGGCAAAACCTGCTGGGAAAAAGAGTCGATTATTCCGGGCGAAGCGTTATTGTTGTTGGCCCCGAATTGAAGATTCATGAATGTGGTATTCCAAAATTGATGGCCACAGAGCTTTTTAAACCCCATCTGATTCACGAGCTCCTGGTCAGGGGAATAGCCACAACGGCAAAGACAGCAAAAACGATGGTTGAAGCCCGCACATTTGACGTAATGAACCTTCTGGAATATGTCGTGAAAGACCATCCTGTCCTGCTCAACCGCGCGCCAACTCTTCACCGTTTAGGTATTCAGGCATTTCAGCCGGTATTAGTTGACGGAAAAGCGATTCGTATCCATCCGCTGGTCTGTTCTGCTTTCAATGCTGATTTTGATGGTGATCAGATGGCCGTTCACCTTCCGCTCTCCTTTGAAGCACAAATTGAAGCTCGTATGCTGATGCTGGCAAGCTCCAATATTCTCCATCCTGCGCATGGCAATCCAATCACGGTGCCCGGTCAGGATATGGTGTTAGGCGTCTATTATCTCACACGCTCCAAGTCCAATCAGCTTGGCGAGGGAATGATTTTTGCCAGTCGCGAAGAAGCTCTACTTGGCTATGAAAACAAACGGGTGGCGCTTCATGCTAAAATCAAACTTTTGGAAGATGGGAAACTCATTGATACGACTGTAGGCAGGGTTCTCTTCAACAGCATTATGCCTAGAGATATGGCATTTATCAATGAATTGCTGACAAAGAAAAAAGTAGAGCGGATAATTGGAGACTGCTATCGAGAAGTTGGTGATATCGAAACTGTGGCGTTTCTTGACCGCTTGAAAGAGTTGGGCTTTGAATATGCCACTCAATCAGGTATTTCCATTGCCCTGTCTGATGTTTTAGTCCCGGAAGAAAAATTTGACATCATCGATGAGACCCAAAAACAGGTCAATATTATTAATGAGAAGCGCAAAAAACATATTTTAACAGAAAATGAGCGCTATAATAAAGTTATTGATGCCTGGTCAAGAACGACAGACGATGTACAGGAAGTAATGAATCGCAAACTGGAAGCAGACAGGGAGGGTTTTAATCCTGTCTATATGATGTCCGATTCTGGAGCCCGTGGCTCTAAAGACCAGATCAAACAGCTTGCTGGTATGCGTGGACTGATGAATAAGCCTCAAAAAGCAATGACTGGTGGTGTTGGTGAAATCATTGAAACACCGATTGTCTCCAACTTTTTAGAAGGTCTCAGTGTTTTGGAATATTTTATATCCACTCACGGTGCCAGGAAAGGGCTAAGTGACACCGCACTGAAAACTGCCGATGCCGGATATCTCACCCGCCGTTTAGTTGATGTCAGTCAGGATGTAGTTATTTCTGAAACGGATTGCGGCAGTATTAATGGTATTGTCGTCCATTCGCTTAAGGAAGGCGAAAAAATTATTGAGTCTCTCCGGGATCGCATATTGGGCAGAGTGATACAAGAAGATGTTGTGGACCCAATAACCGATGAGCTTTTATGTGAAAGCGGCACATTGGTAGATGAATTGCTCGCAGATCGCATTGACAACAGTAATGTGGAATATGTGACAATTCGTTCGGTTTTAACCTGTGAATCAAAGGTGGGAGTTTGCGCTTTTTGCTATGGACGAAATTTGGCCACAGGCAATCTGGTGAATATTGGAGAAGCAGTGGGTATTATGGCCGCTCAGTCCATTGGTGAGCCGGGCACGCAGCTTACATTGAGAACGTTTCATATCGGCGGTATGGCCAGCCGTATTGTTGAAGAATCAGCTCAGTTTGCCAGGTATGACGGCAGAATTATATTCTCTGACAATCTTCTCCTTTCTAAACCCCGTCCAACAGATGAAGGTTTGATGATTCCGCCCATTGCATTGGTAAGAAATGGAAAAATGATAATCTACGACAAAGATAATCGGGAACTCATCACTCACAGTGTTCCTCTGGGCGCTACGATTCTTGTAGAAAATGGCCAGGCTGTTTTACGGCAGACGAAGCTATATGAATGGGACCAGTATAATGAGCATCTGGTTAGCCGCTACGAAGGCAAAGTTCGTTTTCTCGATCTGATAGAGGGTGTTACTTATGATGAGGTCTCAGATGCCACTGGCCGTAAGGAGTTTCAGACCATTGCTTCAAAAGACCGGGATAAAACACCCCGAATCATCATCGTTGATGAATATGGAGAGCAGATCGGAAAGGCGATGAATCTTCCAGAACGAGCCTCCCTGGAAGTGGAAGAAGGAGATTACGTCTTTCAAGGCCAGACCCTGGCAAAAATGTCGAAAGAATCAGGAAAAAGCCGCGATATTACCGGTGGTCTGCCAAGAGTTTCTGAGCTCTTTGAAGCAAGAATTCCTGCAAATGAGGCTGTCGTTGCCGAAGTGGATGGCCAGGTTCGCTTAGATAAGCTTTCAAAAGGTGTGCAGACTATTCGCATTCGAAACGATGTTGGCGAAGATTACGTCTATAAGATTCCTCCAGGAAAGTACATTATGGTTCACGATGGAGATTATGTCCTTGCCGGAGACCGCCTATGCGATGGCGCTATACCTCCGAAAAAGATCCTCACCATCAAGGGTGCAGCCGCTGTTCAAGAGCATCTGGTGAACGAAATCCAGGAAGTCTATCGTCTTCAGGGTGTCCGAATAAATGATAAACATATTGAGATTATTGTGCGCCAGATGATGCAGAAAGTGGAAATCAAAGATCCAGGTGATACCAACTACTTAATGGGCGACAGAATCAATCGACAGGAAATCATCGAAGCGAACGAAAGCCTGCAGGATAAAGTGCTTATCATCGAACCGGGTGATACAGTTTTGAAAGTGAATGAAGTTGTGGATCGCTATATTGTTGAAGAAGATAATAAAAAATACCGCTCCACAGGTAAAGCAATTGCCAAGTACCGCGATGCTATTAGCGCAACTTTTGAACCACTTTTGCTGGGTATTACACGGGCCTCCCTCAATACAGAAAGCTGGATTTCAGCGGCAAGTTTCCAAGAGACAACAAGGGTGCTCGCTGATGCTGCCGTATCTGGCAAGACAGATTGTCTAAAGGGTTTAAAAGAGAATATTATTATGGGTCGGCTCATTCCCGCTGGTACCGGGCAAGTTCACTATCGCGATATTATGGTTATTGATCCAGACCCGGATGAAGATATTTCTGATGAGTTTGACTCCGAAGAAGAAAATCTACACTTCTCACCCTACACGCATCCTACAAAACCATTCGTTTAGCGGATATTTTATGATGATTATTGTTTGCACTGTCAAAAACTTTGCATTATATTTACAAGCTATTATAAAATTGGAGAGCGTATGCCAACGATCAATCAATTGGTGAAAAGAGGACGGCAAAAGGTCGTCAAGAAAAATAAGGTTCCAGCGTTACAGGGTAACCCCCAAAGAAGAGGGGTGTGCACACGGGTTTATACGACGACGCCTAAGAAGCCAAATTCAGCTTTGAGGAAAGTTGCCCGTGTTCGTTTAACTAACGGTATTGAAGTTACGGCCTACATCCCGGGTGAAGGACATAACCTTCAGGAACACAGCATTGTGTTAATTGAAGGTGGAAGAGTGAAAGACCTTCCAGGTGTTCGCTATCACATCATCCGTGGTACCATGGATACTTCGGGTGTCCAGAATAGAAAACAGAGCCGTTCCCGTTATGGTGCAAAAAGACCCAAATAGAGGATAGGATTAATGTCAAGACGAAACAAACCCCCAAAACGTGAAGTATTGCCCGATCCCAAATATGATTCCCAAACCGTCACAAAATTTGTTAATTATTTGATGGAGCGGGGTAAAAAAGGCGTTGCGGAGAAACTATTCTATGATGCCATTGATATTCTCGAGAATAAAGCGCCCGGCAAGGGGCTTGAGAGCTTTCAGAAAGCTTTAGATAATGTAGCCCCAGTGCTCGAGGTCAAATCAAAGCGAATTGGTGGAGCGACATATCAAGTGCCCGTAGAAGTGCGACACAACCGGCGTTATGCTCTGGCAATGCGCTGGCTTATTGGATATGCAAAATCGAGAAGTGGCAGCAATATGGCCGAAAAACTGGCCGGTGAATTTACAGCCGCCGCCAAAGGTGAAGGCAATGCCGTGAAAAAACGCGATGATACACATCGTATGGCAGAAGCAAATAAGGCCTTTGCACATTTCAGGTAAATAATTATGGCAAAAGAGCTGAAAACAACCCGTAATATTGGAATTATGGCCCATATTGATGCTGGGAAGACAACGACGACAGAAAGAATCCTCTATTATACCGGTCGTTCACATCGCATCGGAGAAGTCCACGATGGTAATGCAACAATGGACTGGATGGAGCAGGAAAAAGAGCGAGGTATAACAATCACCAGCGCATCAACAACCTGTTTCTGGAATGGTCACCGTATTAATATTATTGATACACCGGGACATGTTGATTTTACGATTGAAGTAGAACGGTCGCTGCGAGTGCTTGATGGTGCAGTTGCTGTTTTTTGTGCAGTTGGCGGTGTTGAACCACAGTCAGAAACCGTTTGGAGACAAGCAGATAAATACAAAGTGCCTCGAATCGCTTTTGTCAATAAAATGGACCGGACAGGCGCAGACTTCTTTTTTGTCGTAGATATGATCAGGAAAAGACTAGGCGCCAATCCGCTGCCAATATTTCTTCCTATCGGCTCTGGTGAAATGTTTACCGGACTTGTGGATCTGATTAATATGCGGACTATTCTTTATAATGAAAGCAGCCTTGGTACAGAAGTAATCTATGGTGATATTCCAAAAGATATGCATAGTTTGGTTGATGAATATCGTCACAATCTGATAGAAGAGGTAGCCGCTTTTAATGATGAGCTGCTGGAAAAATATCTGGAAGGAGAAGACCTCACAGAAGATGAGATCAATCTTGCCATCCGCCAGGGTACAATTAACGGAAAATTTATACCGGTAATTGTTGGGTCCGCTTTCAAGAATAAAGGCATCCAGCAAGTTTTAGATTCTATTGTATTGTACTTACCTTCACCCGATGATCTGCCCTTTGTTAAAGGAATTGACCCCCGATCAGATAAAGAGATAAAGCGCAACGCTTCGGAAACAGATCCATTCAGTGCGCTGGCTTTTAAAATCACGACAGATCCCTATGTGGGACGGCTGACATATCTGCGTGTTTATTCTGGCAAGATTGAAGCTGGTAAATATGCTCAAAACACAGTCGCAGATAAGCGGGAAAGGTTAGGCCGCCTGCTGCAGATGCATGCTAATAAGCGCGAAGACCTGAAAGAAACTTTTGCTGGAGATATTATTGCTGTGGTAGGGTTGAAACATACCCGGACCGGTCACACGCTGTCTGATATAGACAACCCCATCGTCCTTGAATCAATGGAATTTCCAGATCCCGTCATCAGTGTGGCTATCGAACCCAGTTCTAAAGCTGATCAAGATGCGCTGAATGACGGTTTAATAAAGCTGGCAGAGGAGGATCCGACATTTCAGGTGAGATATGACCATGAGACTGGCCAAACAGTCATCTGGGGAATGGGTGAACTGCATCTGGAAATTATTGTTGACCGACTAAAACGTGAATTTAGAGTAAATGCCCATGTAGGAAAACCACAGGTGGCATATAAAGAAACTATTACTAAAACGGTAGACGTCAATAAGCGCTTTGTTCGTCAATCAGGCGGCAAAGGGCAGTTTGCCCATGTCGTTATTGAGCTGGCGCCAAATGAAAAGGGCGCGGGCTTTGTTTTTGAAAATAAAATTGTTGGCGGAGTTATTCCCAGAGAATTTATCGAGCCGGTGAAACAAGGTATCATTGAAGCATCAAAAAATGGTGTTAAGGCTGGATATCCAGTGGAAGATTTCATAGTAAAACTTCTTGATGGGTCTTATCATGAAGTAGATTCGTCAGAATTGGCATTTAAGATTGCCGGTTCAATGGCTTTTCAGGAAGCAGCAAAAAAAGCATCTCCAGTTTTACTTGAGCCAGTTATGGCAGTGGAGGTCGTTGTTCCTGAAGAATACCTGGGAGATGTAATGGGTGATTTAACATCTCGCAGAGGGCAGATTAAAGGTATGATGCCCAGAAACGATGCGCAGGTCTTGAAAGCATTTGTACCCCTTTCAGCGATGTTTGGATATGCTACAGACTTGCGGTCGATCACCCAGGGGCGCGCTGTTTTCACAATGCAATTTGATCATTATGATGCAGTTTCAGCGTCAGTTGAAGAAAAAATTCTTGGAAAATTCCAAGGCAAAGTGTAGGAGAAGAAGATGGCCAAAGCAAAATTTGAGCGCAAGAAGCCCCACGTAAACGTGGGCACCGTCGGTCATGTCGATCATGGCAAGACCACCTTGACCGCGGCGATAACCT